>Ga0209611_10014537_pt1 | contig 10483 bp, 6 predicted proteins | sample S1TSphgellanicum_3_FD_187693 | JGI IMG/M metagenome (GOLD analysis project Ga0209611, IMG submission 187693) | Host-associated microbial communities from peat moss isolated from Minnesota, USA - S1T2_Fc - Sphagnum magellanicum MG (SPAdes) (version 2) | ecosystem: Host-associated > Plants > Peat... | reverse complement strand
AACCCATCGTCGGGTACATCACCATGGGGCGGGGCGTCAGCATTCACGCGCAGGCCTGCGCCAATCTCGGTCGGCTCAGCGTCAAGGCGCCGGCCCGCGTGCTCGCGGTGGCCTGGGGGAAGCTCGGCTCGCGGGAGTTTGCCGTGGACATCGAGGTGCAGGCGTTCGATAGGCGCGGGCTGGTGAGGGATGTCAGCGCCGCACTGGCGGATGACAAGATCAGCATCCAGGGGATGAACACCGTCACGCAGAAACGCGACAACGTGGCTCACATGCAGATCAAGATCGGGATCACGGGGCTGGCGCAGCTGTCGCAGGTGTTGACGCGGATCGCTCAGGTGCCGAATGTGATCAGTGCGCGGCGCAGAAAATGATGGACGCGCGGGGCTCGCGGGCGTGACATCGAGGCGCCCAGCCACCGCTAGGTCAGGCGCTCGATCAACTCGCATGCCCGCGTCAGGGCCGCGGCTGAATCGACCTTGGCTGCGTACTCGCGTGCGCGCGCCCGCATTTCGTCGGCCGCGAGAATCGCGCGTATCGCCGCCACCGCACTCGCGGCTCGATACCGAGTTTGCGGCAGGCTAAGACCCAGAGCCAGCTGCTCGATTCGCCAGCCGTTATCGAACTGATCGTGGGCGAAGGGCACGATCAAATGTGGGATACCGGCTTTGATGGTTTGTGCCAGCGTGCCGATGCCCCCGTGATACACGAGCAGCGCGGCGCGCGGCAGCACTTCGCTGAACGGCAAGTACCCGAAAGCCCGCACGTTGGGCGGCAGGTCGCGCGGCAGTTGCGCCGCGAAATTGGTGACCAGCATGGCGCGAACGCCCAGGCGCCGCGCGGCATCGACCGAGACAGAAAAAAAACGCTGCATGGTGGCGGCCGCGGATCCCGGCGTAAAGATGACCGGCGGCTCGCCGGCAGTGAGAAAATCCTCGGCGTCGGGCGGCATGGGCACCGGACCGCCGCCCCCGTCCCAGAGTGGAAAACCCACGAGATGCGTCTGCGGCGGCCAGTCCGATTGCCGCGCGGCGAACCACTCCGGAAAGAACCCGATCACGCATTGCGGTGAATGTATCCAGCGGCGCAACACGCGATCGATAGGCGCAAGCCCCAGCGTCGCGCGGAACTCGTTCAGCGGCTGTTTGAGCAGGGGGTCGATCACGGCCCAGTCGACGAAGCGAAAGAATGCGCGCTTGAGCCACATCGGCTGCGACGCGGAGATGCGCAGGTACCCGAGCATCCCCTGATCGACGAGACTGCGGATGACGGCGGGCTGAAGATGCACCGTGGCGGTCGGAATGCCGAGTTTCTCCTGCGCGATGCGCGCACCGAATGAGATGCTGGAGGCCGCCACGACCGTGTTCGGATCCGCATGTCTCTCGATCACCCGGTAAATCTCCGCGATCGCCGGTACCATCACGCGCTGCGCGACCACCTTGAAGCCCCTGCGCGGATGCCAGAGATCCGGATCGTCGAGCGCCGACTCGAAGTCTGCGGTCGTTCCGAGCGGCACGAATCCCAAGCCTTGCCGTTCGATCAACGGCTGAAAAAATGGGTTGGTGAGAAGTGTCGCGCGATGTCCTCGAGCCCGCAGCGCGAGGCCGAGGGCGATGAAGGGGTGCACGTCGCCGGCGCTGCCAAGGGTGACCAGCAGCACGTTGCGCGGCCGCAGCACGTTGCGCGGCTGCGGCACGTTCGGCGGCTGTGGAACGATGGTCAGCGCCAATCTTCCAACCGCAGGCCGACAACTCGTTCAAATTCCTGGGTGTTCGAGGTAACGACGATGAGGCCTCTCGCAAGGCCTGTGCCGGCGATCAACACATCATATGCGCCGATGGAGCGGCCCTTCGTCTTGAGCGACGCGCGAATCGCCGCGGCGGCCTGTGCGTCCGCTCGTTATGAGGGCAGAGTCGCAATCGCTGCAAAGCAAGCATCCTATATGCAAAGAGGCGCGCGCTCAAGTTCATCCGCGCGACGGTTCAGCGATTGATCGAGTCGATCGCCTTTTTATCGACCGCGAGCGCGGCCTCGTGGATGGCCTCGGAGAGCGTCGGATGCGCGTGCATCGTGCGTTGGATGTCCTCGGTGCTCGCCGAGTACTCCATCGCGAGCACCGCCTCGCCGATCAGTTCGCCGGCCATGGGGCCGATGACGTGGATCCCGAGCACCTCATCGTCATCCTGGGCGGAGACGATCTTGGCCATGCCTTGCGCGGCTTCCATGGCGCGGGCGCGACCGCTCGCCGCGAACGGAAACGTGCCGACCTTGTAGGCGCGGCCGCTCGCCTTGACCCCCTCTTCGGTCTGGCCGACCCAGGCGATCTCCGGCTGGGTATAGATCACCGACGGGATGACCTTGTAGTTCACCTCGGCGAAGTGGCCGGCGATGAGGTCGGCGACCATGACGCCCTCCTCCTTGCCCTTGTGCGCAAGCATGGGTCCGCGCACCACATCACCCACCGCCCAGACATTCGCCACGCCGGTGCGGCAATGGTCGTCGACCTTGATGAAGCCGCGATCGTCGAGTGAAACGCCGGTTCCCTCCGCCAGCAACCCGGCGGTGAAGGGTTTGCGCCCGACCGCCACGACGAGCTTGTCGACTTGCAGCGTGTGCTCGCCCTGGGCGTCCGTGTACACGACGTCGACGGCTGTGGCGTGCGCGCCCGCGGCCGTGGCGCCCTCGACCTTGGCGTTCGCGACTTTGGCGCTCGAAACCTTGGCTCCCAGCTTGATGTCGAGGCCTTGTTTCTTGAAGTGCCGCAGCGCCTCCTTGGCGATGGTTTGGTCCGCGATCGGCAGAAAGGTATCCAGCGCTTCGATCACCGTGACTTCGCTGCCGAGCCGCCGCCAGACGCTGCCGAGTTCGAGGCCGATGACGCCTGCGCCGATCACGCCCAAGCGCGCGGGCACCGCATCGAACTCGAGGGCGTTCCAGGAATCGACGATGAACTTGCCGTCGTGTGGGACGTTCTTCAAGCGAATCGGCACCGAGCCCGAGGCGAGTACCACGTGCTTGGCGGCGAGCGTCTTTTCGGCGCCGTCCTTCCCGGTGACGAGCACTCGGTTGCCGGGCAGCAGGCGTCCATGCCCTTGAATGCCGACCACGCCGTTCGCCTTGAACAGGGCCGTGATGCCGCCCGTCATGGTCTTGACGATGGACGCGCGGCGTTTCTGCATGGCGGCAAGATCGAGTTTCAAGTCGCCGATCTTGATGCCATGGACGGAGAATTCCTCTTTGGCGCGCTGAAACAGCTCGGAGGATTCGAGCAGTGCCTTGGAGGGGATACATCCCGCGTTCAGGCAGGTCCCGCCGAAGGCATAGGTGCCGTCGAAGTTCTGCCACTCATCGACGCAGGCGACCTTGAGCTTGTTCTGCCCGGCGCGAATCGCCGCGGGATAGCCGGCGGGGCCCGCGCCGATCACGATGACATCGTAGATCTCGCTCAAACGCCGAGCACCATGCGCGCCGGATCCTCGAGACACTGTTTGACGGTCACCAGGAACTGCACGGCTTCGCGGCCATCGATGATGCGATGATCGTAGGTCAGCGCGATGTACATCATGGGGCGCACCACGACCGCCCCGTCGACCACGACCGGGCGGTCTTGAATCTTGTGCATGCCGAGAATCGCGCTCTGCGGCGCATTCACGATCGGCGTAGACAACAGCGATCCGAACACGCCGCCGTTCGTGATCGTGAACGTGCCGCCGGTCAGTTCCTCCATGGTGATGGCGCCGGCTCTCGCGCGCTGCGCGAAGTTGGCGATGGATTTTTCGATGTCGGCGAAGCTTTGCAGGTCGGCATCGCGCAGCACCGGCACGATCAAGCCGCGGTCGGTGGAGACCGCGACGCCGATGTCGAAGTATTCGTGATAGACGATGTCGTTGCCTTCGACCGAAGCGTTCACCGCGGGGAATTTCTTCAAAGCCTCCACGCAGGCCTTGGCGAAGAACGACATGAAGCCGAGTTTCACGCCGTGCTGTTTCTCGAACGGATCCTTGTAGCGCGCGCGCAGTTCATTGACGGCTTTCAAATCCACCTCGTTGAAGGAGGTCAGCAACGCCTGGGTCGCTTGGGCCTGTACCATGCGCTCGGCGATGCGGGCGCGCAGGCGCGTCATCGGGACGTGCCGATCGGCGCGGTTACCGCGGGCACCGTTGGTCGGCGGCACGGGGGCCTTGGTCACGACGGCCGGCGCCGCGTCCTTGGCCGAGAGGTAATTCAACACATCCGACTTCGAGACGCGGCCATCGCGGCCGGAGCCGGCAACGGCACTCGGATCGACCTTGTTTTCCTCCACCACGCGCTTCGCGGCTGGGCTCAGCTTCGCGGCCCCCGAGTCGGATCTGGGCGCGTCCTTGGTCGAGGCCGTGGCCGCGGACGCCCCGGCATCCTTGGTCGTCTTTGCGGCGTCTTTCGCGGTTGCGGTGGCGCCGCTCGAAGCCGCCAAAATCGCGGGGGCGCTCGCGCCGGGGACGGCAGCCGTGGCGCCCTCGTCGATGACGGCGAGCAGTTGACCGCTGGTGACCGTCGTGCCGTCGCTCAGCTTGATTTCCTTGAGCACGCCGGCCGAGGGGGCCGGCACCTCGAGCACGACCTTGTCGGTTTCCAGGTCGACGAGGTTTTCATCGCGCGCCACGGCATCGCCGGGCTTCTTGTGCCAGGAGACGAGCGTGGCGTCAGCCACCGATTCCGGCAGCTGCGGCACGCGAACTTCGATTGTCATGACCCCGTCCTGGTTGAAATTGAAAGCGCCGGCAGGCGCATGGTTTGTCGGGAAGTCTCTTCGGGCGGCTCGCCGAGCAGCGCCGCGGTGACCAGATTTTTCTGCTGCTGTTCGTGCAGCGCGGAGATGCCGGTGGCGGGCGCCGCGGCGCCGGCACGGCCGGCGTAGAGCAGTTCGTGCTGCGGACCTAACTTCGATTGCAGTCGATGACGGATCTGGTACCAGCCGCCCTGGTTCTGGGGCTCTTCCTGGCACCACACGATCTCATGGGCGTTCGAATATTTGCGCAGCACCGCCTCGTATTCATCCGAGGGGAAGGGATAGAGCTGTTCGAGACGGACGATGGCGACCGAGTCGACCTTCGCTTCGCGCCGTGATTTCAACAGATCGAAATACACCTTGCCGCTGCAGAAAACGACACGCTTGACCGCGGAGGCCTGCAAATCGTCGAGGTCGTCGATGACGGTGTAAAAGCCGCCGGTCGCGAGTTCTTCTAAGCGCGACACCGATAAGGGGTGGCGCAGCAAACTCTTCGGCGTCATGACGATCAGGGGCTTGCGCAGCGAGCGCACCATTTGACGGCGCAGCATGTGAAACATCTGCGCCGGCGTCGAGGGGATGCACACCTGCATGTTGAACTCGGCGCAAAGCTGCAGAAAGCGCTCCAGGCGGGCCGAGGAATGCTCGGGTCCCTGGCCTTCGTAGCCATGCGGCAGGAACAGCGCGAGCCCCGACAGACGGCCCCACTTGGCTTCGCCGGAACTTATGAATTGATCGATGATGACCTGGGCGCCATTGCAGAAGTCGCCGAATTGGCCTTCCCAAATGGTCAGGCAATGCGGCTCTGTGGTGGAGAAGCCGTACTCGAAGCCCATCACCGCCTCTTCGGACAATACCGAGTCGGTCACGGTGAATGTCGGCTGGTTCGTGGCGAGGTGTTGCAAAGGCACGTAGCTTCGTCCCGTAACCTGGTCGTGCAGCACCGCGTGACGATGGAAAAAGGTGCCACGGCCGCTATCCTGGCCGGTGAGGCGCACGGGAAAGCCTTCTTGCACGAGGCTGGCATAGGCCAGGTTCTCCGCCGCACCCCAATCGAGAGCGAGATCGCCGTTCATCATGCGTTCGCGAGATTGCATGATGGCGAGGACCCGTGGGTGCAGTTGCCAATCCGCCGGGTAAGTCGTGATGGCCTTGCCGAGCGCCCGCAGGCGCGACATGTCGACCGCGGTCTTGATCGGCTCCCAATCCGCGCTCAAGTACTCGGACCAATCCACGGTGTACTTGTTGCCGATCAGGCCGAGCGCGGCACGCGCCTGGGGCTTGCCTTCGTCGAGACCCGCGCGGTACTGATCCATCATGGCGGCGGCATCGGCCGCACTCAGTACGCCTTCGGCCGCGAGTTTCTCCGCATACAACTGGCGCGCGGTGGGTTTCTTGCGAATGATCTGGTACATGAGGGGCTGAGTCGCCGCCGGTTCGTCGGCCTCGTTATGGCCGTGCCGCCGATAGCAGACGAGATCGATCACCACATCCTTGTGAAATTTCATCCGGTACTCGAGTGCGAAACGGATGACGAAGCAGACGGCTTCGGGATCGTCGGCATTGACGTGCAAAATGGGCGCTTCGATCATCTTCGCGACATCGGAGCAATACAACGTCGAGCGGGCGTCGCGCGGGTCGCTGGTCGTGAATCCCACCTGATTGTTGACGATGACGTGCACCGAGCCGCCGGTGTAGAAGCCGCGGGCCTGCGACAGCTGCAGGGTCTCCATGATGACGCCCTGCCCAGCAAACGCGGCGTCGCCGTGAATCTGCACCGCCAGCACCTTGTCGCCCAAGGCGTCGCCGCGCCGCTCCTGGCGCGCGCGCACGGAGCCCTCGACCACCGCGTTCACGACCTCGAGATGCGAGGGGTTGAACGCCAACGCGACATGCACGTTGCCCGAAGGGGTTTTGAGGTCGGAGGAGAATCCCTTGTGGTACTTGACGTCGCCCGAGCCGCGCAGCTTGGCGAGATCGTACTGGCCTTCGAATTCGCTGAACAAATCCTTGGGCGACTTGCCGAGCACGTTGACGAGCACATTGAGCCGGCCGCGGTGGGCCATGGCGATGATGGTCTCCTCGACGCCCACCTTGCCGCCCTGTTGCACCAGATCGTCGAGCAAGGGGATGAGGCTGTCGCCACCTTCGAGCGAGAAGCGCTTTTGGCCCACATACTTGGTGTGCAGGTAGCGCTCCAATCCTTCCGCCGCGGTCAATTGCCACAGGATGTTCTTCCGCTCCTCGACGCTGAAGCGGTGGCGCATGCGTTGGAGTTGGAAATGATCCTGCAGCCACAGGCGCTCTTCGGTGTCCGAAACGTGGGCGAATTCAGCGCCGATGGTGTCGGTGTAGATGAATTTCAGATCCGCGAGAATCCGCCGCAGTGTCGCGCGCTCGGGAATCGATTCGTTGCGGCTGCCGGTGAAGAACTCGGTGTCCAAGTCGGCTTCGGAGAGTCCGAAATACTCGAGGTCTAACACATAGGGTTTGGCCCTCTCCTGCAGCCCGAGCGGATCCAAATTCGCGATGAGGTGACCGCGGTTCGCGTAGACCTGGATGAGACGCGACACGGCGCCCTGGTTCGCGCTGGCGCCGCTGGACGCCGTGGCCTGGCCGCTGGATTGAGTGCTATGAGACGAGCCGTTGCCGGTCGGGAATTGCACTTTCGGTTGGGCCAACAGGCGTTCGCGCGTCGCAGCGTGCGAGACCTCGCCCTCCGCGCCGTCCGTCAACCGGCGGAACGTTTCGCGCCACGTCGGATCGACACCGTTCGGGTCGATCAAGAATCGTTCGTAGAGAGCCTCGATGTACCCGGCATTTCCGCCGGAGAGCGCCGTGGTGGCTAGTAGATCGGCAAGTGATTGAGTCATGAGTACATCGGCAGTTGAAAACCTCAATGTCATCAATATGGTGAGGACTAATAATGGGTTTCCAACCGGGTGCTAGTTTAGCCGAAGGCGGCACAATATGGAATGTGAGAGAACCCCTCGAGGGTGGGACGCCGGTTGGATCAGAAACTGGGCAACTGGATCGGGAACTGGAGCAGCCACAGCTCATAGCTGATGAGGCAGGTATAGGCGGCCAGCACGCCGTACAGCACCCACTCGACGCGCACCAGCCGCATGAAGCGATACCGTGCGAGAAACACCATCACCACCAGACCAATGCCGGTCATACTCATTTTCAGCGCCGCAAACAGCCCTACGCCCTTGTAGATGATCGCCGCCATGATGGGGTTCACCTCCTCGGCGCCTCCCGTCAGCAGCACCAAGGTGAGGAATGCGTCCACCATGCTCAACAACAAAATGATGATGGCAACAAAGAGCAAGTGCGACTCATGCCAATCGAGGGAATGAAAGCGGGATTCGTCGAGACGGCGGGGCGGCGTGCGGCGGCGGGGATTGAAACTGCCGTACAAAACTGAGCGCCACCCCGCGCGGCGCCTGTCCACTCGATCGCGCCGCTCTTGGGTCAATTGACTCATTGATAACACTATCCCGGGCGGCCGGGCGAGATCCAAGCTCGATTGGTCATAATGCAAGTGAGCGCGGCAGTATTTTTCGCCGCTGTGCAGTGTCGCACACCCGAGGGCGAGGGGCGGCGCGCCGCGACCAAACTCGACCTGCAACGAAATTGTCGGTAGTGTCCGACACGCGGTGTGGCAGTCGTCTGACGGGCCAAAAAGCGTGTCTGCTCGATTCTACCGTCCGAATCAGGTCTAGGTGGTCTGAATAGCCAGGTCTAGGTGGTCTGAATCGAGTGTCTGGTCTGAATCGGGCATCAACAGGTCGGTTTCGCGGGTGAAATATGTTGCGACGATTACGGAATCTCGGTCTATTACTCGTCTGTGGTGGACTCATCGGGGTGGCGGGCGCAGGTCACAGCGCGGCGAGCCCGGCGGCGCCGACTTCCGGCACTCTCACGAACGGCAGCCTCGCGAAACGCGGCGAGTACATCGCGCGCGCCGCCGACTGCATGTCCTGCCACACCGGGGAGACGGACAAACCCTTCGCCGGCGGCAATCCGCTGCAGTCGGCATTCGGCACGCTATACGGCACGAATATCACGCCGGACAAGCAAACCGGCATCGGTACCTGGACCAAGGCGGATTTCGAGCGTGCGCTGCGATCGGGAGTCCGCAAGGACGGCGCCTACCTGTATCCGGCCATGCCGTACGACGCCTATACCAAGATGTCGGATGCCGACATGACTGCCCTATGGCAGTACATCCACAGTCTGCCGGCGATCAACAAGCCCAACATCGACAACACTTTGCCGTTTCCGCTCTCGGTGCGCGAAGGTATGGCCGTGTGGCAGGCCGTGTACTTCAAGCCGGGCCGCTTCGTGCCGGACAAATCCAAAGATGCCGCCTGGAATCGCGGCGCCTACTTGGTCGAAGCACTGGAGCATTGCAGCGACTGCCACACGCCGCGCAACCTCGCGCAGGGACCCGAAACGGAGCACCTGCTCGGCGGTGCGCAAATCGAGGGCTGGTATGCACCCGACATCAGCCACGATCCGCAGTCGAAGATCGCGCATTGGAACACCGACGAGCTGGCCAAGTTTCTCAAGACCGGCGTTGCCCCCGACAACTCCAAGGTCGTCGGCCCGATGCAGGAGGCGGTGCAGGACAGCCTGCAATACCTGACCGATGCCGACTTGCACGCGATGGCGGTGTACCTCAAGGATCAGGCGAGCACCGTGCCGGAAACGCCGAGCAAGTCCTACCTGCCGCGCTTGGCCGCCGGCAAGCGGCTGTATGAGGACAACTGCGCCAGCTGCCATGGACGCAACGGCATGGGACGCGAGGGTACGATTCCGGCGCTCGCGCACAATGTCGCGGTGACCGCGAGCGAACCCTATAATGTGATCATGGCCATGCTGGAGGGTTTCAAGCCGCAGGCCAACTGGGGGGCTATGGGCTCGTTCGCGGATGTTCTGACCGATGATCAAATCTCCGCCGTCGCCAACTATGTGCGCACCGCCTGGGGCAATGGCGCACCGCCGAATGCCACTCCGTGGTCGGTGGGCAACTGGCGTAAGAACGCCACCCCCGCGGCCGGCAACACGCATGCATTGCTCTGCCCCAATTTGGCGGAGGGCGTGATCAAGCCGGCCCTCGCCGTCACGCCCGATGCCTTGAAGCAAGCCGCCCAGGATAAGGACAAGATGTCGGCACTCGTCGCCAATTACCGAGCGGCGCGGCCGGGCACCTCGAAGGCCGAGGTGATCGAGGCGCTCAGCACGGCATATTGCCGTGCGTTGTCCGCCAACACGATGTCGGAAGCGCGAATGAGCGCGAACATCGCGGGTTTCGCGCAGCGCGTCGCAGTGGCGCTCTAAGGCCGTGCCGGGACTTTATTTCGAAGAATTCACCGTGGGGCAAACGTTCGTTCACTCCATTCGGCGCACCGTGACCGAAGCGGACAACGTGCTCATCACGGCGTTGACGCACAATCCAGCGGCGCTGCATCTGGACGAAGAGTACTGCCGCACCGAGACCGAGTTCGGTCAGCGTCTGGTCAATAGCGTTTTCACACTGGGCTTGATGGTCGGGGTTTCGGTGCACGACACCACGCTCGGCACGACCGTCGGGAATCTCGGCTGGGACGAAGTGCGCTTCCCGCACCCGGTGTTTCATGGCGATACTCTGCGTGCGGAAAGCGAGGTGCACGAGGTGCGTGCGAGCCGGAGCCGCCCCGAGAACGGGAT
>Ga0209611_10014536_pt1 | contig 10484 bp, 10 predicted proteins | sample S1TSphgellanicum_3_FD_187693 | JGI IMG/M metagenome (GOLD analysis project Ga0209611, IMG submission 187693) | Host-associated microbial communities from peat moss isolated from Minnesota, USA - S1T2_Fc - Sphagnum magellanicum MG (SPAdes) (version 2) | ecosystem: Host-associated > Plants > Peat... | reverse complement strand
TCCCCCGAGTCCGGGCCGTGGTGAGTCTTGTGTGTCCAAGTGCCCGTGGCAAGTCCCAACACCAAAGGGTGTCCCGAATGCTAAACTAACCTCGTGGGGTTGGTTTTTGGATGCAGAATCACACAAGTTAAGCTAGTCCCTCTTCCTAGTCTAATCCCGGGGCTCCCAACCCGACCCTCTACCCCTTTCTAAAGTTGGAAGCCGGGAGCGTGCTACCAAGTTCAACTTTCCGCAACTTGACTTTGTGAAACCCTCAAGTGGGTTTCACCCCGTGACTTGGGAGCACGTCATCTTGACTCTTGATAATCCTTTTAGTTTCTACACACATCAAGCGATATGCTTTGGTCCTTTCACAATACCTAGAAAACACACAAGGTATGGATTTGGATTCTAATTTGTTTATCTTTTCATTATGAATGTGCGCATATGTTTTGTAACTCAAAAATTTCAAATGAGATACATCAACCTTTCTATTAGTCCATGCTTCTTGTGGGTTTGAATTAAGAGCTTTAGTTGGGCATCAATTCTTGATGTAAACTGTTGTGTTACTACCTTGGCCCAAAATTCCAAGTCAAGTCCTTGTGCACGAATCATGCTTCTAGCGCATTCCATGATGGTCCTATTTGCTCATTCCACAATTCCATTTTTTTGTGGTGTGTAAGGTGCACTTGTTTGTCATTGGATTCCACATTCACACAAAAAGTTATCAAACTTTTTGCAAACAAAATTTTCCTCTATTGTTGAATTGCAAGGTTTTGATCTTCATGTTGGTTTTAGTTTCCACAAAGGCTTTATATGCAATTGGTCAAACACCTATCCTTTCCCTTTCAAAAAGTAAACATGAATATTTCTCGAAAAGTCGTCCATGAAGGTGACAAAGTATTGTGCTCCACCACGAGATGTGGTCTTCATCAGTCCACACACATCGCTATGCATGAGTTCTAAAAGCTTGGATGCCCTCGTCACTTTATCTTTAAGAAAATATGTCCTTTGATGTTTGCCTTCAATGCAAGCTTCACACACATGGTGTAATGGCATTTCTTTCAAATTCATGCCAATTGACCATTTTCTCCAACTTCTTAAAACTCGCCATATTAAAATGGTCGAATTGTTGGTGCCAAAACATAGCTCGTTCATTCAAAAACTTTGCCACATTCGCACTTTCCTTTTGAACATTGATGTTGAGAAGATACATGTTCTTATCCTTGCATGCTTTCGCCACAATGGTTCCATGGACATTGTTGACATTACAACCATCCTTTTCAAACTCCACTTTCAAGCCCTTTGAAATGAGTTTGTTAACAGAAATGAAACTATTTTTCATCTTGGGAACATGAAAAACTTGAGTGATGGTTATAAGCAACATTTTAACTTTAACTTGCATTGTGGCCTTCATGCTCCCTTTGCCTATGGCCTCCAAAATGGTGTCATCTCCTATGTACACCTTCCATGGAACAATGGATTCGTAAGTCATGAACCACTTTTGTTTGAATGTCATGTGTTGTGTTGCGCCAAAATTGATGATCCAACTGTATGTCATATGATCATTAACACCCAAGGTGACAATAAACATTTTTTTTTAATCTTCACAAGCTTGGTTTACCTTTTCTTTCTCATCACTCTTCTTCTTCAAACAATTCTTCACAAAATGTCCGGGTTTTTTGTAATTAAAACAAAACTTTTTGTTTGCCTTATGAATTTTTTTAAAGCAATGCGACATTTTCTGTACTTTCACTTTGTTTTCTTTTGGAAACTTCATGAAACAATCGAGCGACGATGAATCGAAGGTCAACATCCTTGGTGGACATGGATTCCAAACTCATGACCAAATTATCAAAAGATGGGGGAAGGGTCATGAAAAATACCATGTACACATCTTCATGTTCAATCTTCACCTCAATGGAATGTAATTGATTCGAAAACCATGTTAATGTGGGCAAGTAGGTTTTCCCTTTTTGCATTTTGATGGTGAAGAACCTTTGTTGAAGAGACAAGTTGTTTCTTATAGTCTTGGCTTCATGGACACTACAAAGTGTCTCTTAAGCGTTTGTGACATTTTTGCAATATTGAATGTGTGTAAGTTGTGCATTCACGAGACGTTCACAATGTAATGCAATTGCCTTGGTCACCTTTCCATTATAATTTTTCATTACATTTTCATCATCATGAATTGTTGCACTCCCATCAACAAACTTCCAAATGGTTGTAAAACATCATGTGCATCTTGAACTTCCAAAGGTTTGCCACAATCAAACTTTTTCATGACTTTCAAAGATTCCATTTAGAAAAATGACATTTTGTTGAACACAAATGTTAAAGCAAACATTTTGTGTCTTTCTATTCAAATGAATTAGGAAAATTTCAAATTGAAAAACTTGCTAATGTTTGAAACCTCACTTCAAATCTTTCTCACTCGATCACTATATGTCACAAAACAAAACCTTTACAAAGAAACCCTCAAACACTTGAAAAACTTTCTTACACAAACTTGAAATTTGACTTGAAACTTATAACATTGGCAAAAAACTTTTTTTAACACACTTGAAACTTGAAGCTTTCAACAACTTGAAAAACCTCTCTTACACACACCTCAAACTTCAATGTTAAAACTTTCAACAACTTAAGAATTTTCTTCCACACACTTTTTAAAATTTCAACGTTGAAACTTTCAACAACTTGAAGAACTCTCTTCCACGCATTTTTGAACTTAAAACTTGAAACTTAAAGAATTGAAACACATTCTTCCACACTTGAAAATCCACACTTGAAGAAGTGTCTTCCGCACCTCCCATTCACTTGGAAATGGACTCCCACTCACTTTGCAAACTAAAAAACATTCTCTCCAAAAGATTCTCTCCCTTTTTCTATGTAATACAAGTTCAAAACCCTTCACTACTTCTTGTTCTAACACAATGTCCTTTCTCTTGCTTAGTGTGGGCCCATAACCTATTGGAAACAACTTGAAAACAAGCGAGAATGAAATTCAAAATTCATGAAATAGAATAATTGTATTAACTAACAAAATGATTACAAAAATTGTATGTTTTAAATGTTATATCCACAAAATTATTGTCGCAACCCTAGCTTTGGGCTCGTGACCAAGGCAAAGGGGTTACAAGGTTGCGGGCCAAGAGGAAGCTCGGGAGTCAAAGCAAGAGGAAGCCCGATAATCAAGGCAAGAGGAAGCCAGGGAGTCAAGGCAAGAAGAAGCCCGGGAGTCACATCACATACTCCTAGGAGTGTAAGAAGTGCAAGGAGTATGAGGGAGTGAACCCTCACACTCCCAATGCAATTCCCACTTTGGGAGATCGAGTCCCGATGGACTCTCGAAACTTCAAAGAGCAATTTCAGGGGTCAAAACACAATGGCTTCTGGCCTTTTTTATATCATTGAAAATCTTTTCAAACCTAGATGTCTGAAATGGGCTCGCATTGCTCATTTGAACATCTAAAACACAAATTATGGCCAAAAGAAGGGTCGGAAGTCAAATTGCCAGTTTGACTCCCAACCATAAAAAGTCGAGAATCGACCCGATTAACTTGGCTACAAAGGGCGTGCAACATACCATTAAAAAGCTCTCGACAAGAACTACAACTTTGCTTTAGACTGCATTGCAATCCAAGGTCTGCTCGCAAAGTTATGGGGCTCCAAAGTCACGGGAGTCTCAACCGGCACGATTTCGAGGCCCCCACTTAGGAGTCCCGAAAGAGAAAAGCCATTTGGATGTAAGCTTTATGGCTAGTCACAGATTATACTATAAGGGGGAAGGTGGTGGCTTCCCCCAAGTCCGGGCCGTGATGAATCTAGTGTGTTCGTGTTGCCCGTGGCTCATCCTAGCACTAAGGGTGCTCCAACTATGCACTAACCACTTTGTGTGGGTTGTGTGCAGGCCCGTGTGAGTGAGTGAAGCTTGTTAACTCTTCCTAGTCGCATCCCGGAGCTCCAACACGCCCCTCTGCCCCTCAAAGTGTTGTGAGCTAGGGAGCGCGCCCTGACTCCTCCCTCTTATGCTGTGTTCTACTTGGATTCACATTTGAATCCTTCAAGGAGTTGGGAGTGCATCAATTATGCTTATAGCAATTAACAAGGCTTGAAGGTTTTATGTGCATTTAAAACCGTGAAAGGAGATAACGAAAGACTACTCAAAATAACTACACTATATACTATCTCCTAACCCTAAAATAGCCGCCACCTAACCCTAGCCGCCATCAAACTTTAACCCTAGGCATTGCCAACCCTAAGTAGCCTCCAATTTTAAATCTTAACCACCACTATTCAACCTAACCTAACTACTATAAAAATTTGAAATACCATTCATCCTTTTGATGAATATTTAACACATTCATCAACATTGGAACTTAGAAACAAATAATATTTCTAATAACTTCATACGTAACATATAACTCAACATAGGTGCTTTTAACCCCATATGCACATTAAAACACACACTACAACAATTCAAATGCAACATAGTTCTTCCTTTCAAACCCTCTTTGCTTATCAAAAAACCATGGTCTCACAAATCCATGGAAAAATCTACATAAATACACATCATGTCTAGTTAGGGTTAATCACATAATGTGAAAAAAAATAGCAAAATATTTATTCCACCACTAGAATAAGTATTCTAAATAGCAATTATACTTCATTATGGGCCCCAAAAAAGTAATCAACCTATGCCTTCGATATAAGTAGGTTTTCTTGTTCCCACAATGTGTTTGACCCTTCCACATTTTTCAAAACCCTCTATGGAGGTGAATCTCTTCATTGGGGGCCAATAATCCTATATCACCATCCATGACTCGCCACACTACCACCTTGCATACAATTTCTTGTGTTTTCTTGAAATGAAATAGGTCATTTGCGTATCCTTCCACTTACGCATTAACTATAATTTTTTTCTTGTCTTTCAAATTCAACAAATTCACCTTGTCTCTTTCGATAAACTAGCATGTTGGTTCCCGATATACCCACAATAGTTAGTTTTTCCTATTCCATTTTAATGGCTATAATTTAAAACATTAGTTACCAAGGTTTTTCACTTACCTTTCTTTTTGAGACATCTGTGGTTGTTTTTGTTAAAAATACTATTCGTTTCTAATTCCCAATGTTGATGAATGTGTCAAACATTCATCAAAAGGATGAATAGTATTCACATCCTTATAGTAGTTAGGTTAGGGTTTAGAAGTGGAAACTACTTAGGGCTTGGCAACGGCTAGGATTAGGGTTTGGTGGCGGCTAAGGTTAGGGTTTGGTGGTGGCTAGGGTTAGGCGGCGGCTAAGGTTAAGGTTTTGTTGCGGCTAGGTTAGGGTTAAGTGGCAGCTACTTTAGGGTTAGGAGATAATATATAATGCAGTGGTTTTGAATTGCCTTTCATTATCTCCTTTCATGGTTTTGAGTGCACGTAGAACCTTCAAGCCTTGTTAGTAGTTACAAGCCATAGTTTTGTGATTGTAACATTTGAAGCATATAACCTTTGTGATTTCTTGTTAGTTAATACGATTGTTCCATTTCATGAACCTTGAATGTTTCAATTTTTGCTTGTTTTCAAGTTGTTTCCAATAGTTTTTGGATATGTCCTTGTGAGCCATACGACACAACCACGTGCAGTAATCTCAATTTTTTGTTAGAAATACTATTCGTTTTTAATTTTCAATATTGATGAATGTGTTAAACATTCATCAAAAGGATGAATAACATTCACATCCTTCTAATAGTTAGGTTAGGGTTTAGAAATGGAAACTATTTAGGGCTTGGCGACAGCTAGGGTTAGGGTTTGGTGGCGGCTAGGGTTAAGGTTTGGTGGCAACTAGGGTTAGGGTTTGATGGCGACTAGGTTAGGGTTAAGTGGCGACTACTTTAAGGTTAGGAGATAGTATATAATGGAGTGGTTTTGAATAGTCTTTCATTCTTTCCTTTCATGGTTTTTGAATGCACATAAAACCTTCAAGCTTTGTTACTTGTTGCAAGTCATAGTTTTGTGATTGTAGCATTTGAAGCATATAACTTTTATAATCTTCTTGTTAGTTAATACAATTGTTCTGTTTCATGAACCTTGAACCTTTCATTTCTTGCTTGTTTTCAAATTGTTTCCAATAGGTTATGGGCCCACACTAAGTGAGAGAAAGGACATTATGTTAGAACAAAAAGTAATGAAAGGTTTTGAGCTTGCATTGCATAGAAAAAAGGAGAGAATCCTTTTTGAAAGAAGGAGTTTTAGTTTGCAAAGTGAGTGGGAGTTCATTTCCAAATGGTGGCACAAGGAGCTTGCAACTTTTCCAAGTGAATGGGAGGTGTGGAAGAGACTTCTTCAAAGTGTTTTAGGATTTCAAGTGTGCAAAAATGTTCTTCAAGTCTTTAAATTTCAAGTTTTAAATTCAAAGTGTGTGAAAGAAAATTCTTTAAGTTGTGGAGGGTTTCAACATTGAAGTTTGAAAATTGGTGGAAGAGAGTTTTTTTAATTGTTGAGAGTTTCTACCTTCAAGATTGAGGTGTGTGCAAGAGAGGTTTTTTAAGTTGTTGAAAGCTTCAAGTTTCAAAAGATTTCTTTGCCAATGTTACAAGTTTCAAGTCAAATTTCAAGTTTGTGCAAGTAAGTTTTTCAAGTGTTTGAAGGATTTCTTGTAAAGGTTTTGTTTTGTGACATATAGCAATTGAATGGGGGAGATTTCAAGTGAGGTTTTCAGACATTAGCAAATTTTTCAACTTGAATTTTTCCCACTTGCAATTCATTTGAATAGAAAAGACATAGAATGTTTGTTTTAGCATTTGTGTTCAACAACATGTCATCATTCCAAATGGAGTCTTTAAAAGGCATGGAAAAGTTTGATGGTGGCAATTTTCACCTTTCGAACTTTAAGATGCGCATGATGTTTTCCAAGCATGGGCTTTGGAAGTTTGTTAATGGGGGTGCAACAATTCCCGATGATGAAAATCAAATCACGGATTATAACGAAAAGGTGACCAAGGCATTTGACACACTCTCAACTCCTTGAAGGACTCAAATGTGAGTCCAAGTAGAAGATAGCGGAAGAAAGAGGAGTCGGGGCATGCTCCCTAGCTCACAACACTTTCAGGGGTAGAGGGGCATGTTGGAGCTCCAAGATGGGACTAGGAAGAGTTAACAAGTTTCACTCACTCACACGGGCTTGCACACAACCCACACAAAGTGGTTAGTGCATAGTTGGAGCACCTTTAGTGCTAGGATGAACCACGGGTAACATGGACACATTAGACTCACCATGGCTCGAATTTGGGGGAAGCCAGCACCTTCCCCCTTATAGTATACTTTGTGGCTGGCCACAGAGCCTACATCTAAATGGTTTTTCTCTCCCGGGACTCCCGAATGGGAGTCCCGAAATCGTGCCGATTGGGACTCCTACAACTTTGGAGCCCCATAACCTTGCAAGCAGACCTTGGATCGCAATGCAATCTGAAGAAAAGTTGTAGCTCCCGTCCAAAGCTTTCCAACGGTATGTTGCACGCCCCCTATAGTTAAGTAAATTAGGTCAATTCTTGACTTTTGGTGGTTGGGAGTCAAATTGGCAATTTGACTCCCGGCCCTTCTTTTGGCCATAACTTGTGCTTCAGATGTCCAAATGAGCAATGCGAGCTCATTTTAGACATTTACATTCAAAAAGATTTTTAATGACATAAAAAATGCCATAATCATTAGGTTTTGACCCTTGAAATCACTCTCTGAAGTTTTGGAAGTCCTCCGAGACTCCATCTCCCAAAGTGGGAGTTGCCTTGGGAGTGTGAGGGTTCACTCCCTCACACTTTCTAACACTCTCAGGAGTATGTGATGTGACTCTTGGGCTTCTTCTTGTCCCGGGCTTATTGTTGGACCGCACCCTTTCGGCCTTTTTGCTTTGATTCCCGGGCTTTCTTTTGGCCCGCAACCTTGTAACCCCTTTGCCTTGGTCACGAACCCAAAGCTAGGGTTACGACACTTTCACCCACTAGAAGAAAAGGTCAATGTCCTCAATGACACTTATAATTTCTTTCAACAATTGTAATTCCTTTCTTTTGGATCTTTGTCCATCAAATGTCGACTCTTGCGGCAGGACCTTGCCTCAAGCTAACTTAGGCATCCCCAAGTTTCCAACACTTTCTTGGCAAGTCCAAGGGTATTTCATAAAAAACCCTTAACCATTGCTTCATCAAAGACCTAAATTAGCCTAATTGACGAAGCCCTCATTTGGGAGGCGATTTCCATCCTTCCCCTCATGAGGAATTCAAGTCAAGCCTAATCATGACCTAGCTACTTGACATGATTCCTTTCCCACCCTTGCGCTTTGATCACAACAATCAAGCCTAACTAAAGGTGTGCTTATCAAGGTACAAGAAGCAACGTTTAGGCTTTGCTAAAGCCTAAGTCCCAAGTTACGCGATTATAGTATGCGAACAGGGTCATGATTTCCCACGTTGGCCGTCACTACCAACCAACCCTTTGGGATGCACTTTGGGCATGTGCATGTCCTTACAAGATCACCTTGCTTGCCTCTTCTTTTGGGGCCAAGATTTCTCTTAGCCCCCACCTAGGAGTCCGATTTTGATTTGGGTTTACGCAAGAGAATTCCATTTGTCCATGCCATTTGACAACCCCTTTTTAACATACTCATTATGTTTATGATGCAATCTCTTGAAAGTTTTAAAACTTAGCCTTTATTTCAGTAGCAATTTGATGTGGTACGTTTTTATAACTTTCCGCCCCACTAAAAAAAAGGTGATGTCCTTATCACGCTCTATGTTTCCTTTGCTTCTTTGTCGGTCTATTGTGAAATTCTTCTATTGCTTCTTGGGCATGTTCCATGTCGGACTCATTCACCCAAGATGCTTCTATTGCATGGTATCCTTTCCACTTGACCAAGTACTCTCGTTTTTGCCCCTTTAGTTGCCTTGACTTGAGCATGGCCTCCACTTCAAATTTTCGTTCATTATGAACCAAGTCCGGAGGGGGCCTTGAATTGTGCTATCAATTGGGCCTTGAGGCATCACGGGCGATTGGCTTGAAAAGGGAAACATGAAATATGGGATGAACCTTAAGAGTTTTTGGTAGTTCTAATTTGTAAGTGTCGAGAAATTTCTTTTCCAACACTTTGAATGGGCCCCCACATCGGCCCAAGAACTTGTGGCTCGAACCTTTTGGTGTGAGCCATACCGACACAACCATGTGTGGTAGTTTCAATATTTAAGAGTTGCATTAGGGTTATTTGAGTGGGGTAAGGTTATTAAGGGCTTTTTGCGACTTCATAGGGAATGGTGAACGCGTTTGGTGTGTAAGGGGGTCGTTTTCTTTTCTGAAATGCGTTATTGGTGAATAAGGAGTTAGATTAGTGCTTTTCTTCTACAAAGGTTAATAACCATAGTTTTAGAAACTCTGTTGCGTAATTAGGGGTGAAAAATCTCTAGAGGGTTTGGGGTAGAAGTAGACACCAAAATTTGCGATGTTCAACACAACATTAGTCCGGCTATGGTATTTGGGGAGTAGCAAGGATGGTAGAAATTCTTGAAGCAATTACAAGGATGTTAATGAAAGGTTCAATAGAGATAAAACAATCTTCTAGCCATTGAACATAAAGTTAATTCAAAGCAACTCAACGATTAAATAGATAATATGATAGTGTGCCAATGGCAACAGAAGTCAGATGATAACTGAAACATTTATTTAGAATAGGGATAAACTCGGCAAGGAACTGCAAGTACATGTAGAATCCTGAGTTATGCCATAGTAATAGTTCACAATTGCAGGAAATTTAGGATGCGGCGGATGGTGCGAACTAGGTAGTCCGCCTTGCTATTAGGAGGCAGTCAACGAATCGGACCGCGCAACCAGCGGTAATGACCAACGTCAAAAACTGAAGACCATGCGAAGATAGAAGTATCCTCAGTTTCGTAACAACCTTCACAAACGGTTTCGGGTTCGTCACCAGAAGCGGGGTTGATTTACAGCAAGATCACCAACGTGCGAGAGTTCAGAGAAATACGATAGTACCAGGCTTGAGGGGGTTCGACTTCAAGACGAACACTTACCTCTCGAGGTTTGGGTTCTTCATCACGAGGATGCTGTGTCAGGGTAAGATTTAGAGACGACTCTAGAGGCGGTTCTTCATTCGCTTGTGCGGCTTGCGGCCCGTAAGATGTGACGATGCGCGACGCCATAATTTCAAGGAAAGGGAAAAGGTCAGATTTTCAATCAAAATCAAGGCGACAATGAAGGTGTGGAGGACTTGTTACATTGAGGTGCGTAATTGTAATTTATAAATCGAAGAAAAGGAAAAGAAGGCGTGAGTAACGGCCTAGGACCATGGTAAAGTAAAACTGTAAGGTCAAAGGGAAAATTTGAAGGTTTGGGTAAAGGTTGTTGGGGGGAAAATGGAAGAGGTGAAAATGTGTTTCTCCTTCACCTTCCATTGGCCACCAAGTTTGGAACCTTCCATTGGCCACCAAGCTTGGAACCTTCCATTGGCCACCAAGCTTG
>Ga0209611_10014535_pt1 | contig 10487 bp, 9 predicted proteins | sample S1TSphgellanicum_3_FD_187693 | JGI IMG/M metagenome (GOLD analysis project Ga0209611, IMG submission 187693) | Host-associated microbial communities from peat moss isolated from Minnesota, USA - S1T2_Fc - Sphagnum magellanicum MG (SPAdes) (version 2) | ecosystem: Host-associated > Plants > Peat... | reverse complement strand
AATACCGCGCTAACCATCCTGAGTGGAGAGGTTCAAACCCAGTCCTTCATCATGGCTTATAGTGAATCGTTTTTGGTTGTCGGGATGATTATGTTTGGCAGTTGCGGCGCGCTACTTTTTCTTCCCAAGCCGGCAAAGAGCCACAGCGCACCGTCCGCCGCTTAGAATTCTTTATTGCCGTTGCCTTGCCGCGCGGAGTTAGCTGTAGGCGCGTACAAACCATTCGACCTAATTGAGAAAGTGCAGGCGATAGTGGATGAAGCTTGAGTCCGCGTGATGCTCTTATCACTCCTATGAAAACAATTTTACTGATTGATGACGAGGAAGCGGCGCGCACGACCTTCGGCCTGGCTCTTCGTCGAAGCGGTTAGGATGATCATATTTTTTCTGCCATCGCACGGGAGTGACCATCACGCAGGTGAGAATAAGTCTTGGCAACATCACTTTCACGTCGGACCCGAGTTTTTTATCTAAAATAGCCAGCCGAAACAAAATCTGTGCTTCTTGATCCGCCCTCATCCTTGCTTTCAAGCTTGCCGCTGGCAGCGGTTATGGCAAAGTTCCTCTCCCGCCGATTCATGGTACAGTATTTCGGCGAACAAAACGGGCCGTAGCTCAGCTTGGTAGGGCGCTTCCTTGGGGTGGAAGAGGTCGCGAGTTCAAATCTCGCCGGTCCGACCCTGACGCTCCAATGGAGTGCAGGAGCTTGACGCTCACCGCCGCCCGCCCTAGACAGGAGGTGCGGCTGCGCGCCTGATTACCCAATGATCGCCGACACGATATTTCTGTAAGAAGCCCCCCGCTTATTTCGATCTCCCCCATAATCTTACAAACTTTTTTCCTTTCGCACTAACCATGAATATTTTCTCAGGTCTTTTTTCGAACGATATTGGTATTGATCTCGGCACCGCCAACACGCTGGTCTACGTGCGCGACCGCGGCATTGTCCTGCGCGAACCCTCCGTCGTCGCCATCAAGGCCGGGTCCAAGCGCGTACTGGCCGTCGGCGACGAAGCCAAGCGCATGCTCGGCCGCACGCCGGGCGACATCATCGCCGTCCGCCCGATGAAGGATGGCGTCATCGCCGATTTCGAAATCACCGAAGCGATGCTGAAATCGTTCATTCACAAAGTAAGCAACCAGCGCCGTTTTCAACGCCGTCCGCGCATCGTCATCGCGGTGCCGACGGGCATCACGGAAGTGGAAAAGCGCGCGGTGAAAGATTCCGCCATCAACGCCGGCGCGCGCGACGTTTATCTGATGGAAGAACCGATGGCCGCGGCGATCGGCGTCGGCCTGCCCGTGCAGGAAGCGGCCGGCAACATGATCGTCGACATCGGCGGCGGCACGACGGAAGTGGCCATCATCTCGCTCGGCGGAATTGTTTTTTGCCGCAGCGTCCGCGTGGCCGGTGACGAGCTGGACGAGAGCATCATCAATTACATGCGCCGCGCCTACAATCTCATGATCGGCGAACGCACCGCCGAGGACATCAAGATCAAGATCGGCTCGGCCTACGCGGTGGAAAAGGAAACCACGATGGAAGTCAAAGGCCGCGATCTCGTCGCCGGTTTGCCGAAGACGCTCACGATCACCTCGCAGGAGGTCCGCGAAGCCATGGCCGAGCCGGTGCAGGTCATCGTCGAGTCAATCCGCATCACGCTCGAACGCTGCCCGCCGGAACTCTCCGCCGACCTGGTCGAACGCGGCATCGTTCTGGCCGGCGGCGGCGCGCTCTTGCGCGGTCTCGATAAAATGCTGGCCGAGGAAACCGGGCTCCCCGTCCACGTCGCGGAAGATCCGCTCAGTGCCGTCGCGGAAGGCACCGGCAAAGTGCTGCAGGAATTCGAGTACATGAAGCGGGCCGCCGAATCCGAGCGCCGCATCTAAGATTGGCGGCCATCGGTGAAACCCATTTCCGCAGCCAGCGATTTTTAAGTGGTGAATAAAGGCGCCTATTTTCTTTTGGTGTTGGGCATTTTATCCGCGTTCACCGTGGCCTGCTTCCTCCTGCCTGAGCAGGCCACCCAGACCCTGCGCAAGGAAACGCTGGAGCTGCTTGGGCCCGTCCTGAGCACCGCCGACAAGCCCGTCTCTTTTTTCAGCAACATGAACAGCAAGCTCACGACGCTCGACCAGGCGCAGGCCGAAGTCACGCGATTGCGGCAGGAAGTCGCCGTGCTCTCGGTGCAGAACCAGGTGCTCGCCGACAAGACGCAGGAAAACTCCCGCCTGCGCGAGATGCTCGGCTTTCAAGCCGCTTCACAATATCAGTTGCTCCCCTGCCGCGTCGTCAGCCGCGATCCCTCGAGCTGGTACACCTCCGTGCAGATCAATGTCGGATGGGCGACGAACCAGGATCTCGATAAAAAGTACAACGGCAAATATTCCCTGAGCTCGGACCAACCGGTCGTTTCGCCGCGCGGCGTGGTCGGCAAGACCGGCGTCGTCTCCAAATACGTCACCGACGTCATCCTCATGGTCGATCGCAACTGCAGCATCTCCGCCACGCTGGAGGGCACGCACGACCAGGGCATCGTCAAGGGCCAGGGTAATTTTGAGGAAGGCAGTCCGCGCGTGATGGTCGACTATTTGCCCAAGGAGTCGCAGGTCGCCCCGGGTCAGTTTGTCGTCACCAGCGGCCTCGGTCCCTACTTCCCCGCCGGCCTGCGCCTCGGCACGGTCGTCGAAGTCCCACCCCTGCAGAATGCCTACCCGACTTTCGGCCTTTACCGCCAGGCCATCATCGAACCGACCGCCGACCTCAATCAGTTGGACGAACTCTTCATCGTGCTCGGCCCCAAGGAGGGCACCAAGGACGACGCCAAGCCCGATGCCGGCTCATCACCGGATAACGGGACGGCCAGTCCGGCGCCGGACGCCAGTTCCGCTGCGGATACAAATGCCGCGCCCGGGCCGGCCACGCCATAAGAGCTTCCCCTCGTTCCCAAGTTGTACTTGGGGAACGCCTTTGTCGGCGAAGCTTCGCTTCCTCCTTGCAGGAGAACCGCAAATGCAGCGAAAAGCAACGAAGTTGCGGGACAATCCCGTTCCCAGGTACAACTTGGGAACGAGGGAAGTAGAATATGAGAACCAGAAATGGCTCGGGACGGAGTCCGAACCTCCAACGAAAGAAACTTGCTTTCGGCTCTCCCTAGGCTTAAGTGGTTATCAAAGGTAAAAATTTTATGTCTAACAATTCCCATTCCAATGCAGCGGCTAGCCGCGATAAACTCGTCGAAGATGTCAAAGTCCTGACCAAGGATGTGCAGGAGCTCCTCAAAGCCACTGCCGCCGTGGTGGGCGACAAGGCGGCCGAAGCCCGCGTGAAGGTCGAAGAAAGCCTGAAAGTTGCCCAGGACAAGCTCAACATCGTGCAGGAAAACGTGAAGGCCAAGGGCCAGGAAGCCTTCTCCGTCACCGATGGTTACGTCCGCGATAATCCCTGGAATGCCGTTGGCATCGCCGCCGGAATCGGATTCGTCCTCGGCATCGGTTTCTCCGCCGGGGCCTTCCTGCGCAGCCGTCGCGACGACTAATCCTCGCGGAAGAGCATTCCATGGCAGTCCCCGACGGCACCGGCCCGAGCGCTCCGAGTTTGTTTGCATCGCTGCGCTCGTTCTGGGCCGTGCTGGTTGCCATCCTCTACACCCGGCTCGACCTCGTCAGCGCCGAGTTGGAGGATGAGGCGGTCCGGGCGCTCAAGCTCGTCGTGGCGGGCTTGATTAGCGTTCTTTCGCTTTTCATGGCTTTCTTTTGGGCGACATTCTTTATCCTCGCCCTCTTTTGGGACACGTCCTATCGCCTGTGGGTTATCGGCGCGATTTTCGCGATTTTTTTCGTTGTCGGCCTGGCCCTCTTTGCCACCGCGAAGAGCATGATTACCAATCGCCCCCGCTTCCTTTCCCAGACCATCGCTGAACTGAAACGCGATGCGGAAGGCTTGGGCAAGGCGATGGCGTCCAGGAAGGAGGAGACCAAGCCATGAACCTGCCGGAAGAGAGCATGCCGGACGAAAGCATGGATCAACGCCGGGCCCGTCTCGCAGCCACTATTGCCAGCCAGCGCGGTGAACTCGCCGAGGCATATCGCAATCTCGAAAAGCCGATCCAATACGGCGAATACGCCCTGCGCGGTTTCGGCTTTCTCCGCAAGAACCCCTGGGTCATCACCGTCGTGCCGGCTGTTTTCAGCATTGGCTCAACTCTGCTCGGGCTGCGAAAATCGAAAGAGCCCAAGATATCACGCGGCCAACGGCAGGAGCCCGAGCGTCTGGAAAAACAACCCAAGGGCTTTGTCGGCCACGCCATGAAGTGGGGCGGACACGGCTTTCGTCTTTTCAAATTCTACCGTCGCGTGCGGAAATACATGCCGTGAGCCAATCAAAATTCGGGGCTGTTCCGAAGCGTTGGGTGGTCAAGCTCGGCACCGGCATTCTCAGTGACCCCCATGGCCGGATCGACCTGGCGCAGATCGACCGGCTCGCCGCTCAGGTCGTCGAACTGCGCAAGATCGGCCATGAGATGCTTGTCGTCAGCTCCGGCGCGGTCGGCTGCGGCATGTCGCTGCTCGGCCTGAAAAAGCGCCCCACCGAGATGGCGGAACTCCAGGCCTGCGCCGCGCTCGGCCAGCCCCGGTTGATGCGCCTTTACGACGAGGCGTTCAATCGCGGCGGCCTTCGCGTCGCTCAGGTGCTCCTCACCTATCTCGAACTCGACAGCCGCTCGCTCTACGGCAACGTGCAGCGCAGCGTCGAGCACCTGCTCGCGCACAAGGGTGTCGTCCCGATCTTCAACGAAAACGATGTCGTCTCCTACGACGAACTCATCGGCGCGCGCTTCGGCGACAACGACCAGCTCTCGGCCCACGTCGCCATTCTCGCCCGCGCGGAACGGCTCATCATCCTCTCGAACATCCGCGGCCTCGCCACCAATCCCGACGGCACCGGGCGGCTGATCCGCGATGTGCGCGGCATCACCGCGAAAATCCAGAAGCTCGCGGGCGGCACGCAAAGCCAGACCTCCGTCGGCGGCATGATCTCCAAATTCAAGGCGGCGAAACTCGTGAACGCGGCGGGCATTCCGATGCAAATCGCCAACGGCCGCCAGAAGAATGTCCTCCTCTCCATCTGCCACGGCGAAACCGTCGGCACGACGTTTCATCCGTAGCTCTTAAACCGTGACAATCGGAAGCGTGGGGAACTGCTTGCCGAGGATCGGCACGGAGTTGGTCTTCAGCCATTCCTGGAGGATGCTGGCGTAGACGCTACGGAAATCGGTGTTGTACTTGATATCGCCATCCTGAAGATCGGCGGGAGCCAGACTCGGTTCTTCGCCGAGCAGGCCGGATTTCATCTTGGAGCCGACGAGGAACATCGGGGCGGCGGCGCCGTGGTCGGTGCCCTGGCTGCCGTTCTCGTGCACGCGGCGGCCGAATTCGCTGAAGGTCATGATCATCACGCGGTCGAATTCGTTCATGCCGGTGAGGTCGTCCGTGAAGGCTTTCAGCGCATCGCCGAGTTCGCGCAGGCGGGCGTCCTGGCCGCCGCGCTGTCCAGTGTGAGTGTCGTATCCTCCTTGCGAAACGTAGAAGACTCGCGTGGGCAGCCCGCCCGCAATCAGGCGCGCGATGAGTTGCAGGTCCCTGGCCAGTCCGCTGCCGGGATATTTCGAGCTGGGCGGTGTCTTGCTGGCGATCGCGCGGATTTTGTCCGAGCTGACCTGCGCATCCATCGAGGTGCGTTCGAGGAAGTCGAGCGCGCTCTGGCCGTTTTGCAGCGTGACGGTGCCGGAAACCATGCTGACGCTCCCGCCGGAATTGCTATCGTTCGACCCAAAGACGTTATCGTCCGGATTGGGGGTGTACATGTTCCGGTAGGCCACTGTTTCGTCGTCGTTCCGGCCCGAGCCGATAAAGCGGTAGCTGTCGGGATTTTCGAGCGTGATGCCGGTCGGCGTGTGGGAGGAAAAGGCCTGCGGCGCGCGCGGCCCAATATTGATGGCGACGGTGGGATCGCAACCCTGGCAGGCGTTGTCGAAGTAGCGGCCCAACCAGCCGTCGGTGAGGTATTGATTCTCATCGCTGGCGGTCTGCCAGATTTCGGTCGCGCGGAAGTGGCTGCGATTCGGGTTGGGATAGCCGACGCCGTTGACGATGGAGAGATTCCCGGCGTCGAAGAGGCTTTTGAAGCCGGTCATGGCGGGATTCAAGCCGAGCGTATCGCTCAGCGTCAGGACCTGGTTGGCCGGGATGCCGATGGTCGGGCGCGCCGCGTAGTAATAGTCGTTGGTGTAAGGCACGACGGCGTTGAGTCCGTCATTGCCGCCCGCAAGTTGAATGAGCACGAGAATCGGGCCGTCCTTGCCGGTGGTGATCTGGGTGAGTGCGCCATCGGCCTGCGCGTGGAGCGCGGTGAAAGTCTGCGCGACGAAGCTGGGAACGGTCCAGCAGAGCGCACCGCCGAGGATCGTGGTGCGGAGGAAATCGCGGCGGGTGGTGAAGAGCGGATTGTTCATAGGGGTGGGGCGACTGGGGGATTAGGAGGCGATTCTAGGTAAGTTGATATTCAGGCGTGCACATGATGAGCCGGATGGCCTTGCGGATGTCCGTTTCTTCGAGGGGCGAGCGCGTCTTGAGGAAATCGGTGAGGGAAGCCAGGCGCTGCGGCGCGAGCTCGGCGTTGAGGAATCGCTCTTGCAGCGCGTCGAGGAAGCCGTAGGGGGTGCTGAGATCGGCGGCGCTAAAGAGCGCGCTGACGTCCGTGGGCGCGATCTGCATCAGCCCGTCCTCGGCCATCGAGTTCATCAGGCCGCGCATCTGGCCCATCAGGCCGGGCAGCGGGACGCGGTCGCCCTCGACCAGCGCCGCGGCGAAATTGTAGCGGTCGAGCAGGTTGTTGGTCGTGATCCAGGCGATGCCTCCGTCCCAGCCTTTGACGTTGGGCGGATTGAACAGCTCCTGTCCGAGTTGGCGCAGCATGACCAGCGACATCGGCTCGGTCGGCAGCGGGGCCTGGAGCTGGTGCGAGCTGGCGATGAGCCATTGGACGGGGCTCTTGATCTGGGAGCGGATCAAGTCGGGCGAGTAAAATTCCCTCGAGCGGAAGATCACGGTCATGAGGTGCTTGAGGTCCATGCCGCTCTTGCGGAATTCCGCGGCGAGGGCATCGACGATCGGCTGCGGGGGCTCGTCCTGGGCGAAGTAACGCCAGAGCTTTTTGGAGATGAACTGGGCGCACTCGGGTTTGGCGCAGATCATGTTGAGCACATCCTCGCCGGTGAAATTTCCGGTCTGGCCAAAGATCGTTTTGGGGCCGGGATCGTGATTATTGGGATGATATTCGTAGCGGAGACGGTCCTTCGACAGGCCCCAGCCGGTGTAGGCCTTGGCGGCCTGCTGGATGTCCTGCTCGGTGTAATGGCCCTCGCCGAGCGTGAAGAGTTCCATCACTTCGCGGGCAAAGTTTTCGTTGGGCTCATTTCGGTTGCTGCGCGCGCCGTCGAGGTAAAGAAGCATGGCCGGGTCCTCCGACGCGGCGATGAGCAATTGGTTGAAATTACCCAGGCCGTTCTGGCGGAGCGTCTCGTTTTGCAGCCAGAGGAAATAGGGCATCTGGACTTTGTCAAAACTGGTGGCGAAATGGCCGTGCCAGAAAAGCGTCATCTTTTCCTGGAAAGGACGAGGACCGAGGGCCATGCGCCGCAGCCACCAATAGCGGAGATCGGCCAATTGGGTGAATTGAACCCGGTTTTCCTGCTGCTGAAGCATGCGCCGGGTTTCCGGGTCGGCGGCGTTGCGGATGGCTTCGCGGCGGGCGATCATGGCGGGATCGGGCTGCGCCCAATCCGGGGCCGGGGTTTCATCGGGGATTTTTTGGTAATCGACGAACCACGAGACGGCCTTGTACATGCCGAGCTGCCGGAGGTTCTCGATATCCGTCGGGCTGCCTCCAAAACCGGCACGGTTCATCAGGTGGGCGGCGGTCGCCTTATTCCACTGAGATCCAGGCAGAGGTTCTAGCATGTCGGATTAAACCATTTGGCGCGAAGGGAGTTGCGGGAAAATAGCAGGAGCCGTCTTTATCGTTCAGAGGAGGCTGCCGCTCAGCCTTCGCAACCCGAGAATACGCCTCTGCGCGAGAGGATAAAAGGAAAAGATTTCCTTCTGTAGGGTATCGGAAGGTCTCGAAAGCGACTATTTAATCTCGGTCATCCTGAGCAAGCCAGGCTTGTCCTGGCGCTGTCGAAGGACCTCTAACTATTTTCCTTCAGCATGCTGCCATGAGTTAAATAGTCAGAGATCCTTCGACAAGCTCAGGATGACGATCCTTTTTATAGAGTCGCTGACGCGACCGGCGGTCACGGCCACAGCCGATCGAACGTCGCTACAATTACTGCTGAGGTGCCGATCCGGAGGGCGCAGGCGGAGGGGCGGACTGGTCCGCAGGCGCAGACTGGTTTTGCGGCGGCGGGCCCTGCTGCTGGGAGGCATCGGACGAATCGGAGGGAGGAGGTCCGCTGTCTTGCCCGCCTTGGCCTTGATCCTGAGCAGCTTGTGCGGGCGGATCGACCAGAACCAAGTGGTAGGTGACCCCGGAATCGGCGAGGAGCTTCTTGGCGTAATCCATCGATTGCGCCTGCATGTTTTGCTCGCGCAATTTGGACGAGATGTAGTTACGGGCGTCTGCCTCGGAAACCACCCCGGCGGGCTGAATGGCCGTGACTTTCAGGAATTGGTAGCCGAGCGGAGTCAGGAACACCGGGCTCAAGACACCCTGCTTGGTGTTAAAGGCGACATCGTCGAAGCCGGTATCGGGATTCTCCCCCTTGGCGAAAAAGCCGAGATCGCCGCCCCGGGCTTTGGAATATTGGTCCTCGGAGACGTCCGCCGCAACCTTGCCGAAGTCCTCGCCCTTCACGATCCGTTCGCGGGCTGCGTCGATGGCCTTTTTCTTCGCGGCTTTGTCCGTCGGCGATGTCTTGTCATCGACCAAAATCAGGACGCGGCTGGCGCGAATTTTCGCGGGGATGTTGAAGCTATCCTTGTTCTTCAGGTAAATGGCGTCGATTTCCTGTTCGCTCGGGTCGACGTTCTTAAAGGCATCCGCTTCCAGCACTTTTTGGATGACGACTCTTTCGTGAATCATCTTTTTCAGGTCGTCCATGGTCAACCCGGCCGCCTTGAGTTGCGCATCGAGAGTCTGGCCGGGGGGGACGCTTTGGGTGACGGCGGCAAGCTGCGCGGCCTCGTCTTTATCGACATCCTTCAATTGCAGCGTCGCGGCCTTGTCGAGCATGAGCTTTTTCAAGACCATGTTCTTCAGCGCCATGGTTCGCACCATGGGCATCTTGGCCGGACCGACCTGTTCCGGCGTTGCGTTATGTTGCTTGAGGAAAGTCGAGACTTCGGTTTCGAGTTGGCCTTCGGTGATCTGCCAGTCGCCCTTTTCCGCCACGACAAATTTGGGGTCGTTGGGGTCCGTGACGGCGGCGGGATGGCACCCCGAAAGCAGCACCGCGCCACTTAGGACAAGGGCGGGTAAAAGAAGAAATTGGGAAAGTAAAGTGCGCGCGGAACGCCGGACGGGGAAAAAGGCCATTAATCTGTGTAGCCTCTGCGGCGGCACATGCAAACCGATTCTCCCGGATGGATTATTTGTCACGTTTGCGAAAGGGAAACCGATTTCGCACAGAGGGCCGAAGAGGGAGAGGCAGAGTGGGGAAGATCGAGGTCCCTCGTTCCCAAGTTTACTGCCCTCCGCAGGAGCTTGGGAACGCACTTGGTGAGGCAATTTCATTGCCGAATTCGTAGCCGCGCACGTAAGAGCGTGGTCCACTCTACATTGGCGCGAAATAAAATTTCGCGGGAACAGGGAGCGCTCCCAAGTGAAACTTGGGAGCGAGGGAACGGAAAGCCCCTGCCTTTCTCTGCCAGTCATCTGCAGTAACTCTTCAGTCCTCCGCGCGAAATTTGGAAGCTGTCTCGGCGCGGAAAAGTGGTAGAGTGGCCTGGCAATGAAGCCCATGACTAGGTTGGCGTTCTGGTTGTGCGCCATGGTCGTTACTGTGTTGGTAGTTGCTGCGATCTGTTATGTTCTCGCGAAAGATGAGGGGCCAACCGGGCTGCCGCCGGGTCTACAGCGGATTTCAAACTAGGCCACTACCACTCACAGCGCTTCCTTGCCTAGGAGCGCAGTGCGTGACATGATAATTGCTCCCATGCCTCGAATTCGCGCCAAGCTCCCTCCCGAAAACGGCAGCGCGTTGCGCCCCACGCCGACCAAGCGCGCACCGGTGCTGACCAAGGAGACGCAGGCGATCTTCGCCCGGTTTGAAAAAGAAATGGGCCTGCCGCTGCTCGCGTACTGGACTTCCTCGGGCGGTTCCATCTGCCAGAACGACGTCATGGCGATGTCGCAACTGCTCGACACGCGCAAGCACGGCTCGGCGGTCGGGCTTTTCCTGAAATCGGATGGCGGCAATCCCGAG
>Ga0209611_10014534_pt1 | contig 10488 bp, 12 predicted proteins | sample S1TSphgellanicum_3_FD_187693 | JGI IMG/M metagenome (GOLD analysis project Ga0209611, IMG submission 187693) | Host-associated microbial communities from peat moss isolated from Minnesota, USA - S1T2_Fc - Sphagnum magellanicum MG (SPAdes) (version 2) | ecosystem: Host-associated > Plants > Peat... | reverse complement strand
TGATAATCAAGTCATCAACATAGATGACTATGATTACAATCCCATGATCTGTTTTTTTCACATATAGTGAAAAATCTGCATTGGATGTTTGAAATCCACTTGTGACAAGATACTGGCCTATCTTGTCTGACCAAGCTCTAGGTGCTTGCTTCAAGCCGTACAAAGCTTTCTTCAACGTACAAACTAAATCGAGATGTGTTTGGTCCACATAACCTGGTGGTTGCTCCATGTACACTTCTTCATGTAAATCTCCATGAAGAAAAACATTCTTTACATCCATTTGATGTAAGACCATCCTTTTGTTATTGCCAAAGCAATGATTACTCTTATAGTTGTCATTTTGGCAACTGGACTATAGGTCTCCTCATAGTCTATGCCATAAGTCTGGGCATAACCTTTGGCAACCATTCTTGCTTTGTATCTACTCATAGATCCATCTGCATTGTGTTTAACTTTGTACACCCATTTGCACCCAATTGCTTTCTTATCCTCTGGTAAAGCTACCAATTCCCAAGTAGAATTAGCATCCAAAGCTGCCATCTTTTCATCCATGGCATTGTCCCATTTAGGGTTTCCAACCGCTTGTTCAAAACAAGTGGGTTCAACCTCATGTATAACTTTCACCATGTATGCGTAATGATGAGCTACAAAACCATCATATGTGAGTATTTGTACAGGGTACTTGACTCGTGTGGATCTTCGTACTCCACTGTTGTTGTCAGATGTTTTCAAAACTTTCTTGGCCATCCGAGCTCCAAGAGTAGTAACTAAAGGGATTCTTGATTCTTCACCCACATTTTTTTCTGAATCACTTGACGCATCATCTACATGAGGATTTCTAGATGATGTTTGAGAACTACCATGTACAATGTTTGAAGATCTTAATCTTCCTTTCCATGGAGTGTTATTGGACCCACTAATTGAAGACTCTTGTGGTCCACTGATTAATTGTGATTCTTGTTTCGCATTTGATGAAACATCACCATTTCTAGCCTCTCCATCTTTTGCTACCTTCAGTGGTGAGTACCATCTAACCATCTCATCAAACACAATATTTGTATTCACTTGCAACTTCTGAGTGGAAAGATTGAAGCATCTATATCCTTTTTATTTTAAGGAATATCCAATGAAGATACACTTCTCAGCTTTTGGGTCTAGTTTTGATCTCTTCTCATCAGGAACATGCACATATGCAATGCAACCAAACACTCTAAGGTGTGAGACATCTGGTTTCTTGCTCGTGAATTTTTCTTCAAGTGTCATGCCATGAATTGCTGTAGTGGGTGTTTGATTCATGATATTGACTTCAGTTGCTACCGCTTCAGCCCAAAAGTAATTTGGCAAATTCTTCTCATTCAACATGGCACATGCTATTTCTGCAATGTGCCTGTTTTTCCTTTCAACAACTCCATTATGTTGTGGGGAATAACTACATGAGTACTTCCATTAAATTCCATGCTGCTTCAAGTACTCACTAAATTCATTTGAAAAATACTCTCCCCCTCCATCGGACCTTAAGCACTTGATGTTCACACCCTTTTCCTTTCCACCATTACTTTGAAATTCAAAAAATGTTGGAACACTTCACCTTTGTGTTTCATGAAGTAGACCCACACCTTCCTTGTGTGGTCATCAATGAAACTCACGTAGTACTTGCATCTTCCAATGGATTTTGTCTTCGTGGTCCACACATCTGAATGGATCATTTCCAAAGGTTTGGAACTTACATAAGTTGTTTGTGTTGGGAATGGATGCCTAGCTTGCTTCCCCAATTGGCATGCTTCACAAACTTTTGACATCACCTCTTCTGTTCCAAATTTGGGAAGGCCTCCAACAAGATTTTATTTTCTCATCAATTTAAAATGTTAGAGATTAACATGGCCAACCCGCTTGTGCCAAATTCCAATGTTTCTAACTCCTTTTCCATGTGTGAATAACATGGAATTCACCTTAGGCATGTTCACATTCAAGGTGAAAATTTATCCATTCCTTTCTCCCTTTGCAATCAACTTGCTTTGGTTTTTCATGTCTTCCACAAAACATCCATTTGGGTTGAATGTCACTTGTAAACCTTATTCCACCATCTGGCCTACGGAGACCAAATTTTTTGTTATGGTTAGAACATGAAGTACATCTTTTAGGTACTTTGTTTGCCTATCTTGCATGGACAATGGCACCTTGCCAATCTGTGTGATGGTTTGTGTAGTGTCATCACCAATTTCCACAAACCCTGGTGTCTTCAAATCCTTTGCATCTCTAAACCATTCTCCATGACTAGTCATGTGGTTTGAAGCTCTAGAATCCACATTGTTGTCTGATACACCTCCTATCATTGAATTTGCCATGTGTTACATCACAAACAGTTGTTCATCACCTTGATTGTTAGTTGATGCATAATTCCCTTGTTGCAGCTTTCCATTTCGTGCATCATGCTCCCTTTGATAACAAATCCTTTGCCATGTGCCCAGGTTTCCTGTAATAATAGCAATTTGAATCGCTATTTGGTTGTTGACCTCGATGACTTCCACCACAACCTCCACGACTTCCTCTTCCTCCAAAGTTTCCTCGCCCACCTCCATGAACTTGACCTTCATGTTAATGATGTCCACCATGCGAGCTTCCGTGTTGACCTCGAAATGAAGTTTTACCACCTCTACCTCTACCTCTATTAGTATTTGAGTAGAAAGCACTTTCTTGTGATCCTCCATTGGATGAAATACCAACAATTCTCATCTTTTCACTTATAAGTAGTGTTATTAAGTCTTGGAAATCGGGAAATGTTTCTCAAATTGCAATTGAAGTACGAAACTGGCTATAGTCTTTTCCAAGTCCATTCAAGGTGACGGTCATTAAATCTTCATCATCTATAGGGGCTCCTATAGATGCAAGAACATCTGTAAGGTTTTTCACCTTTGTAAAATAGTCACTAATGTTCATCTTGTTTTTATATAGATTATGCAACTCTTGTTTGAGCTACATTTTGCGGGATTGTGTATTAGTGTTATACATCTTCACCAATGTATCCCAAGCTTGCTTGGATGATTTTGCATCTTGAATATGCATAATCATATAATCGAACACATTCATAGAAAGCCAATACAAGACTTTCCTTGCTTTTTCATGCCAAGTTTTATTTGTTTGAATTTGTTGTTGTGTAGGGTTTTCTGGGAGAGGAGGTTCTTTCTCATCACTAGTTATGAATTCCCAGAAGCCTTTCCCCATCAAGAAATTCATAATCCTAAATTTCCACACTTGGAAATTGTTTTTGTCTAATTTCTCAATTGCAATTTGAGAAAGATCGTCCGCCATCTCTCAAGGCAACATTCAATGTCTTCTTGGGGTTTCACAAATGATTTTAATTCCTTCCTTGGGTTTCTAGGATTGGGATTAGGGTTTTCTTTCTTTAGGTTTATAGGATTAGGGTTAGGGTTAGGGTTAGGGTTGAACAAGATGGACCTTGTATATGTATGTATGTCTTCAGTATTATACGAAATTCTATACTATACATAGGTTTTATGTATATGTATATATCTCGTATAATATTTCCTATGGTATTAAATACATCATTACATGCCACATTTTTCTATGAAGGTCTTGATAATGTATTTACGCTTCCCAATCTTCAAACTCCTTCCTTCAAGTTCTCCTAATTTGTATTTGCTCCACTTCAAAAAATTGTTTTAATGTCTTTTCAAAACAAATTTCTGTCACAACAACTTTGCAAAGCTACACCGCTCACATATGACCTTGGATGGATCTGAAATTTTGGTAAAACATGAAAAACTATGTCTACTACCTTCTTTCAAAATTCTAGCTCATTTAACTTCATAAAATGAGAGATCTTGTTACTTCCTTGAAGTCACCTCAAACTGGGACCTGAACACAAAATGACTTACAACTTATTCTCAGCAACTCCAAATTCCTTGAGATTGTGGGAGACGCATTAGATATATGTTTTTTATGTCTGTTCAAAATTTCAGCTCTATTGATGATGACCACAAAGAGTTATCACTTTCAAAAGAAACTGACTTCAAAATTAAGACTGAAACTTTAGATGCTTGGATTTCTTTCAATATAGATCCAAATGACATGAAATTTTTGTTACATATATATTCCTTTATGATCTATAATATCTTAAAGCTGTAGATCCAAAAATGCTCAAACAAAGGAGATATGACCAAAAAACCAGATCTGGCACAAAGTCTTCAAAGGCTCATAACTCTCACAAAACATATCCTTTTCTTTTGAAAATTTGATAATAAAAACGTCTTATATTCATCTATAATGTCTCCAAGTTTCACTTCAAGATCTTTTCACAGTAGATCTAGATCTAGATTTAAAGATCTGACTTCCACAACCTTGATATGTTGATTTCCTCTCACCTCTTTTCTTTTCTTTTCTTTCTCTTTTGCATTTGACAAACTCCTATGATATTATTAAAGACTCTCAAGCTCTAGGTCTAGAGACTTTCTAGCTCTAGATCTTTTTCAACTTTCTCATTCAACAACCTAAGCTCTAATACCATGTTAACAAATAGAAGATCTACTCAAGTGCAAACATAAATATTTATTGAAAGGAAACTAAAACATGATGTTCATAACACAAAACATAACATCAAGAACTCCTCAAGGTTCTTGCCACATGAAATACACAAACTTGTGTAATGAAGAAAAGAGAGCCAAACCATCAACACCAAGGTATTTAACTAAAAGACTAAACCACAAATAACCAAACTAATATAAGTAAAGAAAGTAATTCAATCTTGTGAAAGTAACCTAGTTACTTTCCTATTCCAGTAACTAATGAAACCTAATTAATTAAGCTTGAATTCTCAACAAGGCATGGACCTGAACTCCCTTACATGGTTGTTGGTAACTTGTGTATTCTTTCCAATGTACACAACACCAACATTGATTCAATTAGCTTGCATTTTTAGCGATGCGACCACATGGCACCTTGACCAAGTACACTTGCCTATCTTCAACACTCAACACTTCATTCTTATTGTTGGGGGGGAGGAGGTACCATGTAATTTGATTCAAATTATTTTAGATGCACTTGGAGGTACATCAGCTTCTAGAGCAACAATTACAACCTTCTACGAATATTGGATAATGGAAAACCCAAGACACCAGGTTCTTCAAACACATTTTCCAATTCCATTCCATGTGTTTCCAACTACCTTTTCATTATGGGGAACCAGCTCACCAAGAAGGAAAAAGACTGGGTCATAGACTTGCTAATTAAGTATGAGAATGTGTTCACATTTTCAATGAAAGACTTAAGTAGGTGTAAGACCATGTAGTTTTCTATAGACCTTACATATGAGATACCCATCTATCGAAGGAGGCATAGGTTAAGCAAGCATGAGTGGGAATTAGTAGATGAAAGATGCAAAGAGCTCCATGAGGCCGATCTCATTCAACCATCAAGTTCTGATTTCGCAATCGTTATAGTAATGTCAACAAAGAAGGATTCAGCTAGATTATGGACTAAGAAAAAGATGTGTGGGGATTATAGGCCTTTGAACCTGGTTACACCTCAGGATAGGTACCCCATGCCCATCCCTGAAAAACTATTTAATAGCATTGGAAATTCAAACATTTTCATAATTGTGGATCTAAGGCAAAGCTACAACTAGATTGTGTTTGCTACAAAGGATTGTAAGAAAACAACATTCCATGGAAGCAACAAGTTGTGGGAATGGCTTGTGATGCCTTTTGGATTGAAGAATGCACTTATATTCTTTTAGCAAGTCATGGACCAGGTTTTCGAAAGGGCAGATTTCCTAAAGTGTTACATAGATGATGTCCTAGTGCATAACAACGGATTCATGCAGCATTTGGCTTATCTTGAGGAGTTATTCAAGAGGCTCCACGAAGTCAATATGAAGATCCATCCTAAAAAACATGAGTTTGCTATCACCTCAGTAGTTTAGCTTGGACATAGAATTTTGCCAAATGGTATTAGGGCTCATTGGGCCAAAGTAGTAGCCATTTTGGAGATGCCCAATCCTATTGATGTTCACACTTTGAAAAGCTTCATTGGACTATGTAATTACTACAAGATTTATGTCCAAAACTTTAATATTATTATTCATCTTCTTTATGCATTGTTAAAAATAGATGTTGCTTGGACATGGAATGAAGAGGCTCAGGAAGCTTATGACACACTCAAGGAAAAGCTTTCAGAGTTCCTCATTTTAAGAAGACTTGATTTTAACAAGGTCTTCATTCTACACACTAACTAGAGTGTTATTGGTATTAGTGTTATTATTGGCCAACTTGATGAGGAAGGCAAGGAATATGTTATCACCTATGCATCTCGAAACAACAAGGTTAAAAGCAACTACTTTTCATACGAGGGGGGGTGTCTTGTTGTTGTATGGGCCGTCATACATTTCAGGCCCTATCTTTATGGCACCAAGTTCATTTTGTATACCGACCACCAACCTATCAAGTGGTTGATGACCAACGACAAGTTTATTGGTAAATTAGCTCATTGGGCACTTATACTTCAAGAGTATGAGTTCAAGGTTATTCACTGACCTGGTATTCCACATCAGAACGCGGATACCATGTTGCGAAAACCCCTCACTACCTCTGAAGATTTTTTAAAAGCCAAGCAAGACTTCAACCACATTTTAGCAATACATGTATTTTATGCATTTAGTTATCTTGCACTATTGCAATGTAACATGGTAACATCCCATTGTGGATATATGGGAGGACTTGGACATTCTGAGGTTTCTTCAACATGGGGAATACCCTCCCCAAGTTATATCAAGTCATCGAGATCGCATACAATATCGATTTAAATGCTATTCATGGAGAGACAATAACTTTGTCCGATGCTTATTATAAGGCAACAAAGTGGTTCTTCCACCACACAAACGACCTGGTCTTATTTAGAAGGTACATTCAAAGCTTAAACACTTTGGAATAAAATGTATTTATAGCCTTTTCGTTCTTCATTACCATTGGAGAGGTATGTATGCTCAAGTTTGAAACATCATTGCTAGGTGTGAATAATGTGATAGAGTGAGAATTTCCTTCTCCTTTCGATAGCTCACGCTTTCTCCACTCCCTATTCATGGCATGTTGTATCGCTGGTCATGTGATTTAGCTAGAGAGTTACCATAGACCTCCAAGGGTAATGTCTACATCATGATTATGATTAAACATTTTTCAAAGTGGGTCGAGGTTGTTGCGCTGCTGGACAAATCATCACATAACACCAACCAAACTTTCTTACAACATGTCTTAAGTAGGTTTGGGGCTTATGCTAAGTGCCTTACTGATCAAGGATCAGAGATCAAAGGAGAATTCCAAGACATACTTGACGATGCTCTCATTGACCATCGCCGGATTTCAAGGGATCATCCCCAAGCTGATGGCCTTGCAGAGAGGATGGTTCAGGCATGCAAGAAGGGATTTCGAAAGATTTGCCTCATTAGGAACAAAAAGGATTGGGACTTGGCCTTACCTTACATTGCCATGGGTTATAAGATGTCCAAACACGCCTCTTTGTCTCATTTCTCTCCTTACTTTCTACTTTTGGGGAAACATCCCATTCCACCTTCTTCCATTGTTGCTCAAATGGACCAAGTTGTGGATAGCTCTTGAGTTAAAGAGGTATCTTTGGCAAAAACTAAAACCAAAGAAAATTTAAAATTTGAGTATAACAACCATAGAGAAACAAATTAGTTTTCAATATTAAAATTAGGGACAATTGTTGTAGTAATAGATAACCATACATATAAGTTATCCAAGTATAGATTGGGAAGAATACAATAAGGGATGTGTTGTTGGATGTAGGTTTTAGAATTAATATCATCATAGAATAGTTGAGATTGAGGTTGGGGCTTCCAAAACCTAAACCTACACCATATAATCTGAGGATGGCAAATCAAACAACCACAAAACCAATGGGTTTGATTCGAGATTTGAAAATATATGTTCATGACATTTCCTACATAACTATGTTCACTATATTTCAAAACAACATGGTAAATTCTAGTTATTCCATGTTGTTAGGAAGACCATGGTTGAGGGATGTTAAGGTGGCACATGATTGGGGGAATAACACAATTACTGTCGCAACCCCACTTTGGCCAAGTGTGGGGGTGAAGCCCAACACTTGGAAAAGTTGGAGGTTTGGAGTCCTCCGGGACTCCCGAATGTTTAGAGCTCGACAGCAACGCCCAAAACACCTCGCCTTGAGGCGTTCTTGGTGTCATTGGAAAGGTCTTGAAACGTAGATATCGAAAATGGCCTCGCATTGGCAATTTGGACATCTGCAGCCCAAGTTATGGGCAAAAGAAGGGCCGGGAGTCAAATTGGTAGTTTGACTCCCGACCACTAAAAGTCTGGAATCCACCTCTTCCCGACGTCGCCTTGAAAAGTGCGACACGGCGTTGGAAATCTCTCGACGAGAGCTACAACTTTGATTTAGGACTCGTCCCGATCTGAGTTCGAGGCGAGGAGCTATGACCGTTCAAAGTTCCGGGAGTCCAGCCGGGACACTTTCGGAACTCCATTTTGGGAGTCCCAACAAAATGTGCCATTCGGATGTAGCCTCCGCGACTAGCCGCAGAGAATACTATAAGGGGGAAGGTGGTGGCTTCCCCCGAGTTCGGGCCGTGGTGAGTCTTGTGTGTCCAAGTGCCCGTGGCAAGTCCCAACACCCAAGGGTGTCCCGAATGCTAAACTAACCCGATTTGGTTGGTTTTTGGATGCAGATTTAAACGAGCTAAGCTAGTCCCTCTTCCTAGTTTAATCCCTGGGCTCTCAACTCGACCCTCTACCCCTTTTTAGAGTTAGAAGCCGGGAGTGTGCTACCAAGTTTCAACTTTTCGCAACTTGACTTTGTGAAACCCTCAAGTGGGTTTCACCCCGTGACTTGGGAGCGCGTCAATTACCATATAAAGGAATGGGACAGTTAAAATATAATTACTATCACTAAACGTTTGGGAGGTGAAGTAAGAAGACCAAAAGTGTTAATGTGCTACAACTATCAAAATGGTATCATAGATGAAGAAGATATCATGTTTGTTATAGAGCTAGAATCGTTCTTAATAGGAATGATCAGTTTACTTGAAATAATTCAATCTATGGAAACCACAAATGTGGAGATCATGGATACTAGTGACAAAACTAGTAATTTAGAGCTAAAATCAGGGGTACAGATCACCAAATAGAAGACAACTGGCAACATATATGAGCTAGAAGTAGCTTTGGAAAATAAGGTGCATCCTGAGACATATTACAATCATCAACCAAGAAGTGTTGTAGTGGACAAAACTCCAACAAGAATAAAAACATAAGAATTGCAACTAGCTGGATGGATGTTAATTGAAGACCAACAATTGATTGAAGCTTAACTTGGGAACTAATGCAAAACCATAGATGGTGAAGATCAATGCATAGCTAGAAACAGGCAAAGTGTTGGAAATGGAACAATTGTTGAAGGAGTTCAAAGATGTTTTTGCATGGACATATAAAGATCTGAAAGGGATTCCACTAGAGCTAGCACATCATAAAATTGAACAAAATATTATTATACCACCAACACATCAGGCAAGTACAAATTGAATCCAAACTATGTTACAGCAATCAAACAAGATATTGATAAATTGTTAGCAGTTGGATTCATCCAATCTATAGAAAAAACTACATGGTTGTCACCCATAGTAATAATACCCAAGAATAATGGAAAATTGACAATCTGTATAGATTTTAGAAAACTAATTGTAGCCATAAAGAAGGATCCATACCCATTACCTTTTACATATGAAGGTTTGAACATAGTAGCAAGATGAAACATATTCCTTCTTAGATGGGTATTTAGGAAAACATCAAATTTTTATAAATCCAAAGGATAGATATAAGACTACATTTGTGATAGACTAGGGAGCTTTCATATGGAAGGTGATGTTTGGAGTTAAAAATGGACCTCCAACATATTAGAAAGCTATTACCAAAACATTTAAAGAATATCTAAATAATTTTATGAAGATATTTTTGGATGACTTTATAGTGACATGGATCGTCATTTGTAGTTGTTCAGATTATGTTTTCAAAAGTGCAGAGAATATGGCATTACACTAGTAGAAAATGGCCATTTTACAACTGGTCCATGCGACTAAGTTTTAGTTGCAAGCGACATTTGCAACTAAAATCTTAATAGTCGTGTTGGACAAGTCACATAGGACACTAGTCGCAAATGACAACGAATTTTGGATGAAGGAAAAAGTCAACAAAATACGCCTTCATCCTTTGACTTGTCATATACATATTGTCGTTTACAACTAGGATGCGACTTTTTTGGTGAACAATGGGAACAATTTATGTGTTGCCACATGTCCCAACTTTTAATAATTAATTAATTTTTATTCTTTTGAAATAATCCAAGATGTTTAATTTTTATGTTTAGATGGTTTAAATTGTGACACGTGGAATATTAATTGAATTTGTCCAAATTCAATTT
>Ga0209611_10014532_pt1 | contig 10490 bp, 8 predicted proteins | sample S1TSphgellanicum_3_FD_187693 | JGI IMG/M metagenome (GOLD analysis project Ga0209611, IMG submission 187693) | Host-associated microbial communities from peat moss isolated from Minnesota, USA - S1T2_Fc - Sphagnum magellanicum MG (SPAdes) (version 2) | ecosystem: Host-associated > Plants > Peat... | reverse complement strand
GTGCCGGTGACCGTTCCACCCGCGTTGACGGTCGCAGGAAAGCTCATCGTGATCGCGAGATCCGCTTCGGCCGTGCCGCCGATCGTTGCGGCGGCCGTGTTGTTGGCGGGATTCGGGTCGGCCGTTGTCGCGGCGACACCGGCGGTGACCGTCGAAGTCGCGGCGCCGGGCTGCGCGTAGCTGACTGTGATCGGGCCCGCGGTCGCGGCCGCGGCCAGCGTTGCGGGCATGCCGGCGAGCGTCACGGCACCCGTGCTCGCGACGTAGCCATAGGTCGCGCCGCTCGGTAGGCCGCTCAACGTCGGCGCCACCGCGAGATTCGCGGGTAGGGCCAAGGTATAGGCCACACCGCTCGCGGCGCTCGGCCCATTGTTCGCGTAGAGCACGCTGCCGGTGACCGCCGCACCGGCATTCACGCTCGCCGGGAAACTCAACGTCGTCGCGAGGTCCGCTTCGGCCGTGCCGCCGATCGTCGCGCTCGCTGTGTTGTTGGCGGAATTCGGATCGGCCGTCGTTGCCGTGACACCGGCCGTGACCATGGACGTCGCCGCACCCGGCTGCACGTACGTCACGCTGATCGGCCCAACGCTCGTGGCGGTTGCGAGTGTCGCGGGCATCCCCGTGAGCGTGACGATACCCGTGCTGGCCGCGTAGCTGTACGCAGCGCCCGTCGGCAATCCCCCAAGCGTGGGCGCGGCGCCCAGGTTCGAAGGGAGCGTCAGGCTGAAGCTCGGAGCGGTCGCGGTGCTCGGCCCGTTGTTCGTGTAGAGCACGTTGCCCGCGACCGTTCCACCGGCAACGACGCTCGCCGGGAAGCTCAGCGACACCTGGAGGTCCGCCTCCGGATTGCCGGCGATCGTCGCAGTTGCCGCATTGTTCGCGAGATTCGGATCCGTGGTCGTCGTGGCCATCGAGGCCGTCACGACCGAGCTGCCCGCGGCCGGCTGTAGGTAGCTCACCGTGACGGGGCCCGCGCTCGCGCCCGAGGCGAGCGTCGCAGGCATCCCCGTGAATGCCACGACGCCGGTAGTTGCGGCGTAGCTGTACGCGGCGCCGTTGGGTAATCCCGTCAACACGGGCGCGCCCGAGAGATTCGCGGGCAGCGTCAGGCTGTACGTGACACCGGCGGCAACGCTTGGCCCATTGTTCGCATAGAGCACGGTACCGGTCACGGTCTGACCCGCGTTGACGCTGGCAGGGAAGGAGAGCGTCGTAGCGACATCGGCGGCGGCGGTCACGGTCGTCGTCACCGTCGAGGTCGGGGTCGCATTGCTGTTCACGACCGTTGCGGGCGGCGCGACGGAGGCGGTGTTGCTGATATTCGAGCCGCCCGCGGTGCCGGCGACGACGATGCTCAAGGAACCGCCGCTTGGCAACGTCGGTATCGTGATGCCGGTGCCCTGAAGATTCGCGACGGTCGTCGCGGCCGCCACCGGACAGACAGCGCCGCCGCTCGCGGCGCTGCACGTGACCGTCGCGGCCGTGAAGTTGGCGACCGCGGGATCCTTGACGACCGAGCCGCTCGCATCACTCGGACCTTGGTTGCTGACCGCGAGCGTGTAGCTCAAGGAGGCGCCGCCCGCGACACTTGCCGGTCCGGTCTTGGTCACGCCGAGATTGGCGCGGTTCGCGGTATCGGTGAAGACGCAGGTGACGGCGTCGCCGTAATTCAGTGCGGGAAACGTGTACGTGCTCGCGGCAAGACCGGTCGGCAGCGAGGTCGAGGATCCCGTCGACGCGTTCTTGCAAGTCAAAGACACGCCATAGTTCGCGAGTGTGCTCGCGCTGCCTGAGGCCATCGTCTCGCTGACCACGAACGGATAGGTCGCAGCGAGCAGCGGCAGACTCGCGGCCGGAAAGGGTCCGGTTGCAGTCCCGGTCGAGGTGCCGGACGCGAGTACGGTACCCCCGGTCGTCGCGAGGCCGTACGTGAATTGATCGCTCGCGTTCGCACGCGCACCGCTCAATTGCGCGGTCAGGGAGATCGAGGCGTAGCGCAGCGCAAAGATGGCGCCTTGCAGACCGCTGCCGACCAGCGTCGAACTGATTTTGGTCGGATTCCCCAATGACGAAAACGCGTAAGCGCCGACCGTGCCGTCGGCGCCGGTTTCCGTGACGGTATTCGTGCCGACACCGCCCAAGGTCGGGAACACCGTGCCGTTCGAAATCGCGGCGAGTTCCGTCCACGCGGTGCCGTTGGTCGTGAAACTCAAGGTCTCGCCGCCGTTCGTGGACTCGCCGTCCGCAGCGACGATCGCGTAAACCGATGCCGCATTGCTGCCGGGCGGCGGTGTGATCGCGATGTTGTTGAGCGTGACCTGTACGGTCGAGCCGTTCGTGCCTTCGTAGAGCACGGGCCTGCCGGGAATACCGATGAAACCGGAATTGCCGAACGCCGCGCCGCTCCAGGAGGGCACGGCGCTCGGTACGATGGCCGTACCGGTCGTCGTGCTGCTGACCTGCAGCGTCAAGCTCAAGGTCGAGCCGTCCGGCAGGCTGTAGCTGAAATTCTGGCCCGTGGACCGTGCCGCCGAATCGGAATAGCCCGTGAAATCGAGCCAGCAGTAGTCTTGATAGTCGGACGGCGCCGTGCCGCGCGTGGCCGCGGGCGCACAGGTGTTGGCTCGGACCGGGGCGGCGGCGAAAGCCGAGACCATGACAGCGGTCAGAATGGAAACGGCCGCACGCGCAAGCGGGCGCCACGGGTTACCCCGAGAACGCCTCCATCCTTTTCCCGATGGCAGACTTGCGAACATCGCGGGAGGTTTACATATTGCGGTGCACCGAATTCGTGAGGGAGCTCGCAATTACTTGGCGCGACGCCGAATCTTCGGCCTCGATGTACGAAAGCGAGACGTAGTTCGCTCAAGGACTTCGTGTGTCGGCCGACGCATGAGATGATCCGTCAGCCGGATGTCGATTTCATCGCGCCTCGATCGTCATGCTGGGGCACGCGTCGCGTGCGCAGGTCTCAACAACGAGGAACGCAGAATGCAGTACATGCTATTGATATACGGTGACGAGAAACTCTGGCGCGAAATGTCGGAGTTCGAGATCAAGCAGACGATGCAGGCCTATGTGGAGTTTTCGCGCGAGCTCGCGGCATCGGGTGCGCTGCGCGGCGGCTCCGAGCTCCAACCCGTCGCCTCGGCGACGACCGTGCGCGTCCGTAACGGCAAACCGCTGGTCTGCGACGGACCCTTCGCCGAAACGAAGGAGCAGCTTGGCGGGTACTATTTGATCGACGTTCCGGATCTCGACGCCGCGATCCATTGGGCCGCGAAAATCCCGTCCGCCCTGCATGGTTCGATCGAGATACGGCCGCAGACGGCCAATCAGGCGTTGAACCAGGTCTAGGCCGGCGCGGAATCGTTCGTGTTCGCGCGCGCTCTCGAGATGCTCCAACGCCGCGACGGCGGGCGCATACTCGCGGGCCTCATCGGCAAGCTCGGCAGTATCGAGCTCGCGGAGGAGGCTTTGCAGGACGCGTTCACCGCAGCGCTCGAGCGCTGGCCCGTCGATGGCGTGCCGATGAATCCCGCGGCCTGGCTCACGACGGTCGCGCAGCGCCGCGGGCTCGACCGGCTGCGCTATGAGCGGCGCCGACCGCAAGCGGGTGCCGAGGTCCTGGCGGCACTCGCCGACCCGGGCGCCGATGCCACGCCTTATGCGGCGGATTCGGCGCACTTCGATTTGCCGGATGAGCGGCTGCGACTGATCTTCACGTGCTGTCATCCCGCGCTCGCGCCCGCCTCGCAGGTGGCACTCGCGTTGCACACGCTTTGCGGCCTCACGACGCGCGAGATTGCGCGCGCGTTCGTCGAGCCCGAGGCAACCACGGCGCAAAAGCTCGTACGCGCCAAAGCTAAGATCGCACGTGCCGGCATCCCTTACGAAGTACCTCCCGCGGACGCGCTGCCTGCGCGGCTCGCGGCGGTCCTGGCGGTCGTCTACTTCCTGTTCAACGAGGGCTATACGGCGGCCGCCGGCGAGACGCTGGTGCGTCCGGACTTGTGCGTCGAAGCCGTCAGACTCGCGCGTGCCATCAGTGAACTCATGCCCGGACAAGCAGAGGCGCACGGGTTGTTGGCATTGCTGCTGTTCCATGACTCGCGCCGTACCGCGCGCGTCGATTCGTCCGGCGCCTTGGTGCCGCTCGAGGAACAGGACCGGGCCCAGTGGCGGCGCCCGCTCATCGACGAGGCGCGGGTGCTGCTCGAGCGCGCGATCGCGCAGCGCGCGGCGGGGCCCTATCAACTGCAGGCCGCGATCGCGGCGCTGCACGCCGAAGCGCGACGCGCCGCCGACACCGACTGGGTGCAGATCGCGGGACTTTATGGACGCTTGCTGCGTCTACAGCCGTCCCCCGTCGTGGAACTCAACGCGGCGGTCGCTTACGCCTTGGCATTTTCACTCGAGGAAGGCCTGCGCTGGATCGAGGCGATCGAGGCACGCGGCGTCATCGAGAAATACCACCTGTTGCACGCAGCACGTGCGGATCTCCTGCGACGCCAGGGGCAGCGCGACGCGGCGCGCGCGTGTTACGCGAGCGCGCTCGAGCGCACGGGCAATCAGGCCGAGCGGCGCTATTTGGCGGCCCGGATCGCGGCGCTGGTTTAGTTTGATCTCATGATCACCCCCTCCGGCGCGTTTCAGTGCGGCTTGTCGCCCACCGCTGAAGCCGCCGAATCCAGGTCGATTTTCGGGACGCCGAACTGGCCCTCGAGCTTGCGCAGTTTTTCGAGATCGATCGCCCCCACGATGTTCACGATCGTCAATTCGCGCGGCTCGCTCGAGATCAAGGCGAGCCCGGTCGCCTGCTGATTCTCGACCATGACGTAGATGTCCACGTCCTCGTGCGTCTTCTTGCTGCGCGTCTGCACGAGACGATTCCATCCCGGTGCCTCGAGCTGTTTGCGCACGGCCTCGAGGTCGGAGGCCTGATAAACGAAATCATGGTCGAACGTGAAACTGCGCACGTAGATCCCACGCAGTCCTTTGATGATCTGCTGGGTCGTTGCGTCTTTCGGGTCATTGCTGTTCATGAAACCCGAGGCCAGCGACAGGAGTCCCGCGTCCAGCGTGATCGAGACCGTGTCCGTCGCCTTTTTCTCGAGTCCGGCAAAGTCAGGCAACACGAGGCGCGCGTCGGGCGCGGCCTGGGCCGCGACGGACCAGAGCATGATGGCGACCAAGCAGACGAACACTCGGCTCATGACTTGGACTCTTCGCGAACCGCCCGAGCGACGAGATCGAGTTTTTGGTTCGTGACTCGCAGTGCCTCGAAGACCTGGCGCCGCGCTTCCATGCCTTTTTCGCGTTGCTCACGTTCATGGGCGCCCTGGATGCCGACCGCGAGCAGCAACGATGCGGCGAGACCCAGCGGCAGCCACCAGACCGGACGCTGCAAGCGCCGCGTCGGCGGTACTCGCGAGACCGGCGCAGCAATCGCGGGCGCCGCGTCCTTGCCGTCATGGCGTCCGCCCGGTTCGTGACCCGCGTTCAAGTTCTGATTCCCGCCCAGGCGGGCGATCAAAGCCTCCGTCAATTCGCTGCGCGGCGCTACGGGGCGCAGTGCGTCGCGCAGTCTTGCATCGAGATCTTCACTCATCGCTGCGCATCTCACGGAGGTCGGGCGCTGCGCCCGGCAGGCCCTGTCGCAAAGTGTCGAGCGAGCGTTTCAAATGGCTCTTGACGGTATTGACCGACATGTCGAGGGTTTTCGCGATATCCACGGGGTCGAGATCTTCCTGATAGCGCAGCAACAAAACGGCCCGCGCGGGCGGACTCAAGGTCGCGAGCAGGGTCCGCAGCGAGCGCTGCAGCACGGGGTCCTGAAATTCCTCGGGGCTCGCCAGCAGATCTTCCTGCGCTTCGAGCGAAGTCATTTCGAAACGCGAGCGTCGGCGCAGTTGATCGATCGCTCGATGCGTCGTCACCCGGCGCAGCCAGAACGACAAGTGCGCGTTCGATTCGATCGATCCGAGCTTGCTGCTCAATTCCATGAAAACCTCCTGCGCCAAGTCCTCTGCCGCTTCCCTCGTTCCGAGCATGCGCAACGCGAGACTGTACACGGCGCGCTGGTGGGCATGAACCAGAGCCGCGAGACCGGCGGGATCGCCGGCGCCCGCGCGTATGAGCCACTCGTCCAAGGTCGGCGGCGCCGAATCCTTCAATGTCGCATCCTTCGGCAATTCTCGCCGCCGCTCCCACCGTTCGTCGCGGCGACCGGCCGCCCCGGAACCCCGAGGTACGGCGTCCCAGGTCCGCGACGCGCGCAAGACCGCTTATAGCGTCGCGCTGACCGCAGAAGCCTGCGCGCCGGCCGGCCCGGCCGGCTGGGGGGCCGGCTCGGTCGGTTCGCTCGGCTCGGTCATGCTCGGAGCGATTTTAGGCAAGTGCAGTTGCGTCTGCAGCTTCGCCAGATCCTCGAGCTTGATCGAACCCACGATATTGACGATCGTGACCTCCCGCGGCTGACTCGCAATCAGCGCGAAGCCGGCAGTATGGTCTTTTTCAGTCCGCACGAAGATGTCGACGTCCTCGTTCTTGGCGCGGTCGTGCACCTGTGCGAGCGCGTTCCAGCCAGGCTGCGCGAGCTGGCGCCTCACGCCGGCGAGTTCGTCGCCGGAATACGCGAAATCCTTCGCGAATTCATAGCTGCGCACGTCGATCGACTGGATGCCGGCCAGCAATTTCTTCGTGGCCGCGGCATCGGCATCTTTGTCGTCGATGAATCCCGCGGCCATGTGCAGGAGCCAGGGACCTAGGCTGATGTTGACCGAATCGGTCGCCTCGCGCGCCAAAGACTTGAAATCGGGCAGATCGAGCTTGCCGCTTTGTGCCCCGGCCCAGGTGGGCAGGGTCAAGCAGACGAGGGCCATTGTTCCGGCGATTCTGTTCATGGGCGGTCTCCTGTTGAGTCTTGTACGGGGAAATTTCGCGTTCCTGTAGATAAAACGAACGGGAGGGGCTCGCGGGGTGCAAAGAAATGCGGATGGCCGTAATCGGCGGCCGCCAAGTCGCTAATCGGTGGTGGCGAGCGGGGCGGGCACGCCGTCGGTCGGCAGCTCACGGTAAAAGTAGGTCGTGGAGCAAAGTCCGCCGCGCGGCCAAAGCGCGTAACCGGGTATGACTCCACAACGCTGCCAGCCATGGCGCGTGTAGAGACGCTCCGCGTCACCGTCGGTGACCGTATCGAGAACCAACAGCGTCTTGCCGCAATCGCGGGCGGCGGCGTCGACGGCGCGCAGCAGTGCGGCCCCGAGGCCGCGACGCCGCGCGCGGCGGTGCACGAGCATCTTGGCAACATCGGCCCGATGCGGCTGGTTCTCCGGCAGCGCGAGGATCAGCTGCACGGTGCCGACGATGCCGGCTTGATCCTCGGCGACGAGCAGAGCCCGTTCGCCGCGCGCGACCGCACCGGCGACCTCGCGCCAAAATCGCGTCGCCTTGTCTGGCGTCAGAGGGTGCATGAAGCTGACCGAAGCGCCCCCGTCGACACAGTCGATGAGGACGTCCGCGAGCGCGGCGATGTCGGCTTCGGTGACTTGGAGAAGTCGGCGCACCGGGCGGATGCCGGGCATTGAATCGCTGCTCATTCCTATACCCCCAAGTGGCGCGGTAGCAAAAGATGATACCCGATGTCAGCGCCTGCGGCACTGCGACGCAAGTCGTTGTAGGCGCGGCGAAACCGGCTGATAGTGCCGACAGCAGATCGTTGCGAACGGAGCGTTTGAGACCAACCATGGCAATCAACGAACATACGATTTTCCACCGCGTGCTTCGGCGCCTGCTGCGCGCCACGACGCGAATCCTGTTCCGAGTGACCGTGACGGGCGACCCGGAAGTATTGCGCAATGAGCGCACGCTGATCGTCGCGAACCACGAATCGCTGATCGACGGACTGTTGCTGGCCTTGTTTCTGCCGATCGATGCGACGTTCGTCGTGCACGGCCAAATCGCCGCCAAGCCATTTTATGCGTTCTTGCTGCGTTTCGTGCCGCACCTGACGGTCGAGTCGACGAGTCCGCTCGCGATGAAGCTGATCTGCCGGCTCGTCGAAACCGGCAGGCCCGTCGTGATTTTCCCGGAAGGCCGGCTGACGCGCACGGGGTCGTTGATGAAAGTCTATGACGGCGCCGCCTTCGTCGCCGCGCGCACGGGCGCGACCGTCGTTCCGGTGCGCCTCGAGGGCGCGGGACGCAGCTATTTCGGTCGGCTCGCGGGAGTATTCCCCCGCAAACTGTTTCCCAAGATTCGCATCGCCATCCGCGCGCGCCGGCGAATCCCGATGCCGGACCTGCCGTCGGCGAAGCTGCGGCGGCGGCGCTGCGGCGAACTGCTGCGCCGGATCCTGCTCGATATGCTCGTCGAGACGCGGCCGCAGCGCAGCTTGTTCGAGGCGTTTCTCGACGCCAAGGCGACGTTCGGCGCGCACTACCGCCTCGTCGAGGACGTTCGTTTGCACGAGGAGTCCTATGGTTCCTTATTGCGCATGGCTTTGGGAGTCGCACGTCTGCTGAAGCCGCGCACGCGCGCCGGCGACATCGTCGGGGTGCTCATGCCGAACGCGGCGCCGACTCTAAGCCTGATCCTCGGGCTCTCCTTGACCAAGCGCGTACCGGCAATGCTCAATTACACGGCCGGCTCCGCCGGCATTTGCTCGGCCTGCGCGACCGCGAACATCCGCACGATCGTGGCCTCGCGCGCGTTCCTCGAAAAGGGCCGCCTGACGACGCTCGTCGACGGACTTCTGGGCATCGAAGTGCTGTATCTCGAGGATCTCAAGGCGTCTTTCACGGCATGGGACAAGGCCATGGTGCTCTGGCAGCAGTTCCTGCCGGCCGCAGCCATGGTGCGGCAAGACCCCGGCGATCCGGCCGTCGTACTGTTCACCTCAGGATCCGAGGGGCGCCCCAAAGGGGTCGTGCACTCGCATTCCTCGATCCTCTCGAACGTCGCGCAGATTCGTGCGGTAGCGGACTTCACGCCGCTCGATCGCTTCATGATCGCGTTGCCGTTGTTCCATTCGTTCGGGCTGACCTGCGGCGCGATCCTGCCGCTCGTGTCCGGATGCAAGGTGTTCCTCTACCCGAGCCCGCTGCATTACCGGATCATTCCCGAACTCGTTTACGACCGCGACTGCACGGTCCTGTTCGGCACCTCCACGTTCCTCGCCAATTACGGGAAGTTCGCGCATCCGTATGACTTCGGGCGGCTGCGCTATGTGGTCGCCGGCGCGGAGAAACTTTCCGATGAAGTGCGGCGGCAGTGGATCGACAAGTTTGGCATCCGCATCCTCGAGGGCTACGGTGTGACCGAGTGCGCGCCGGTCGTCGCGGTCAATGTGCCGATGGCCTGCCGCAGCGGCAGCGTTGGCCAGCTCGTACCGGGCATGGAGTACGAACTCGAACCGGTCCCCGGGATCGAGCACGGCGGCTTGCTGCACGTACGCGGTCCGAACGTCATGGCGGGGTATTTGCTACCCGACGAGCCCGGGCGCCTCAAGCCGCCCAAGTCGATTGCGGACGGTTGGTATTGCACGGGCGACATCGTGGAGCTGGACGCCGATGACTTCGTACACATTCGCGGCCGCGTCAAGCGCTTCGCGAAAATCGCCGGTGAGATGATCTCGCTCGAGGTCGTCGAGCGCATCGCGGCGGTGGCCGCGCCGACCTTCCAGCATGCGGCATCGACGCGTAGCGATGCCGCAAAAGGCGAAGCGCTCGTGCTGTTCACGACCGGACCCGTCCCGACCCGCGATCAGCTCATCGCCGCCGCGCGGCAACTCGGCGCGCCCGAACTCGCCGTGCCCAAGATCCTGCGTCGCCTGGAAGAGATCCCCCTGCTCGGTACCGGCAAGACCGATTACGTGCAGCTCAAGAAACTTGCCGAAGCTTCTGCGGCGAACACGGGCGGCGTCGAGCTCGACGCCGTCATCGGAGCTTAAGCCATGAGACCGCTATGGACTCGCGCCTTGGGCGCCGTGCTCGCCGCGCAGTTTCTGTCTGCGATGGCGGACAACGCTCTGCTGTTCGGCGCGCTGGCACTGCTGCGACGTGAACTTTACCCAGAGTGGACGATTCCGCTCATGCAGGAATTCTTCGTCGGCGCTTACATCGTACTGGCGCCATTCACAGGGCCGCTCGCCGATGCTTTGCCCAAGGGTCGCGTGATGCTGCTCGCCAACGGCCTCAAGCTGTTGGGCGCGCTGTGTTTGTGCGCCGGCCTCAATCCGTTTCTGGCCTATGGACTCGTCGGCGTGGGCGCCGCCGCGTACTCGCCCGCCAAGTACGGGATCCTCACGGAGCTCACCTCGCCCGAGAACCTGGTCAAGGCCAACGGCTTGATGGAGTCGTCGACGATTGCCGCGATCCTGGTCGGAGCAGTCGCCGGCGGCACGCTCGCCGACTGGAGCATCACGGTGGCCTTGGCGTCGGTCGTTGCCTGCTACGCGCTCGCGGCAGCCGCGAATCTACTGATTCCAA
>Ga0209611_10014531_pt1 | contig 10490 bp, 8 predicted proteins | sample S1TSphgellanicum_3_FD_187693 | JGI IMG/M metagenome (GOLD analysis project Ga0209611, IMG submission 187693) | Host-associated microbial communities from peat moss isolated from Minnesota, USA - S1T2_Fc - Sphagnum magellanicum MG (SPAdes) (version 2) | ecosystem: Host-associated > Plants > Peat... | reverse complement strand
TTAATTCTTGATTTACCCTGTTGAGTTAGTGCAAACTTTCCATTTTTTTCCAAGCTGACCTTATTGGATGGAATCACTTAACATCGAACATTAGTGGTGGGTACAATAATCTCAAACTTTTGAATCGTTGCTTCCAACCTCACACAATGGAGATCCTTTGAGGAAAAGCATCCACTTATTCAATATGTATTACTGGACTAACTCTAGACAATCGGTTGTCAAATCCATAATTATCTAGTGGCTAATCTCAACACACATCCTAACAAGAGGTGGGTAGTTTGAACCTCATGAGAAACAGTGGTTGTGAGGTATGGATTGAAATGTAGCCTTGTACATGCCTCGCATCAACATCTATGCCGCAAGGTACAAACACCATTGTAACAACACCATACTTTTGAACATATTCCTACCCTTCCCCCTTTGCCATACTAATTGAAAACCTCCACAAGAAACAGATTCAGATTTTTCATCTATTCATGTTCTTCATCAAATCAACTATTGCACCAAAAGAAAAACAGAAACATTCAACCTATTTTTAATAATTATACTGGATTTTCCGAAGCTCTGACCAATAGTTATGTTTTTGTATGAAGAACCCACAAATGAGCAAATTCAACAATTTTTGGGAAACCCTTTTTCAAAGGCAACAACATTTTTTCAGTAAATCCAAGAATAAACCAGTTTTGGGCAGTTCTCTCCTTTTCAAAGAATGAACTGGCGGGTATTTGAACCCTTGACAAGTGGTTCTCGAAAAAATCCAAGAACATACCCAGAACTGCCAATTCTTTCACCCAAAAAAAAAAAAGCTACCTAGTGATTCGATGAAAATTTTCAAAAAACCCAAAATCAGAGGTAAATTTTTTTTTTTTAAAACATCAAAGTGCTGCCCAAGATTGGAATAAACAATTAACCTTCTCAAAACATGATTAGGGTTTGTTTCATGTTTATCTTACACTCTTTCCTTCTGCATTGATAGTATATATACCAAGCTGCTGAGTGTCTTGGGTGAACCAGCACCTCTACTGGTAACCCTAGTTCACCCTGGTCTACCAAGCTTAACCTGTCAAGCTTCAATGTAACCCTAAACCCTGATATCCCAAGTACACCATGTTGACTCACAATATCATCACAAGAGTTAGCTGGTCTCTCAAACTCCCCACTCTAAAGAATTCCTTTGATGGTCATTCCTGCTGATAATTGGCCACACTGAACCAGCACACCATGAAGGATGGATGGTAAGTGGTCAGGAGACAGTTTTCTGTTGGGTTCCAGTTCCCTAGCTAACCATGGTGGTTACCTCAGTTGCTTTTTCTTTTACTACCTACCCACTAACAACCCACTAGCAGGTTGTTAGTAGGTAGGTAATAAAAAGAACCCTTACCTATGTATAAACTATCTACTTATCTAGTAATTATCTATTTTCTTACCTATTTACTTATATATGAGACCTATTTCTTACATAATTGGTTATCAAGGTAAAAGCATATACTAACTCATTTGAGGTTCATCCATAACTGAGTAATAACAGGCATCCATCCAGTGGATGGTGCACTGGTGGTTGCTGGTTTCACTGTGGCCCTAAAAAAGAGCCAAAAATTGCTGGGGTTGAAGCTTCAATGGTAACATTGTGACAAAAGTTAAGTACCTACAGGCAAAACTAAATGCTCACAAGACAAAAGAGGAGGACTTGGCTGACACAAGAGATTGCAAAATCATGTGAAAGGCCAAAGAAAGAGCTGCTTGTTACATACAGCTGGAGTTTCAGATGCTCCACAAACTGGTGAAAGGAGATCTGTTTCCTGCACATGTATCCCTATAATTTCATTCCAGTGAGTCTCTTGCAGACAGGCCGGGGGGAATCATAACACAAATCCAGCAACCAGAAGCCATTGCCCTACTTATTATCAATCGCACATGCTTACCACCACGATGGTTTTTTTTTTTTTTTTTTTTTTTTTTTCCAGATCAATTTTGCGTCATTGAAGAATGTCGAGATCCAAGTACCCGCTACTAACTCAAAGCCTTTAGGGATAATTCCATATGCCAACAATAAACAAATAAATAAATAAAGGAAAAACATCTGGCAAGGGAACAAGAGAAGAAAAAAAGAAGAAAGTAACAAAGTCCAAACAAAAAATCACACTCCAAAGTGTAGAACGCACAGTGAGGGAGCCCTAAGAGGAGAAAACACAAAACCTAGGACCTAAACCCATCACCAGTTTTTCCAAAAAAAAGTCTAAACAAATTTCATAATGTGGACAAGGTAAAACTAAATACTTAGATGTTTGAAACAAACATTAGGAATGAATGGATATGATTTAGATGAAAAGAGTTGGGAAAGTTATTCACTTAATTTTTAGTCTCATTTCACTTTCAAGTTTAAGAATTTAACATTTTCTTGTAAATTTTGTTGTTGCATTTTGGCTTTAAGATTTTCCATGAAAGATGTTTTGTTATTGTGCTTGATGGGTGTACATGTGGATCAAAAAAATATCCAATTTTTTTTAATCTTGTGGTTGATATTTATGATTTTTTATTTGCACATGGTCCATGAAAACTAATAAAAACATATAAATTTAGGCCACAAGGTGTCACAATTTTGGGTGTCATTAATTAAATGGAAAATGCAACATTCATATGCTACACTTTAAAGAAATGGAGACAATAAATATTTTTGTTATACATAGGAAGTGTGTTTGATATTTGAATGCAATATAAATTGGTTTGTGAAAATCTAGCCAATATGCTTCTGTTACACCAAATTTACATTCATTTCCTAGGACATTTGCCCATATATAGTCTAATTGAAATCCAACTTTTGTGGTGCTTTCATTGAATTGAAATTTTAATTTGAATTAATCCATGAAATCTAATAAATTTTGTTTATTTTTTCCATGGTTATTTTCTTTTAAAATGTTGACATTAAAATCTCCCATTATGATGATTAAACAATGTTTGAAAAATGTTGAATTATAATTTGAAGCTCATCTATGAATGTAGAGTTTGAACATGAATGAGTTTTATACACACATATAATAATATTATTTTTTGTGTATTAATATTAAAATTTGTTACTATATATTTTGAACCATCATTAGTTATTATATTAAAAAAATTTAAGTGCATGTGTATGTCATACACATGCCTCCTTAGATAAATGCACGGGCCTCTTTTTGCGTGCATTGCACGCATTTAGGAAATCCGCAATTCACTTATTTTCGTACACATAGATTTCTGTAACAAATTGTAGGATTCGAAATGGTGTTCCTAGCTGAGAAGGAGGTAGTGTGGGCACCATCTGAACAATGGTGGCTTACTCTGCTCATGCTTCACAAGATGTTGGATCTGTTTTGGTCAACGAGTGCCTCTTTGCAAGCTTCCAATCTTACGTTGTGACAACAGACATCCAACCTATCAAGTCTTGTGACTGAATTGAAGACAGCTATCGGTGCTACCCATGAAACTAGCACTTCTCCTGATCTAGCATTCGATGCACTTGTTGAAGAAGAACATAATTCCGACCTTCTTCTTATTAGGTACGGCCCGTTTACGTTGCTGCGAAATCAAGCAAAGCGGCATATCAAGGGAACCAATTTATTAGTGATGTCCATGGCAAATCGACTCCCAGCTGATGATTTGGAAGAGGTCACTAGGGATGTTTCTCCAGTCTATGTTCAAGTTATGTACTTAGTCGCTGCTATAGTTATTGAGCGTGATGCAAGAAACCAAGAGAAGACCGACGCTGCTCCTCCAGTACTGCCACTTGAGATCGCAGGACTTTCAACTATCGAGTTTACGAAGTTACTATTTGAACATGAGGAGAGGCTGAGGCATTCTTTTCCGGGAACTGTTGTCGAAGAAGTCGTCAGCAACGAGTTTGAGCAGCTTGTGCGATTGATATCTCGAGACTCAAACCTCAAGGCAGCCTTGACGAAAGGAAGCGAAGACTCTGATTTTGGGAAAGCATGGCGGCCACTCAATAATCGTTTCCCCTACATGCTTCGCTTTGCAGCCGGTTTGGCCAGCGTTATGCCTAAAACAGCGACTGTGGAGGTTGATTTCTCGACCATCAACTACGAAAAAGATGATCATCGTTTTGCACTCACAAGCTTCTCTCTAGAAGGCATATTGCACTCAAGGCAGCTTGAGAAGTTGCGACAAACCTTCAACGAGATGGCACTCCAAGAAGGGAATTAGCACATCGTTGTGTTGTCTTTTTCCTCTTTCGCTACTAGTTATTAGTTGTTATTAGTTGTTATTAGTTATAGAAGATGACTGACTGCCTCTTATTATCTCCAATAACAGTGGTTAATAATAAGATTGGGGAGAACCTTAACCCATAGTTAATATACTAGTGCACGAATCGCACACCTTCAGGGGTAGCAAGTGCCCGAAAAAACATCGAAATTGTACATTCGTGCGATTTCCGAACTTAAGGAGGCCTGGTCATACATCATCGTTAACCCATGATTGTCATGGATTGAAATATATGAATGTTTCGATGAATTTATAATTTTGTGCACATCTATTGACATGTGGTGTATTTTTGTTTCTATAAGACCTTAGATATGAAACATTTGAAAGTTATGATCATGGTTGATGTCTTCATAATGTTGGCATAAAGAAGTTGTATTCAAAGCTTGTGTAATTACATGAGAATTATGTAAGTTTTTCAATTGAAGAATTAATGGTATCCAAGTTACAAATGTTCTTAATCTATTCATTTTTATATGTACTTTTGGATCCACATATAAATTTTCATGTTGAAAAGTTAATAATTTTCTTTAAAAACATTTGGATGTGGGATAATGTTGTATATGTTAACCATGTTTTTTTAACATTAATAGGATCAAAAGCCAATTCATCTAGTGATAATCCTTGAGAACAATGGATGGTTTTTGGTGTTGCAAGTTGAATTGGAAATTGAATCCTTGTTATGATAAATAATTAAAATTTACCAACTATTATATCTTTGATGATAAGTTCAATTGGTGTCCATTTTGATTCAATGTTGTTGATATAATAATGACTATATTTTTTCTTGTGAATGTTCCAAATTTAGAATTTTGAAACATTATCCATATGATGGTTTTGTTACAATATGTTGTTGATGTTTTAAAAATGCCATCAATTCCATTCACAAGACCATCATACGTTGCATAGTTAATAGTAAATAACTCAACCAACATTTTTTTTAATATTTGAATCGTAGAATGTAAACCTATAATTTTACTTACATCATTTCAAAGTTTGTAAAATGGTGGGCATGATTGATGATTAATGTCCATTGCTTTGAAACTAAATGTCAAACCTAATGTATTAGTGAACACATGTTCATTGTTTTTTTGCACAAGTTTATTTGTATCAAATGAATATGGAATAGTAAAATTGTTGGGTGGTTGTCAATTACAAATTGAATTTATAAATTGAATATCCTTTGTATTTTTTGTTGTAATGTGAAATTTGTTCAAAGTTTGTATGAAAACCATATTAGATTGTCACATAACTTTATTTAATTCATAACATTGGACATATGTTTGCCAAAAATTTGGTGTTAATGTATTAACATTATTTCTGATGTTTTGAAAAATCCAATTATCTTTCACAAGGGGTGTTTAATAAAAAATCAATTGTCATGAAAACATCTGCACCATTGAAGAATTTGTTTTGAATATGTTTTATGGACCTTAACTTATTATCTATAACATTCAACATTCTAACACCAACAAATGATATTTCATATATCACAACAAATTGTAATTGTTCATATTGACGTGTAAACCTATTCAATGATTTTGTTACTAAATTTGGTAGACTAAATAAGAATTGTTGGACATTTATGCTCAATGTTGAATGTATTATTAAACCATCAATATTCAAGGAATCTTAAGACATGAATCATTCACTTAATTATTTATATCATCATTATAAATGTTAACTGGATTGCAAAGTGAGACACGGTTCTTGAAGCATCTTTCACAACACTTAAGTAAATGTTTATTTCATTCAAATCACAAAAAATCTTTACCACTTCAATCAAGAAGTATGTGATTATTTAATGATTTTTTTTTTTACCAAATAAATTATTTTGTAAATGTAATGGTCATTCAAAATACTGTTTTAAAAATGGTTTTGGGGCGAGACATTCCTTTTGTGTACTCCAACAATGAATGTATCATTTGAGTACATTGAATCATTCATTTCTTTTATATTTGGATACAACATTTGGTAGTTAAAATAGATTTACTAAAACAAATTTGCATATTTTCAATCATAGTTTGTAACTAATTTTCAGTTGCAAATGACATATGCAACTAAAATGATTTGTAGTTGCCTTGTACAAGTTGCACAAGACATTAGTTGCACATGATGATGTCATCAAATAGACAATGGATGGAATATGTATTTGAATGGACTATATTTTTCATTTGTTGATCGTATAACACATACAATTATCATGTGACTATCATGCAACTAATCACCAATTTATAATGACCAATGCCATGTGGCATTTTCAATAAAATAAAATAAAATCATATTTATTACCATTTTTTTTATCTCAACCTTTTTTTAGGGTTTTCTTATTCATACACATGGACAAATATTATTGTGCCATGTGGAAACATTACTGATTTTTGAAACATTTAAAATAAAAATAAGTAAAGAAGTCCAAAATTGGTAGGTAAGTAGGTAGGTAGGTAGGTTTAGGTAAGTAAATAGGCTTAGGTGGGTAGGTAGGTAGGTAAGAATAAATAAGTAGGTAGGTAGGTAAGTAGCCCAAAGTAGGTAAGCAGGTTCAAGTAGGTAGGTACCTAAGTCTTATAACATTTTTGAATTTGTTTCATTTTATTTTGGATTTAACCAAATTAGGGTTAAATTTCTTCAATTTATTCATCCCATTTAGCAAATATTGTGTATTTTAATGTTTACAATGCATCTATTTATATAGTTTACACAATTAAGAGGGAAGCCAAACAATATGGGATAAATTTTTTAATTACAACTTAGTTGATTAAAATTATTAACATATTTGTCTATGATTAATGAACACATTATATTAGTTGAATTAAGTTTTAATTCATTTAATGCAACTTGTGGTTTTAACACAAAATGAGAAATATTGATGAATTGAAATGTTCGAGATGAATGATATAATGGTAAAGAAAACACAAAATAAACAACAAGTTGAATAACCATTTGTTAAGCATTGAGAAAAACATTACCCAACTTTTGAATTTTTGTACTGGCATTTATTTATTTGTGATACATTTTTGTTTGATAGAATGTAGTTATGATGTTATTGATTTATTTATTTTTGTCATATACGATGTGCAATATGTTACAGTTGTATATGGCTTTAAGATAAATTGAATATTTATATTTGTAAACCACAAATGAGAAACAAGTGTATTAAATGCATTAGTTTTTTTGTTTCTAAGACTTCATTTTAAAAGAATGTGCACTTTGTTCATTTACTTCTCAAACTTAATATATATGTATTTTCATCAAGGTTCAAAAAATTTACAAACTTAGAAAATGATATATCTTCATTTAATCTCAAAACATGATCCCATAATCTTTCAATAGATGTATCCCCCTGATAGATTCAATAGATTAAATGAAGATATATCCCCCTGATCTATTAAAACTTTGCACAAGGAAAATAATGGATAATGAAACCTACAAACAACATTGTTTTTTTCTTACATGTACGCGTGTGTTAATGTTGTTGTGCATTTTGTAGTGGATTTGGTAATAATGATACATCACAAGAAATATGCATGTTTAGAAATTGTTCAATTTCTTCATTTGTGTGCATTTTATACATAGCCACATTTTTAATCCATAAAAGTCCATGGTCATGTTTGCTCCCACAATTTTGGAATTCAATGACAAAATAAAAATCGAAAATATGCCCAAAAAAATAATGATATTTTGTCATAAGTTTGTGGAAAGAAGATGTCTTATGATTATAATATCTTACACATGTGATAGGGTCATTTTGTATCAATTCCGCTATATGTCTACTATTTTATTTAGGAAATTTAATCTCAAAACATGTAATAATGTGTGCAAAGTTTTAATGAAAGGATCCCATAATCTTTCAATAGATGTAAACGTGACAAAGAATGTTGAAGGATCAAGTTGCTTCATCATTATAAATAAATTATCTTGTAACCTTTCAAAATAATTAGGTGAATTACATAAGTGTTATAAATCATGATAATCTAGGTATGACTTGAAAATATTATTTAAGTTTGGTTTATCTTGTACTTGAGAAACTTTTAAAGTTCTACCACATAAATTTTCTTTTTGTAATCACAGTCAACTTAAACCTATGACTTTTTATATGGAAATTAATAGCTTTAAAAAAAAAGATTTAAAATATTGGTTGAAAAATCCTTGGATTTATGAAGTAATTCCCATTGAGCGATTTGTTTATATAAAAAACCTTTTGAAAATTGTCAAGGTTAGCCATAAAACAATGTTGGAAAAAGTTTAGTTCCTTTGAATGTTTATCTTTAAATAAACCTAGAAGGTGAAAATGTTGACTTGGGGCAAAATGTCCACTAATGTAGAATCAAATTTCTCATTCCAATATAAACATGTTGGTTGTGACAATTGAATTTGTGGTTTTGCATCATTAATTTTGAAAAATATGGAAAATGATCCAAATCTATGTGAACTTTGGTTTCATTCGCTTTAAAAATAAGCAAAAACCAAGATAGACCATTAATTATGCAATTGGTTCAAAATGTTGAAAGCTAGAAGTAATATGTAAGGGGATAGATTTTCTCCAAATCAAAACATAATGCATTTTGATATTTTATTCCAAATGTAAATTAGCCTTTGTAAATAGTTAGTTATCCAAAATATTGTAGTGAAATCTACCCACAAACTTCCCATCGTAATAATAATCCCATTTTGGTCACATTCTGATGTTCACTTGTCACCATACTTTGATGTAAATCAAAGAAAAAACTTGGATATAATTTTTAAATAGGACATTATTGGGATTTAAAAAAAATATTCAATAATAAAATTTGATTTAAATGTGCCATGCTATTTTGCCTCAATTGAAGAGATGACAAATGATTATCTAATAAATAATATATAAACTAAAAAAGACAGTTGCTTATTTCATATTTGTATGTTGAAACCAAACAAAGACCATATGAATGCAATACATGTTCAAATGATGGATCAACAAGATTTGATAAAGTTGTTTCCATTATTATGAACTTCAATTTAACTCAAATTTATAAATAATGAAAATTGCCTTCCTCACACATACACATTTAAAAAGACATGGAATCAATGATTCATTATAAGATTACATTGAATTATTTTTAAAAAAACTATTTGGATTGAAAAATTATTTATAATAATAAAACCTCCTTCTATTGAAAAATAATTTATATAAATAATGGATTATATTGAAAGACTGATTACATTGAAAAATTGCTTGATGTACTAGAAAACTTCTTCAAAAATTGATTGGATGGAAAAACTCGTATTGAAAAAATGCTTAGATTCAAAAATTGATTGGATGGAAAAATTGTTTGTATTGAAAAAATTCTTAGATTCAAAATTTGATTGGATGGAAAAACTACTTGTATTGAAAAATTACTTGGATTAAAAAATTGATTGGATGGAAAAACTAATTATATTAAAAAACTACTTAGATTCAAAAGTTTGTTTGTATTGAAAACTTGTTTGTGTTGAAAAATTACTTACATGGAAAAACTTCTTATACTAAAAAAATGTTTATATTGATAAAATTGCTTACGTTGAAAAACTTTTGTATTTGAAACTACTCACATTGAAAAAACTACTTGGATTCAAAAACTAATTAGACATTGTCACTAAAATTAATTGTCAAAGGATCAACCAACCCCTCAACATTCAAATCTTTTTCTACTTATGGGATAAATTGTTGTATGTCTTCTTGGAAATTAGTAGGGGCAAATGTGGATGATAATTGAAATTTACTATAAACATGAATTGAAACAAGGAGTTGAACTTGTTTTGAATGAACCAAATTTATGAATTCAAACTTTGTCATGTGCATAATTACTTCAAACCATCTTCCCTCAATGGTCTATAATATACATCCATCATTGGTTGCAATGGAACCCCGAAGAAAACTTGATTTATGAACTTGTGATTTTGAACAATAAACATTACAATGAACATCACCCATTGAACAAATGATGACATTTGCTACATGACAATTTTCAAACTTTTTAGAATGGAAGTGTAGTATGGTTAGTTATGGACAACACCCTAGTCACTTCAAAAATAAGAACAAAAAATGTTAAAACAAGAAAGTAATGAAGAACATGGAAAAAAAAACGTTTTGTAAAAATTTATAACATAAAAAACTAAGGGAAAAAAAAATTCCCTTAAGAGGGACAAAATTAGGTGGCCATTCACTTGTGAAAATAATAATAGTATATATATATATATATATATATATATATATATAT
>Ga0209611_10014530_pt1 | contig 10490 bp, 5 predicted proteins | sample S1TSphgellanicum_3_FD_187693 | JGI IMG/M metagenome (GOLD analysis project Ga0209611, IMG submission 187693) | Host-associated microbial communities from peat moss isolated from Minnesota, USA - S1T2_Fc - Sphagnum magellanicum MG (SPAdes) (version 2) | ecosystem: Host-associated > Plants > Peat... | reverse complement strand
GTTGTCGGGCGTCACCGCAGGGAACACGGCGCTCTGCACGGTCGGCAAGACCGGCAATGACCTGCATTACCGGGGCTACGACATTCTCGACGTGGCCACGACCTGCGAATTCGAAGAAATCGCCCACCTGCTCGTTCACGAGAAGCTCCCGAACCCCGCAGAACTGCTGGCCTACAAGGCGAGGCTGCAGTCGCTGCGCGGCCTGCCCCCTGCCGTGATGGCCGTGCTCGAGCAGCTGCCCGCCCAGAGCCATCCGATGGATGTGCTGCGGACCGGCGTGTCGGCCTTGGGCTGCATCGCGCCCGAAGCGGGCGCCCATCCCGTCGAAGGGGCACGCGACATCGCCGACCAGCTGCTCGCGAGTCTGGGCTCCATGCTGTGCTACTGGCATCATTACGCAAACCATCGGCGGCGCATCGAGGTGCGCACCGACGACGACTCGATCGGCGGCCATTTCCTGCATCTGTTGCACGGCCGGACGCCGTCGGCCGAGTGGGTGCGCGCCATGCACACCTCGCTGAATCTGTATGCGGAACACGAGTTCAACGCCTCGACCTTCACGGCGCGCGTGATCGCGGGCACGGGCTCGGACCTGTATTCCTGCATCGCCGGTGCGATCGGCGCGCTGCGCGGCCCCAAGCATGGCGGCGCCAACGAAGTCGCCCATGAAATTCAGAGCCGCTATGCCACGCCCGAGGAGGCCGAAGCGGACATCCGGGAGCGCGTCGCGGCCAGGGAAGTCATCATCGGCTTCGGTCACCCGGTCTATACGATCTCCGATCCGCGCAACGTCGTGATCAAGAACGTCGCGCGGTCGCTGGCCGAAGGCGCGGGACAGCTGCCCACGTTCCTGGTGGCCGAGCGCATCGAAAGCGTCATGAAGGAGATCAAGAACCTGTTTCCGAACCTCGACTGGTTCTCCGCGGTGTCCTACCACATCATGGGGGTTCCCACCGCGATGTTCACCCCGCTGTTCGTGATCAGCCGCACCTCCGGGTGGGCCGCGCACATCATCGAACAGCGCATCGACGGCAAGATCATCCGGCCGAGCGCGAATTACATCGGCCCCGAGAATCTCGAATTCGTGCCGCTCGCGCAGCGCCGCTAGCGGCACGCTCTCACGCGCAATTCGATCGTCCCTGCATGACACAATCCTGGATCGTCGACATGTCATGCAGCTTGCTGATGATGTAGAGGGCCGCGAGCACGAGCAGCAACAGGAACGCGAGCGCCAACAGCACGCCGCGCGGCGAATGAGTGCGGGCGCCCTCGTCGGGATCGTCCTTCGGCGGGTCGGGGTCCGGTAGGTTGCCGTCTGCCATGGATGCTGATCATGACTCTGCGGACCCAATCACGCTAGGATTGTGCGTGCATCTGAAAGTGGTCGGCATCTTGGAAACTCGCACGGGCGCCCATCTGGCGGAATTGATCGCGCGCCGCGGTGCGATACCACTGCTCGCGCCCGCGCTCTCGGAGGATCCGGACCTCGATCCGGAGGCCATTCGCGCAATGATTGCGCTGTGGAGCAGCCGGCCGATGAGCGTCGCAGTATTTCAGACCGGCGTGGGAACGCGGGCGCTATTTCAAGCCACGGATTCGCTCGGCTTGACGCAAGATCTGCTGAGTCTGCTCGCCGCCACGACTGTCATCGTGCGCGGCCCGAAGCCGGTCGGTGAGCTCAACGCGCGCGGCGTGCGTATCGACATCCGGGCAAGTTCGCCGTTCACGACGGCCGACGTGCTGCGCAAGATCGCCGACATCGACATCGCCGGACGTGACGTCTTCGTCCAACGATACGGGGCGGCCAATCAGGAATTGCGGGCGTCGTTGCAGGCCCGTGGTGCCCGGGTGCACGAACTCGCCACTTATCGGTGGTCGCTGCCGGCCGATACGCGTCCGCTCGAGGCGTTGCTCCGGGCGCTCGCCGCAGGGCGCGTCGATGCCGTGGTGTTCACGAGCGCGGTCCAGGTGGAGAACCTGCTCCGCGTGGCAGCACACCACCAAGGGGCTGCCGCCGCCGTGGATCAATTGGGTCGTTGTGTGATCGGCTCGATCGGGCCCGTGTGTTCGACGGCACTTCGCGGGTGCGGTATCCACCCCACGTTCGAGGCCGATCCGCCCAAGCTCGGGCCGCTCGTCAGTGCTCTCGAGATTGCCCTGTGTTGAGTCTTGCGATGCTTCAATGCGGGACGTGATGGTGGCGATGGTGACGATGGTGGTGATGGTGGGGCGCCGCGAAGGACGCGTTTGCAAAGAACAACACCATGGCAGTTGCGACCAATACTTTTGTCATGATCATCCCTACGGTTGCATGGACCAATGATTCAAGGGGATTCCACTCAGGGGTGTAGTCTTCCACGAAAGGGAGCCCGAAGGGAAGCCGGGAAAACCCCCGGTTATCTTGCGCCGCGTCACGTCGCCCGGCTCATGAGTTTGCAAGCATGGCAATCCCTGCTTGAACGACGGCGTCCGGGCGCCGACACTGGTGAGGGGTTTGCGCCGAAAACCAATGGGAGCTTGGCTCGGTAACGTGGGCGCCACGCACGAAACGATCGCCATCGCGGTGCTGGATGATTACCAGGGCGTCGCGCTGCAGATGGCGGATTGGGGTTCCGTCGTGCGCCGTGCGGAAGTCAGCGTGTTTCGTGACCACGTAGAGGAACCGGAGGCGCTGATCCGGCGGCTGCAAGCATTCGACGCACTGTGCGTGATGCGGGAACGTACGCCGCTGCCGCGCAGCATCCTGTTGCGCCTCCCGCGGCTCAAGCTGATCGTGTCGACGGGAGCCCGCAATGCCTCGATCGATGCGCGCGCTGCCGAGGAACGCGGCATCCAGGTCTTGAACACGGGATACACGTCGAGTCCGACCATCGAACTGACCTGGGCTTTGATTCTGGCCGGCGCAAGACACCTCGTCAGCGAGAACGGATCACTGCGCTATGGTGGATGGCAGCAGGGCGTGGGTGACGATCTGTCGGGCCACACGCTCGGCATCCTGGGACTCGGGCGCATCGGCACCCAGGTCGCCAAGATCGGTCAGGCTTTCGGGATGCGGGTCATCGCTTGGAGCCAGAATTTGACTGCCGAGATCGCGGCCGCCGCCGGGGCGGCCGCCGTGTCGAAGCAGGAGTTGTTCCGGCAGGCCGATGTCGTGTCGATTCATCTGGTGTTGAGCGGGCGAACGCGCGGCCTGGTCGGCGCCGCCGAATTGGCGCTCATGAAACCCGGCGCGCGGCTCGTCAACACCTCGCGAGGACCGATCGTCGTCGAGGCAGACCTGCTCGCGGCGCTCGCCAGCAGGCGCATCGCCGGTGCCGCAATCGACGTGTTCGACGTCGAGCCGTTGCCGCCCGAGCATCCCTTTCGATCCGCCGGTCGGCTGCTCGCCACGCCGCATATCGGCTATGTGTCGCGCGGCACGTACGAGCGCTTCTACGGCGATACGGTCGCGCATCTCGGTGCGTGGCTCGACGCCCTCGGAGTGCGCGACTCCGGGGCGCCGCCGTGACCTCCCGCGCCCGATCGAAAGACGTCGTCGTCATTGGCGCGGGCGCTGCGGGCCTGCGCGCCGGACGCGCCCTGGCAGAGGCGGGTCTCGGCGTGACCCTGCTCGAGGCGCGCGAGCGGATCGGCGGAAGGATCCACACGGTGCCGGCGGCACCGGAGCGGCGGCACGAACGCCTGCCGGTGGAATTGGGCGCGGAGTTCGTTCATGGCCTGCCGGCCGAGAGCTGGACGCTGATCCGCGAAGCGGGGCTCGATACCTATGAACTGGCGGGCAAGGATGTTCATCACGACGGCAACCGGTTGATCGAAGGCGGAGAGCGGGCGCAGGGTGCGTTTCGCGTCCTCGAGGACATGGCGGCATGGTGGCAGTCACGACCATCGGGCCCGGACTTGACGTTCGCCGAGTATCTACGGCGGGCATCCACGGATCCGGGCGCCGCAAGCCAGGCGGCCAATTACGTGGAAGGCTTCAATGCCGCGGATCGGAACCGGATCGGCGTCGCCGCGCTCGTCACGCAGCAGCGCGCTGAAGATCGCATCGATGCCGAGCGCTTGTTTCGAATCAAGCGCGGCTATGCGCGCTTGCCGGAGTTTCTTGCGCGAAAATTCGAACAGGCGGGGGGCGAATTGCTGCTGGGACGCCGCGTCACGCACATCCAGTGGGAACCGCAGCGCGTCGCGGTCCAAGGCGTGGATACCGCGGGGCGGACTTTCGCGCTTGCAGCGGCTCGCGCGATCGTGACTTTGCCGCTCGGTGTGCTCAAGTCGGACAGCGTGCAGTTCACGCCGGCTCCCGCCGACCGGCTGCTGCAAGCGGGGCGCATGGAGATGGGGTCGGTACTTCGAGCCACGCTCCTGTTCGACGCTGCATTCTGGCGGGAGCCGCAGATCAACCGCGACGTGCAAGGGCTCCCTGACATGAGCTTTCTGTTCGCGCCGGACGAGACGCTGCCGACCTGGTGGACTGCGGCGCCGGACGCGACGCCGACGCTCACCGCCTGGGTCGGCGGCCCTAAGTCCCTGCGCCTCGCAGAGCGCCTCTGCAACGACGGGCGCGCGCTGCGTGACGAGTGCCTGAACGTCCTCGGGCGGCTGTTCGACACGCAGCCCCCGCGACTTCAGAGCCTGCTCTTGGCCTTCCACTGCCACGATTGGCAGGCCGACCCCTATTCCCTCGGCGCCTATAGCTATGCGCCGGCGGGCGCTCTCGACGCCTCGGAGCGCATCGCCGAGCCGGTCGATGACACGCTATTCTTCGCTGGCGAGCACACCGATATCACCGGCCACTGGGGCACGGTGCACGGGGCGCTAGAGAGCGGACAGGCCGCGGCACGCCGGCTGCTGGCGGCGGGAATGACGGATTGAACTAGAACACCGTCGAGCGAAAGCGCCGCTCGAACAGCCGCAGGCTGGCGGCGGCGTACGCGTCATCGGACAGCCGCGTCGGAGCGATGGTGGTACGCATGACGCCCGTGCGCTGCGCGAGGCCATCGAGCAGCCGCTGTGCGGCCGGGATCGTTTCGACGACCGTCAGACAGCCGGCATGAGCACCGACCTCTTGGTAGGCGTGCGGCGATTCAAAGAAGGCACGTCCATCGACGACGATGGCCAGCGCCGGATTCAGGGATGCCGCCTGCGCCATACGGATCGTGGCGCGCATGGCCGGCAACTGTTCCTCGCGGCGCATCGCGCTGCTCAGTGACAGATCGAGCACGTCGAACCAGCGCTCGTGAACCAAGTCGCGCAGCCCTTCGTTCGTGGCCGGGAACTCGCAGCTCACGTCCCATCCATCGCGGAAGAACAGTTCGGAGGACATGGCCACGCCGAGACCGTGAGACTCACCGGGTTGAGTCGCGATCAGGACCGCATGGCCGGGACGGACCGCATATAGCGGGTGGTCGAACGCGGCACCGAGCCGGCGCACTTCGACCTGCAATCGAACCATCCCGAGCGTCGCCTCGAACTCGCTGCAGTCATCGCACTCCCAGAGACCGCCGAGGCAGCGGGCAGCGGGTTCGAATACTTCTTGGAACAGGGTTTCGATGCTCGCACCCTGCGCCACGAGTCCGCTGATGTACTCGGCGGCCTGCCCCGAATCGACCGCGAGCAGCAGGGCGGCGAACTCCGCCGCCGTGCCCTGGTTCGCGTGCCAGATCACGCGCCGCGGCGCAACGAACACCGCCGCACCGAGCAAGCGCTCGCGGAGCCGCGGCAACACCGCGTCTGCGAATACGGCATCCCACTGGGATTGCGGCAGACCGGCGGCCTGAACGCGTAAATACTTGTGAATCTCGCGCGGTGTGGTCAACTCGGTGAGCGCGGCATCGAGCTTGCCGCGCGAGCGCCGCGCGAGGCGCATGTCCCACTCACCGAAGAAGCGCTTGGGCATCGATTCCTGACGCAGCACCTCGATGTCATAGTGGCGCGGATCCGCCTGGATCGAGGCCCATACCTGGCCAAGCGCGTCCTCCGGTCCCTCGAGCCATTGAAAAAAACAGCCCTGGTCATAGATCAAGAGCCCGGTTAAGTCGAGAGCGGCATTGCGCTCTTGGGCCTTGCGCAGGATCGCCTCGAGCTCGAGTTCCGAGGGCAAAATCCGAACGCGGCTGCGATAGACGAGCATTGCAATCGGCGCCGCAGCGTCACCCTGAGATTTGGGCGTCGAGTTCGCTGCAGCCGTCCAACGTTGAGACTCTTGGTGCAGCACTAAACGCATCCTCTCATTATTGCCACGTGTCGGAATGTTTGAACCACTCGAAGAGGCGCTCGCACCGATCGACCAGCCTTGCGGAGTGTCTGTCATTGGCGTCACGTCGTCAAGCAACGAGACCGATCCTGAAGCACGCCACGGGCCGCGCCGTGACGTGACGCGCCGCGCCGTGACGCTCCGCGCCGCGCCGTGACGCTCCGCTCCGCGCCACGCCGCGCCGTGACGGGCCGCGCCGTGACGTGACGCTCCGCGCCGTGACGCGCCGCGCCGTGACGCTCCGCGCCGCGCCGTGACGGGCCGCGCCGTGACGTGACGCTCCGCGCCGTGACGCGCCGCGCCGTGACGGGCCGCGCCGTGACGTGACGCTCCGCGCCGTGACGCGCCGCGCCGTGACGCTCCGCGCCGCGCCGTGACGCGCCGCGCCGTGACGCTCCGCTACGCGCAGCGCGCATACGGCTCGCGATGCTGCGCCGCGTCGTCCTATCCTTCTGGTCCGGCTTGCCTCACCATGAGCGGACCGCTGGGCCATTATTTTTGTCCGTGAGCAACTCTCCCACTGCGTTCCCCACCCTGCAGGCCTGCGCGAGCTTTCATCCCGCCGTTGCAGCGTGGTTCATGCGCAGCTTTGCCGCGCCGACGCCTGCACAGAGTCTCGCCTGGCCGCTGATCAAGAGCGGAGTCTCGGTGCTGGTCGCGGCGCCGACCGGTTCCGGCAAAACCCTGGCTGCGTTTCTCGCGGCCATCGATGAACTGGTGGCCGAGGGCCTTTCGGCGCCGTTGCCTGATGAGACCCGCGTGCTCTATGTGTCCCCGTTGAAGGCGCTGTCCAACGACATTCAGCGCAACCTCGACGGGCCGCTGCGCGGGGTGCGCAGCGAGCTCGCCGCGCAGGGTCTCGCGGACGTCGAGGTCCGCGCAGGGGTCAGGACCGGGGATACGCCGCCCGCGGCGCGGGCTGCGATGAGGCGCAGATCGCCGCACATCCTGGTCACGACGCCCGAGACTTTGTATATATTATTGGGATCCGAGTCCGGCCGGCGGATGCTACGAACCTGTCGCAGCGTCATCGTCGATGAGATCCATGCGCTCGCCGGTGCTAAGCGAGGCGCCCATCTTGCGCTCTCGCTCGAGCGGCTTGAATCCTTGACCGGGCGGCGGCTGTTGCGCATCGGCCTGTCGGCCACTCAGGATCCGATCGAGGAGGTCGCACGGTTCCTGGTCGGGCCGGCCCGGCCGCCCTGCGCGATCGTCGACGCCGGCCACGGCCGACGCCGCGATCTTTGCATCGAGTTGCCGGAGGCACCGCTCGAGGCCGTCATGTCCGGCGAGGTGTGGACGCAGGTGTACGCGCGGCTGGCCGCGCTGATCTTGCAACACCGGACGACGCTTGTCTTCGTCGGCACCCGCAGGCTCGCCGAGCGCGTCACGCGACATCTCTCACTGCTGCTCGGCGAGGCGAACGTCGCCGCGCACCACGGCAGTCTCGCCAAGGAGCGCCGGTTGCTCGCCGAACAGCGCCTCAAGCGCGGCGAGCTCAAGGCCGTCGTGGCCACGGCGTCGCTCGAACTCGGCATCGACATCGGCGACGTCGATCTCGTGTGCCAACTCGGTTCACCGCGCTCGATCAACGTGCTGCTGCAGCGGGTCGGCCGTGCCGGCCATGCCATCGACGCGACCCCGAAGGGCCGGATCTTTCCCCTCTCGCGGGATGAACTCGTCGAATGTGCGGCGCTGCTCGATGCCGTGGCGCGCGGCGAACTCGATCGGCTCACGGTGCCCGAGAACGCGCTCGACGTGCTTGCCCAGCAGATCACCGCAGAGGTCTCGGCGCAGGAGTGGCGCGAGGATGACCTGTATGCGCTCGTGTGCCGCGCCCACAGCTATCGAGCGCTGCCGCGCACCGTGTTCGATGAGTGCGTGAGCATGCTGGCCGAGGGCTTCAACACCCGCCAGGGCCGGCGCGGCGCGCTGATCCACCACGATGCCATGCAGGGGATGCTGCGCCCGCGCCGGGGCAGCCGGCTGACCGCGATCACCAGCGGGGGCACGATCCCGGACACGGCGGACTACAAGGTGCTGCTCGAACCCGAAGCCCTCCACGTCGGCACGGTCAACGAAGACTTCGCGGTCGAGAGTCTCCAGGGCGACGTCTTTCAGCTGGGCAATACCTCGTACCGGATCTTGCGCGTCGAGCGCGGCACGGTGCGCGTCGAGGACGCGCGCGGACAGCCGCCCTCCATTCCGTTCTGGCTCGGCGAGGCTCCGGGGCGCAGCGATGCCTTGAGTGCGGCGGTATCGCGGCTCAGGCAGGAAGTCGAGCGCGGCTTCGAGGAGTGCCGCGCGCCGGCCCTGCCCGGGCTCGACGCGGCGGCCCGGACCCAGCTGCTCGACTATCTCGCCGCGGGGCGCGCGGCGCTCGGCGCGTTGCCCTCCTTCTCGACGCTCGTGTTCGAGCGCTTCCTCGATGAATCCGGCGGCATGCAGCTGATCGTGCATTCGCCCCACGGCAGCCGCATCAACCGCGCCTGGGGGCTCGCGCTGCGCAAGCGCTTCTGCCGCAGCTTCAACTTCGAATTGCAGGCGGCGGCGACCGAGGACCACATCGTGTTGTCGCTGACCGACGCGCACAGTTTCGAGCTCGAGGCGGTGAAGCACTATTTGCATTCGAACAGCGTGCGGTCGCTGCTCGTCCAGGCCCTCGTGGCCGCGCCGATGTTCGGCGTGCGCTGGCGTTGGAATGCCGGTACCGCGCTCGCCCTGCCGCGCTTTCGCGGCGGTAAGAAGGTCGCCCCGCAGATCGCCCGCATGAATGCGGCAGACCTGCTCGCGGCCGTGTTTCCCGATCAGAGCGCGTGCGCGGAAAACCTGACCGGCGACATCGAGATTCCCGACCAACCGCTCGTGCGCCAGACGCTGCGCGACTGCCTCGAGGAAGCCATGGACGTGGCGGGACTCGAGGCCATCTTGCGGCGCATCGAGTCCGGTGAGGTGCGCGTACTCGCGCGCGACCTCACGCTGCCCTCGCCGCTCGCGCTCGAGGCCCTGAACGCGCGGCCTTACGCCTATCTCGACGATGCGCCTCTCGAGGAGCGCCGCACTCAGGCCGTGCTCGCCCGACGCTGGATGGATCCCGAGTCCGCCGCCGATGTCGGCCGGCTCGACCCCGAGGCCATCGCGCGCGTGCGTGCCGAGGCCTGGCCCGAGGCCGGCACGAGCGACGAACTGCACGATGCGCTGCTCTGGATCGGGTTTCTCACCGACGCCGAGATCGAGCGCAATCCCGGCTGGCCGGCGCTGCGCGACGATCTCGAGCGCCAGGGCCGCATCACCGCAGCCGGGCGCGGCCTCTGGGTCGCGGCCCTGCGGCTGAGTGCGTTCAAGGCGGCACTCGCCGACGGCGGCGCCGCACAGCTCGCTGACGACGGCGCCGCACAGCTCGACGACGGCGCCGCAAAGCTCGCTGACGACGGCGCCGCACAGCTCGCTGCACAGATCGAGATATTGCGCGGGCGCCTGCAGGCCTTGGGCCCCGTCACCGCGGCCGCGCTCGCGGCACCGTTGGGCTTGTCGGCCGCTGCCGCCCTGCCTGCCTTGATTGCGCTCGAATCCAGCGGCGTCGTGCTGCGCGGTCATTTCGAGGCGGAGCAGCCCACCGCGTCAGGGTCTGCGGCGAGCGAGCCGCAATGGTGCGAACGCGGGCTGCTTGCGCGCATTCATCGCTACACCGTCAAGCGCCTGCGCGCCGAGATCGAGCCCGTGACGACGCGCGAGTATCTGCGCTTCCTGCTGGAATGGCAGCATGTGCTGCCGCGTGCGCGGATGCGCGGTCCCGACGCGTTGACGGCGATCCTCGGCCAGCTCGAGGGCTTCGATGCGGCGGCGGCGGCGTGGGAGAGCGACTTGCTGCCGGCGCGCATCGACGCGTACGAACCGGCGTGGCTCGACGATCAATGCCGTTCGGGGCGCTTCGTCTGGGCGCGCGTGTTCGCGCGCGCGCCGACGCCGCCATCCCTGTCGGTCGCGGCGCCACTGGGACCTCAGGTGCCGGGACCGCGCGCCTCCCTGTTGCGCTCGACGCCGATTGCGCTGCTCGCGCGCCGCAATCTCAAGAGCTGGTCCGCGCTGCTGTCCTCGGCGGTTGACGGCTGCGGCGACTCACAGATTTCCGTGGCGCGGACGGGCACGGCGCTCGGCAGCCGCGCGCGGGCCGCGCTCGAGGTCATTCGAGCACAGGGCGCCTCGTTCTTCGATGAGATCGCCGATGCGGTCGGAT
>Ga0209611_10014527_pt1 | contig 10492 bp, 9 predicted proteins | sample S1TSphgellanicum_3_FD_187693 | JGI IMG/M metagenome (GOLD analysis project Ga0209611, IMG submission 187693) | Host-associated microbial communities from peat moss isolated from Minnesota, USA - S1T2_Fc - Sphagnum magellanicum MG (SPAdes) (version 2) | ecosystem: Host-associated > Plants > Peat... | reverse complement strand
GCCGATAGAAGCAGATATTCTCAAGCGGTTTGTCCAAATCGTCCTGACTGGCCGCTCAGCGAGCACCGACGGCAGGGATTACGGTGTGTTGTCTGCCCAGACATGGCGTGTTGCGGATCTGGGTGCCAAGCACTCTATGTTGCGCGCCGGCCTCGGCTGGGGCAACATGCCCGCTCACCTGGTTGACGAAGATATCGCGCTCGGCCGGCTCAAGATCATTAATCCGGCCGATTTCGATCGCCGTACCGCCCAGATGGTCATGGGTGGTGCCTATCGCAAGGATCGCCAATTTGGTCCGGCGGGGCGCTGGTTCATCAATCATCTATCCGAAAGTGAATTGGCGCCGGGCACACCGCCGTTGGGTTTGTAGGACAGGCGTTCTTTTCTGAAGAAAAGAAGAGTCTTTCTTATCTGATGTATTTCCTCGAGGCTTCGTCGATCATTGCGCCGGAAGGGCTCTGTGTGCTTGGCCCAGCGCGAGCACGCCGCCGGCAAACAGCGCAAGCAGCGTCGGCACCATAAAGATCAACGGCACAGCCTGTGCAGATATGTAATATTCTATCATGCCACCCGTGACCGGGCCACAGGCAATGCCCGTCATGATGGCTGCCTGTGCCGAACTGGCAGCGCGGCCGGTGTTATCGGATGCCGAAACCACCGCGATGATCGGCGGCACGGCAAGATTGTTGCCGAACAGTTGCGCGCATGCGGCGATCATCAGGGCCGCCGGCGTGTGCGCCTGGGCAATCCCAAACAGGCCGAAACTGACACATACGCCGGCGACAGACAGGATCAGCCAGACCGGCACCCGGCCTGCCAGCACCGTTACCAGGCTCGAAGCGACAATGCCCAAGCCGTACGAGGCGGCCAGCACCAAGCTTGCTTGCGACACACTTATGCCGACCCGCATCCCGAAATCAGCCATGTGTGTCGAAACCGCGATATTGACGAGAAAAATTGTCGCGATTGCGGCAAAGCCAAGTGCCGGGAAGGCTGCAATGGCCAGGCCATCTGCCCGCGCCCGGGCGCCGCCGGCAACCTTTTCAATAAGTGGGGTGCGCAGCGCACAGGGTAGGGCCAGCAATGCGCCCGCCGCCACTGCCATGAACAGGCCTGGCATGCCGAAGTGCCACAATATGATCGACGCCGACGCAAACAGAGTGGTTACCAGGATTGTCTGACATAATTGCAGCAAGCCGAAGGTGCGCGTGGGATTGCGCGTCAGGCTTGCGATCAGGCCCGTGCCAGCCGTCGCCAGACCGACGCTTATGCCTTCGACCACGCGCAGGACGACAAAGAGTGCCAGGCCGGGGTGCAGCAGGGAGGTAAGTATCTCGGCCGTCAGCAGGGCCGCGAGGCCACCCAGCATAAGGCTGCGTGGCTGGAAGCGTTCCATCAGCCACGGCGCCAGCAACAGCATGACCACCGCCGACATCACCAGTTGCACCGATCCCACCAGGCCCATGACGGCGGGTGTAACCCGGAAAATACCGGCATAGACGGGGATCCAAATGGAACTCGCGCTCAGCGCGGCGAGGCAGATCGCCCCTGTCGGAAGTACGGACAGGACAGCATCGAAACGCGCTGTCTGGTCCGCAAGTCTGGCGGAACCGTGCATGGTGATTTTGCCTCCTTTGCCTGTGGTTTGCTTTTGCGGCGGCCTGCCGGACATCCAGGCTTTATGGGCAGCCGATTCTCTCCCAGCCATTTTAAGAAAAGGAACTCTTCCTGGTTCACATGATCGAAACGCCTAGCACAAGAACGTTCGGTAGAGAATTGAGTGAGTCCGGCTTGGTCCTATAGTGTGGGACTATGGACTGCCCACCGAAGCCCAACCAACCCGCCGAAGCATTCTTGGATAAGACCGTGGTCCTGTTCGGCAGACCCCTTGACTGATCGAGATCTTTTTGGCGGGCGTCCGGTATCAGGTACCCAATGTACATGTGCCTAGGCGCCGGACAGTCCCTTGACAAGCTCGCAGCCCCATGCGAGCCATACGGTACGGTATGGTCTTAGCCGCCAGGAGGATGAACGCCATGCGTGCTTCTGAACTTGTGGACTCCGAACGGGGCGCCATCGACCGGCGGATTTTCTGGGACACATCCATCTACGAACGCGAACTGAAACAGATTTTCGCGCGCTGCTGGCTGTTCGTCGCGCATGAAAGCCAGCTGGAAGCGCCGGGGGCGTTTCTAACCACCTATATGGGCGAGGACTCCGTGATCGTCACCCGCGGCGACGACCTCGGGATCAATGTTTTTCTGAACTCGTGCCCGCATCGCGGCAACCGCGTCTGTTTTGCCGATAGCGGCCACGGCCGCAGCTTCACCTGCAACTATCACGGCTGGTCGTTCAACCTTGAAGGTAATCTGAAAAAGATGCCGAAGATCGGTCTGTACAAGGCAACGCCGGGTTTCCGCATGGAGGATTGGGGGTTGAAACGCGCCCGCGTCGGCAGCTACAAGGGCCTGGTATTCGCCACATTCGACGAGACGGCGCCGACACTGGAAGCCTGGCTCGGGGATTTCCGCTGGTATCTCGATGCCGTGCTCGACGCAGAGGAGGGCGGCACCGAATTCCTGCCCGGCGGCGCCACGAGATCGGTTTTGCAATGCAACTGGAAGTTCCCGGCCGACAATTTCTCCGGCGATATCTACCACGCGCTCTGGACGCATCTTGGCGGATCCGAGCCCACGCTCGGGCGGCATGGCGGCGTGGTGGTGCAGAACACCGGCAGCTACCAGGTATCGGTCAATGGCCACGGCTGGGAGTTCAACGACAGTTTTCTCGGCAACGCCGCGACAATGGGCGACCGCGACCTGCTGCGCTACATGAAATCCCGTCGCGACGCGATCACCACGCGGCTTGGCAAATTCCGCGCCGATATGTGGGGGTCTGTCGCATCAGCGACGATCTTTCCGAACTTTGCTTTTCTTCCCGGCTATTTCACCTTCCGCACCTTCCAGCCAAAGGGGCCGGCCAAGACGGAAATCCATGCCTGGACGCTGGTGCCCAAGGCCATGCCGGACGATATCAAGGACCGGTTCCGACGCGGCTCCATGCGCACCTTCTCGCCGTCGGGCATTCTGGAAATGGATGACGGCGAGAACTGGGAACATTCCACGCGCGCCAATGCCGGCTATGTCACCCGCCACCAAAACCTGTGTTATGCGATGGCACCCGAAGGTCAATTGCATGATAAAAGCCTGCCGGGTGTTGTGCATTCCGGCCAGCTCTCGGATGCCAATCAACGGCTGTTCTACCGCAAATGGGCGGAACTGATGGATGGTGAAAACTGGTCTGACATTCCGCTGTCGCCGTCGACCATGGATCGCGCGGAGGCCGCGGAATGAATGCCATGGAAAAGCCCGACTACGGCACCTACCCGACGCTGACATTCGATGCGGCGCGCCACGCGGCGCAACGCCTGCTGACGTTGAACGGCGCCGGCGCGCCGGCCGCCGACGCTATGCTGCTCCGCATCGAGCGGTTTTACCGCATGGAAGCGCGGCTTCTTGACAGCGAAGATTTCCGGGCCTGGTATGATCTGCTGGCCGATGACCTTTTCTACTGGGCGCCGCTGCGGGAAAACCGCTTCCGTCGCGACAAGCGGCCGCTCCTCGATCCGGGCCACATGGCACTGTTCGACGAACGCAAGGCGGATATCGCCGTGCGGATCGGCCGGCTTGCCTCCAACCTGGTCTGGACCGAGGACCCGCCGACCCGCCATGTCTATATCATCGGCAATGTCGAAGCCTTCGAAACCGAGATTGCCGGAGAATTCGAGACCCATTCCACCTTCGTGCAATACCGTAACCGGTCAGAACACGATGAGGCGACGCTGTTCGGACGCCGGCGCGATATCTTGCGCGTTTACAATGAGAGTTTCCAGATCGTGCAGCGGCTGATCCTGCTGCCGCAAGCGACTCTTCTCACCAAGAATCTGACGACGTTCTTCTGATGGCCCGGCTGGCTGGGTATCGCGCGGTCGTTACCGGCGCGGGTTCGGGCATCGGCCGCGCCGTGGTGCGCCGCTATTTGGCAGAAGGCGCGCGGGTTGTCGCCGTGGTGCGCAATCCACGCGACGTGCCCGGGCTTCAGGCCGAGGGCGCCCTCACTGTCACCGGCGATGTGCAGCTGTTCGATACCGCCGCGCGCGCGGTGGCCGAATGCGTGGCGCAATTCGGCGGTCTGGATGTGTATGTTGCCAATGCAGGACTATGGGATTTCCACAAGCGCCTCGAAAAGCAATCGCCGGACGAGTTGAAATCGGCATTTGACGAGATTTTCGGCGTCAATTTTCTGGGCCCGCTATTCGGTGCCCGGGCCGCGCTCGCGGCATTGCGCGACAGCGGCGGCAGCCTGATCGCGACCGGCTCGAATGCGAGCTTTCTCGCTGGCGGCGGCGGCGCGCTCTATACCGCCTCCAAATTTGCCTTGCGGGGTCTGGTGATGCAGCTGGCGAAGGAATTTGCACCCGAGGTCAGAGTGAACGGCGTCGCACCGGGCGCCACCGATACCGGCATTTCAGGGCCCGCAGCACTGGGCCAGGGCGAGCGGGCGATGAATGCCGACCCGGAGCGGATGGCCACGATGGCCAGGCATATGTTGCTCGGCCGCGTCTCGGCGCCGGAGGATCATGCCAGCCTGTTCGTGCTTCTCGGATCGAAAACCGAAAGCGCCTACATGACAGGCGCCATGCTCGCCAGCGATGGCGGGCTGACAATTTCCATCTGACGAACGTGGAACCTGTCACGATCCTAAGGAGGACAAGCAGTTCTTTTTTGAAAAAAGGAACCAAAAAACTTTTCCGTCTTGGCGTACGCAGCCGGATAGAACCGCGACAGCGACATAAACGTCTTTTGCTTCTTTTCTTCAGAAAAGATGGACTTTCTTCCACCCGTATGTCAATACGAATGCGTATGGTAGGAGGCTGAGCATGGCCCGGACGAGCGGCTTGGCAGCCGCGAAACCGGCGCGCGAGAGCCAGCGGCTCGATAGTGCGGCCTGGGTCGAAGAGGCGCTGACCATCCTTGCCGAGCAGGGCATCGACGGCGTGCGCGTGGAAATCCTTGCCAAGCGGCTCGGCGTTACCAAAGGGAGTTTCTACTGGCATTTCAAGGATCGTGATGCCTTGATGGAAACACTGCTGGATACCTGGCGACGGCAGGCCACACTGCGCATCATTTCACGGCTCGATCGTGCCGAGCAGAGTGCCATTGGCCGCCTTCGCCATCTGCTTCACCTGCCATTCCAGGGATCACGTTCCGAACGCGGCGCAAATGTGGAACTCTCGATCCGACTCTGGAGCCGGCGTGACGTCCGTGCACGCAATGCGCTCGCCGAGGTCGATCAGCTTCGCTTGCAGTATATCGGCGGACTGCTCACGGATTGCGGTTGCACGCCGCAAGATGCAAAAGCCCGTGCGGTATTGGCATACGCTTTCATCCGCGTCGGGACAACGCTGATCGAAGCGGCCGACCAGGTTACTCTCGATGCCACCCTGTCTTTCCTCTGTTCCAAGCCATAGGTTCGCGCGGACTTGTGTGATGAAGTGTCCGCGAAACGGCCAGAGATGCTGCAAACTGTGCCCGCAGTGCAGGTCATGCTTTTTCACCCGCTTTGGCAAGCAACACGTGAAAATCTGAGGCGGCTTGCTACTTGACTGATGCGTCTAAATTAGAGTTTGATGCACGTGTCAGCTCGCCGGCCGGATCTACCGTGCCACAAAGAAGCTGCGCCGCACACTGTGCCGTGCCTTGCCGTCGGGCAAACATGAGAGCTGTTGATCCATGAATGAACCATTCGATGCCGATCTGCTGGTTGTCGGCATGGGGCCAGCGGGCGACGTGCTGTCGGGCCTTGCGCGACAGCAAGGTCTTTCGGTGATCGCCATCGACCAGGAAGCAAACGTGCACGCCCATCCGCGCGCCGCCGTTTTCGACCACGAGACCATGCGGATTTTTCAGATGCTCGGCATCGCCGACAAACTGGAGCCGGCAACGCATGTATGCAAATCGTATCAGTTTCTCACCGCGAACCGCGAGGTTCTGCTCGATTTTGACCTCACCGGTCAGAAAACCCTCTCCGGCTGGGCGGAAACCTATGCACTCTATCAGCCCGACGTGGAGCGTTGCCTGCGCGCGCGCATAGCCGAGCTTGGCGTGCCGATCCAAACATCCACCCGTTTCCTGGCACTCGCCCAGGATAGCCAGGGCGTGAGTGCCACGGTGCAGGATGCGGATGGCGTGCGCGTCGTTCGCAGCCGATTTCTGATCGGCTGCGACGGCGCCAGCAGCGCGGTGCGCGCGGCGCTGGGTATTTCGCTGGATGATTACGCGTTCGATGAGCCATGGCTCGTGATCGATACCATCGTGAAAAACGCCACCGGCCTGCCCGATGGCGCAGTGCAATTCTGCGATCCGGCGCGCCCCGTGACGTCCATCCGCATGGGTGCGCACCGTTTTCGCTGGGAATTCATGGTGCTGCCGAATGAAGATCCCGCTTCGATGCTGCAACCGGATAAGATCGCGGCCCTGCTTACGCCGTTCTTTCCGGTCCAGGAGCTTTCCATCGAACGGCGGGCGGTGTACCGCTTCCATGGCCTGATCGCACGGCAGTGGCGTATGGGCCGCGTATTTCTTGCGGGTGACGCGGCCCACCAGATGCCACCTTTTGCGGGGCAGGGCATGTGTTCCAGCATTCGCGATGCGGCAAACCTGGCCTGGAAGCTTGCCCATGTGGTGGCCGGAACGGCTGGTGTCGGCCTGCTGGATACATACCAGCAGGAGCGCGAGCCGCATGTGCGCAGCATCGTCGAAACGGCCATCGCCATGGGGCGCGTGGTGTGCATGCTCGATGCCACAGCGGCCGCCGAACGCGATGCCGCCATGCTGGCGCGCAAGGCTGCCGGCGCCGCCGATATCTCGCTCGCCTTGCCGGATCTGCTGCGCGGCCTGCTGACGGAAACGCCCGGTGGCGGCAAGCTTTTTCCGCAACCGCGCGTAGCGCAAGCCCGGCTGGACGATATATTGGGCACGGGCCCCTGGCTGATCATGCGCGATGGTGCACCACCGGATACCGATGCGCATGTTTTCCGGCTGGAAGATCCGGCGCTGGCGCCGTTCGCGCACGACATCGCAGCTTGGCTCATTGCACATGACGCGCCGGCCGTGCTTGTTCGCCCTGATCGTGTGGTCTTTGCAACAGGCGAGCCAAGCATGCTGGCAAATCTATGGAGGGACATGCTGGCAGAGCCCGCCCGGCAGGAAGCGGTCATTGCCTGATGGTCAGAAATGCCATCCCGCGGCCTTTATGCAATGGCCGGGCCGCCGCCGGATGGGCGGCAGCAGCATTCACCATTCGCCCAACAGATCTTCGGCGGCGAACTCGCTCACGCGTCTCGCCTTCGGTAATTTCACGCCAAGCGCGCGCAGCATGCCCATGCAGCATTTCTGCGCAATCACCGGCAATTCTTCCTTCCAGGCATTTTCCGCGGCTTGCTCCACCAGCATTTGGGAAATACCGACCACAACGACAAACCCGTCTTCGGGGCCTACTTCACTGAATGTCCCGTCCTTTATGCCGTCTTTTATAATGTCCATCGCACGATTGTTGAGAGGGTCGCTAATGGAGAACAGATCCTTGCTGAGGCGGGTCAGCGCTTTGGCACTTTCCGCGTGTTCGAGCGCAAATCGTAGCACCATCATCGTGCCGCGCACACAGCGCACCGCCGGGTCGTCGTGGTTCGCGCCATCCCGGGCGACCAACTCGGCCACATGGTTCTGCAGCAACGAGCCGATTTCGGTTGCCACCTGATGCTTGTCGGTGAAGTGGTTATAGAAGCTGCCCTTGGCGATCCCTGCCGCTTCGGTGATGTCCTCGACGCTCACGGTTTCATACGTGCGCGCCGCGAAAAGCCTCTGTGCCGCTTCCAGAATGGCCGTACGGGTCCGCAGCCGCCGTGGGCCGTGGGAACCCGCCAATCCTTTGCTACGGTCGAGGACAACAATCAGCGGGCGGGATTTTACCGGGCTTTCACTCATGCAAGGGCAAAAGAACAGATTGACGGTAAAGTCAATCCTCAAGCCGTCCTGAAATCGAACTCGAATCTGGTGCTCCAGGCGGATAGCTCCGCAAGCGGCCAAACATGGGGGCGCATCGGCAGAACCTCATGCCAAGGCCGCGGCTCGAAAGCGTTCAGCTCCGGCACATACACATCGAGGTCCGCATAGAGTTCAACGAGTGTGCGGTCCGGATTATAGTGGTAGGATGCGTAATTATGCCCCGCCGTATGTCGGGAAGGCCCCCAGGCAATCGGCACATTGGCCTTGGTCAGCCGGTCGGAGGCTTCATACTGATGCGCGCAGCCGCGCAGTTCGAAGGCAATGTGATGCAGCTTCCGGATGGGCGCTGCGACCAGATTCACGACATGGTGATCATAATTGCAGGTCAGAAAAGTCACCATGTCGTCAAACCAGTCGGTAGAATAGAAACCCAGAATTTCGGTAAAGAATTTCTCGAGCTTCTTGGCCTCAGGGTTCATCAGGGCGATATGGCCGAGGCGGCTCGGTGCAATGCCGTGCTGCGCAAAGCCTGGCGCGGGCATGGCCATGTCCGTGATAAACTCGAAATCATGGCCGACCACATCCTTGACCTCCAGAAGGCTGGATACGCCTGGGCGCGCATCGCTCTTGTAGTCCGATTTGAGGCCGTGCTCGGTAAAATGCCGCGCCAACTGCTCGAGCGTGATGTCTCTCGAAATCTGGAATCCATTCACCGTATTTCCGCTCACGCTATCGGGGCGCAAGGCAATGTTGTGATGGTCGAGTCCGAGACTAAGGTAATGCGTCCCGTCAGGCCCCTGCTCCACCGGCCGCATGCCCATAACCTGCGTGAAATAGGTATAGGACTCGTCCATCCGCTCCGTCGCGAAATCCGAATAGGCCAGCCTGAACACTTTGGGCATTTTGCTCTCCCCACGTCTTGGCCGACAGTTTCGAAACTTGGCCGGCGTTCCGGCAGTCATTCGATGGCCGAATGCTGTCCGCAAGCCGGTTGACTATCGTAATTAGACGATATAGTCAAATCCAAAAGCAATCGCGGCATTGGTGAACATGCTGCACCAGCGGAGGAAGAAAGCCCAAATCAGTCATTATCGGCGGTGCTGTCCGGGCGCCAGGGCCACCCCGGCGCAAGCCAGGAAAGGCTGCGCATCAAGGTCGGTGAGCGCGCGCATTTCCGAGAGTCGTCAAATAAAATCATACGCCGCGCCGCCCGTTCACGGCTCCCGCCAACCTTGGTTTCTGCCTGTAGGGCGCTTTTTCAATGAGGTGCCGGCCCCGGACTTCGGGGAGTCGAGCTCCGCCTAGTCCTTGATTGATCGCTCAAGTTACTGTTGACAATATCACTGCCGGTTGGCTTAATTGTGATGCCGCAAAGAAGCATCCCGGCTTCAACAACCAATGGGAGAAAACACAACCATGGAAACCCGCGCAGCCGAGCAATTGGCGGTCGAACTGACCACCGCCTTCGAAAATGGCGACTTGGAAACCATCGAGCGCATATACGCCCCAAATTTTATCCTGTGGCGCAATACCGATGACCGCGAAGAGGGTCGGGCCGCAGGTATCCAGTCCATCGTCAACCTGCACAATTCATTTGCGAAAATTCGGCTGGAAAGGCTCAAGCGGTCCTTCTTCGATGGCGGCTACGTTCAGCAATTCGTATTTTCGGCCGTGACACATGAGGGTGTCGCCATGTCGGGGCCGATGTGCATGGTTATTCTGATCGAAGCAGGCCGCATCCTGCGCGTCGACGAATACTATGATTCCGTGCAGGACAGTCGCTCAGAAAAAGGTCACGCCTGAGGCATCGCCCAATTTGCATGGAGTGACTGCGACACAAGGCGATAGGCTGTCCTCGTGGCCTGCCCACGCACAAGCAGGGCGCGTGACCGCGCCTGGATAGAAACACGCCGGCTGCCCGACAGGATCGCAAGAAGAAACGAGGGAAGACGAGGACATGGAAAGTCTTGAAATACGCTCCCGGATCGGCCCCGGCGGCACGCTGGAACTGTTCCTTGCCGAAACCGTGATCGGCGAACCGGCACCTGACGAAGTGATTGTCCGGATCGAGGCAGCGCCGCTCAATCCTTCCGATATCGGCACCCTGCTCGGCCCGGCCGACCTTTCGTCATTCCGCGCGCTCGGATCGGCCGAGCGCCCGATCGCCACAGCCGCCATTCCCGAGGCGCGGATGGCATCGGTGCAGGGGCGGCTCGGCCTAGCCTTGCCGGCCGGCAACGAAGCCGCTGGGGTCGTGGTGAAGGCGGGCGCCGATCTGCAGTCGCTGGTGGGGCGAAACGTCGCCCTGTTCGGCGGCGGCATGTATGCGCAATACCGCAAACTGAAGTCTGCCGACTGCCTCGTTCTGCCGAACGGCGCGGCACCGCGCGACGGCGCGTCCGCCTTCGTCAATCCCCAGACGGCGC
>Ga0209611_10014522_pt1 | contig 10494 bp, 11 predicted proteins | sample S1TSphgellanicum_3_FD_187693 | JGI IMG/M metagenome (GOLD analysis project Ga0209611, IMG submission 187693) | Host-associated microbial communities from peat moss isolated from Minnesota, USA - S1T2_Fc - Sphagnum magellanicum MG (SPAdes) (version 2) | ecosystem: Host-associated > Plants > Peat... | reverse complement strand
AATAATTTTTAAAAAATAAATTGGGATCTATTACGAAGTAAAAAAATAATTTAAAAAAACCAAATCAAATATGATGTTAATAGATGAGTTTATGATCAATTATAGATTTGCAACAAAGAGAGAGATAAATCAAGGCTTTCAAGACAAATACCACAAGGGGCCAATGCACGGATCCCGCTACACACGACCAAAACACCACTACTGCACCATGAAAACAATAATGCATGTGTGATGAAAGCAGAAGAAGCTCTAGCTATAGAACATAGGGAAAAAGAGGATGGAAACAATAAAGCCATCATCTCCTACACTTACCACACCTTGCATTTTAATGAAGTTTTGTACAAAACCCTAACTTGACTTCAATAATCCTTTGACACAATTTGCTAACAAGAAACACTTCCAAGTTTTGACAAAAGATAACACTAAATTATATTTGTTAGCACAAAACCTTTAGAGATTCAACAAACCTTTAAGTTTGGGTTGCAAAGAAAATAAAGGAGGAGTTCAAATCAATGCTATGTTGCACAAATGGCAATGTTTTTGTCACTAACGTTTTTAAGGATCTTTTGTCAGTTTACGAGTTTCTTTATTTTTCATTTTATTGTTTGCATGATCACCAACCATGTGCTAGGATAGCCATAGCCCCTTTAGCTTTTATGAGCATGTGTGGGAAGGACAAAAAAACCTTAATAGGAATGGCATGTATTTTTGTATAATGAGCCACCTAAGTGGAAAACCTCTTTTCGGTGAAAAACCTCTTTGTGAAGGTAACTGGTCCATTGCAATGGTTTTATAGGAAACTTTAGTAGATGTAAAACTAGAAAGGGGTTGTTTTATGTGATGGTTTAAGGTTTAGGGCTTCATTAGTTAGTGTGTATGGTCATGGCAGGCCCTATAATTTGACCGTCATCAAAGTGTTGATGAATATCACAACAAGATTCTACTATTGTGACGACTTGTATGGACTATCATGAAACATCTCCACCCTTTCACTTGATGATTCCCATTGCATATATTTAGTTTCATCTAATTTCTTTAATTGCATTTGATTTGTCCTCACATTTCACACCTTGTGACGCACTCCCAAGTTCTTAATTAAACCCAAGTTGGATCTAAGTTACTCAATAGCGGACTTGTGAGGAACTCGGGGCACGCTCCCAGCTCTTAGCATTAGAAGGGGTAAGGGGCGTGCTAAAGCTCCAGGATGGGACTAGGAAGAGTGACAAGCTTTACTTACTTACTCGAACTTGCATCAAACCAACCAACAAATTAGTTCACTTTCTGGAGCACCCTTGGTGCTAGGACAAGCCACAGGCAACTCTAGACTCACATGACTCACCACAATTCGACCTCGGGGGAAGCCACCACCTTCCCCCATATACTATACTTTGTGCCTCTCCGTGGCACTCACTTTTGTCCTGGGACTCCCAAGGAGGAGTCCCGAAATTGTCGCGGTTTGGATTCCCAGGACTTTGTGAGGTCATAACTCTTTGCTTAAACCTCCGATTAGGATGAGGTATGAAGCAAACTTGTAGCTCTCATTGAGATCTATCTAATGGTGTATCACATTCCACCTGCACACATCGGGGTCGGGTCGATTCCCAACCCTTCTTTTTGCCATAACTTGTGTTATAGATGTCCAAATGCGAGGCCATTTTTGACATCTACACTTCAATATCTTTTCAATGATATAAAGAACACCCCAATGCGAGGTGTTTTGACCCCTACAATCGAACTCTGAAATTTTTGGAATCTCGGAGGACCTCCAAGTCCCAACTTTGGGAGTGTGAATTTCATCCTCACACTCTCTCAAAGTAGGGTTGCGACATCGGGAGTCCCGGAGGACCCCCAAGTCCCAACTTTGGGAGTGTGAGTTTCATCCTCACATTTTCTCAAAATAGGGTTGCGACACCTTGTTTACTTCATCATCCATGGGTTATTATTTTATCATTTGTACCTCCATTAGGGGCCTACCCATCCCATCAACAACGTCTGTGTGTTCCTTGTCCTAATTGTGATTATATACATAGCAAGAGTAGGTTTGGCACATCATTAAACATCATGCACCACACACATGTAGTCATTAGCTTCTAAGGTGTCGATGCCTTTGGTAGTATTATCTTCTCCTCCTCCTTCGATTTGGACATGGATTGCATCATTAGATATGAGCAATGATTTCCATTTTGATTTACCATGCCCCAACTTGTACCATTATATTCCATATGCTCTTCGTGTCAAGGTTTAACATGTTTTGCATATCCCTTTAGTTTAGTTGGCCATTGATCCATTTAACACAACAACTTGGCATGCATTTTTGCTTTTCCATTCTTAGTGTTTGTCATTTCTACCATAGGGTGGTGAGAAAGGCCACATAGATACTCACACCCATTTGCGTCGATACATGGCAAGGAATTGGGAGACACTACAATAGGAGCATACCTTTCACCATTTTCATCCATTGGTTGAAGTTGACCTCTCCCCTTTTGTTGATGATTTTAATCCAAAAATGAATCTTATTTTGGATAGAGAGGCATTTATTTATGCTTTGATGCATTCACCACATCTTTCATCAAATAGTCCTTTGAATATGGTGTATGAACTTTTGCAATATTGTTTTGTCCCTAATGACTTTGCTAGTGGCTTTGATATTTGTTTTGAAATATGTAGGCACATTGCTTGTGGTCATGTTCCTCCATCAATATCACACATGTTTGTTACAACATGATTATTGGTTTTAGGAAAACAAGTTGGAGGCATTTAACCCATCGTGATTGGAAAGGTGATTTATCGTTGAATTGTGTACACATTGGTTATCCAGTTCAAGGATACATTTGCAAAGCATTTTAGTCCACACTAGTTTGAGGTGGCAATGTAAAACAAATGCAAAACAATGGTTCATGGGGTTAGAGTTGTGTTGGATTTACATTCGGAGTGGGTGGTATTATAGGTGGATGTTTGAAACGCATTTAATTTAATATTTTGAACAACCATTTTTCAAGAGTTGAAATTTTGTACTAGCATTTTGGATTAGTTTTTCCTATTTGTTTGTTAATTTTACGCATGCCCATCTCCATTGTATTTCTGAAAAGGTTTCTAGACATGGGGATTTCATAGTCATTTCCGAATTTGGTATATGAGGGGGGGATCCTTTGGGAGGATTGTTGTTTGCACTAGTTTGTTACTTTTTGTGTATACTTTACCATGCTTTCACCCAGAAAAAGTTGGTGAACTAAATAAACCATTTGAAGATTTTCATCAAATAATGATGATGGCTTGGCCAACCCCACCACAGTTTTTTGTGAGGATTTCCTACTAGTCCAACCCCACTTGTTCCTTCTTTTGTTCTTGCTAGTTGGTTTTGGGTCCACCACCGCATCATCAAAGTAATCTAGTCCAACTAGTTTTGATCCAAAGGAGTTTGGTTTTTGTGATATATATACAAGTGATGAAAAATGAAAGGGAAAAAGGAAAATGGGAGGAGGGGGAATAGAGAAATGTAGAAAATATTTTTATAACAAGGGAGTTTAGAGGGAGAATTTGGAAACCCCTTGTTGTGATGGATCATTGGCAAAACCAGTGATATTTAACTCATAACTTTTTTGGAGACTTTTTCACTCCTTACCTTGGGGTTGGTATCAAGGATAGGAATATATTTTTCTACCATTTTAGATGTTTAGAATAATAATTTGTTATTATTTTTATAATATATAAATCATAAGGTATAATTATATTTAATTATAAAATCTTTGAATTAACACTATATAACCTTGGATTAATCCAAACCTTTTCCCAGGCCATAGGTTTTAATGTGTGTATTTTTTCCCCCTTTTAAGGTGAGGGAACAACAAACACTCATGAAAAGGAAAGTGCAAATAGGAAGGATTGTCCAAGCACACAATTCCTACCCAAAGTTTGAAGTTCAAGTTTATAATCAACCATAATCCATACTTGGCAACTTTTATTATAAATTTTTCTTAATCAAAATTTCTCTACCAACTTCTAATATCCTTCTGAACATTGTGTTTGTGTAATCATCAACTTATCATGACCGTGTCTGAAGAATTGGGTAAACCCAAGGTTGTACCATAGTAAAACCCCATGCCCATTTTTTAAATAGTTGCTTGTAAACATTATATGGATTAGTATTGGTAAATTCTTTGAATTTTTAAAGAAATGCCAGTTCTAGTTCTTTAAATATTTTAGAATCCAAGAATCGTCGGTTTCAATTTTTTGAAAAAAAATAGAATAAAAAAAACATTGGTTCTAGTTATTATTTCACAAGTTTCAAAGAATAAACAATTGTCATGAAAAATTTGACAAAAAAAACTAACAGAACTTTGGAAAGTTCCTTGACTTTTTTAAATTTCAAGAACCATGGTTATTATATCAAAATTAGTTATTTGAAAAATATTGAAAACCAAAGAATAAGTGGGTATATACCCAATTGATAATCGTTGGGTATTTATCTCTCCTTTTGAAAACTACTGAACATTGATATTGACCTCCTCCCAAGACTAAATTAGGGTCTCTGGGTCTAAATTTGACATTTTTCGAGTTAAATATAAACAATGAAAGAGGCCTCATGCAAAAAGGTTAAAGTACCATTGTGGGTTCACCTGGAGGCCAATGTTTGAACTTTTAGTGATCCACATTTCATTATTGGATGCTTGTTGTGCCATGATCTTGTGGTCTGAATTTGCCTTGCACATATTGCACCCCTCTACTCACCATGAGAGTAATTTAACTTTGAAAAGTGCATCATTGAATTTGGATATACATTTTTGCGAGCATACACACCAATCTATTAAGGAAGGTAGTTTGTTTGTCACCTTAGGATCTTCCAAATCATGAGAAATAGTTTCATAATTTTTAAGATTTAAACATAGAGTGTAGGAGTTATTGAATAATGATAATCTTGCAATTTGAAAATTTAATAAACCAAAACAAAAAAAATGTAGAGAAATTGAGGCGCATTATCATGATCTGTTTAGGATTGAACAACTTTGAAGCATTGAAAATTGGCAAGTCAAGAATTCATTTGTTAAAATTATTTACAACTAATTTCACATATACCCAATCATTGCCTTCATCTTCTCCAATGAGTCAAACAAGTTAGATATGTATGTGTGGTGCATGTAATGCATCATATTATAATTTCTTTTTTGCCATTTAAAAAACCCTTAGCAAAAGAAATAGTTGTGAAAAGGTCAAGGTCCTTGGTGCCATGTGAAAAATTATTGGGATTTCAAAGATTATTCCTCAACACAAAAAGATTTGCCCCCAAAGAGGAGCCAATGGTAAAAATGTCAACCATGTCCTTATGAAATAATTGGTTGAGTTCCTTCAACCCAATCAACAAATGTACCACTAGATGTAACATAAATTGGAATCAATATGAGGTCATTTAAATATATCAATATGATTAAATTGAAACTTTAAATGAATAAAATATTGCAAGCATATAATACAAGGTGCATTCCAAAACCTTTATGTGAAATAATAATCTCATTATTAATGAAATTCCAAAATGATCAAAGATGTGCCATCAAATGCCAATTCTGTGAATCATTTCAATTCCTACACCTTATGTTGTTATGTCTAACCCACTCATTATTCAAAATAAAACCAAAAATTGATATGTACCCTTCCATGTTTTGTCTCAACAAGTTTTTTGGATTGTCACTTTTTGTTTGGTTACTTCCAATCTTAATTTCATTTTCAACTGGTTGTCCTTTCAACTTTCAAATTTTGATCAATGTTATTGGCAATTATGAGAACTACACAAAGAATGAAGATTTTTAATTTTGGGGTTAAGTTTTGCATACAAAAATCTACCTTGATAATATACCAAAAGGTTATTAAGTTGGGCATTTCAAAACCAACCCTTACACATAACATGTGTGTGTTATCAACAAAATAATTAGGGAAATTGATAACCAAAATTAACATTTAAACAATAATGTAATAATATAGCTAGGTTTTTTTTAAAAATCAAAATTTAGTTATTTGATCCCTTATGTTAAACTGAAAAAAAATTCATGCCTATGAAAACACCCCTTCTCCGAACTTTTCCCCCTTTATGTTATGAGAAAAAACAAAAACATTTCCCAACATTGGAACTTGTCATGCCCTTAAGTTGGTCCTAAGGTATTAGGTATAAACCTTTAAGTTGATGATAATGCTCCAAAAAGGGGAAAAAGAAGAAAAACTTGGGGGCATGCTCCCTAGCTCCTTGCACTTAGAAAATATCTAAAATGGGACTAAAACAATGTGATAATCATAAGAATTTCATTGACAAGTCACCTCCATAAGCCAAACAATGTAGGTGATTAATGCAAATGGAATTGACTTTTAGTCACAAATTTGTTTTGGATTCATTACACTCACATGACCCATATTTGGAAAGAAACCACCCTTCTTCCTTATAAATAATTATTTTGATTGATGGTTTAGGTTGCACCAAAATGGTTAAAATCCTTACAACTCCCAAGTGCAATTCATGAATTCCCAAGTTATGAATCTCGTGATTTTATGGGGTCATAAAATTTCCATATGAATTTCGATCCAAAAATTTCATATTACAAAGTTGTAATTTTGGACAAGATCTTTCCAATGCCATGTTGCACACCTCAATCAAAGGTCATTTGATCCATGTTCATAGGTTTTATTTGTCAAGAATCAAATTGTGAATTTGATTCATGACCTTTCTTTTGGTCATAATTTTCAACTCAAAACTCCAAATAATGCAAAATGCGAATCCACTTTTGATATTTACACTTCAAGACCTTTACAATAATATATTGGGGATTTAATTTATTATTTACATTTTTGTCCCAAAGATTCAAAACACTTCGAAACTCCAACTTTCAAAATGATTTTCATTTCAAAATGCTTGGGGCTCACTTCCATCCCACACTTGTGCAAGTGTGCAAGAGTCCTAGGATGTTTTTCCTTGGTTGTCAGTATTTGTTGGGTCTCAAAAGGTTATATTAAATGGGTTTGAAAACCAATTGTTTAGAAAACATAATATGAAAAAAAAAAACTACATCATTTGTAATAAACCTCAAGAATGAAAATAAAAACACAAGGAAAGGTGTTATAAGGCTTGTAATTGTTGTTACAGCCCTATATGTTGCCTATTGCTTACCACCTACTTTGCTGCAAGCCAATAAAGGTAGTAAACATGATTTAAAATATGAAAAGGGGCATTGCAACATATATTATTTTCATTACTTCATGTAGGTTACCACCTACAATCCTATTCATCTACAACAATAGTGGTTGTTTTATCCATCATGAAAAAACTATGTGTAGGATGTACAAAATCATTGTTGCAATAATGAATTATATTAGTTGCAATATGTTTCTTTTTATAAAATTTAGAATCTACATTTTGAAATATATAGATTTTGTTATAAAAATATTATAGTATAATTTTTTTGTAGAATTAATTGTTACCAAATGGCCATATGTAAATTGCATTGTTTGGATCATGTGATTAATATTTTCTTACATGACATCCACAACAGGCCTTTATGTGTTGGAATTTTTTGGAAGTTATAATGTGTTATTTTTGGTCCACTTTGAATGCATGTACCAACAAATGAAGCTTTTGCGTTGCATTCAAGTAACCAATAGATGTAGGACTAATTTTTGCAAGTTTAAACACCCTCATATTAAATTATGAGTTTTCGAAGTGCACTCGAATGGTCAATAGACATACATCTATTCTTGCAAGCTCAAACACCCCCACAAATGAAGCTCTTGGAGGGCATTCAATTGGTCAATAGATGTAGGTAGTTATTACAAGCTCAAACAATTGGACAAGGCGAATGCAAGTTTCTTATACAGTGTAGACAAAATATTATCACAATTTAACAATTTTCAACACTTGTCCACATTTGATGCATGACAATGGATATTTAAAAGATATTTTCTTATGAAGGGTTCATTCACAATTTGAGTTCCAAAAAAAGGAATAAAACTCTAACATTTTTTAGGGCTACTTTTAAATTAACAATTACATGGAAAAAATTTGAGTGAGCAAAATTGAATAGCCCAAGATAACATAATTCATGTGGTGCTAGTGATTTTTCACAAACATACATAATTGTGCATCAATATTTTGGTTTACAAGTACACATATGACATATGTTTCAAGCTAGAAATTTTGAGCTTAGTGGATATAAACAACTAGCATATTAGTATAAACAAATGAGTCTTTTCCCTTGTAACCATTTGGTTCAAAATTTCAAGCCTTTGAAATTTTGATATAATTTGTTTTTTCATCAAGTTCACCCAATGAACACATACTTGCTTGAAAAAAAACATGTTTTTCTTGTACAAAAAGATTGAAATGAATTTGCATGATTTTTTACATTCCTTTTGATTACTCAAAAAAATGAAGTTTAAAACAATTAATATATTTAGTTTAAAGATTTTAGAAAGACATTTACATAATATCCAAAGTAATTTTAAAATCTTATTGATATAATAACACATTATTTTATTTATTAACATACAACAATCCACTTCAATTGTTATCATTTCAAGAAAATAAAAATACAAAGTTGGACTTCAAAATCTTTTAAAAATTAAACATTCATTTTTGGAACTTTCATTTGTGAAGAAAGCTCAAAAAGTTGCAATAGATGGTTTCTATCATAACTCGTCATTATGTTATGGAATTGGTGCACATATAAATGATTTAATTGTTGATTTATATACATATGGATTTTTAAAACCATTATAATTATAATAAATTAATTACAAAGTACCAATTTTAATGAAAAAATTTCCATGAAATCTTACCCATATAAAAATGCAACCATTAAAAATAATCTTCCCATCAAAACTTTCAAATTTTCTTGATGTCATGGAGATCAATCATATGAATTAAAAAATTTGTTCATTATTACATTATGTTATGATAATGTTGATGATTATGAATTTTTGAGGTTGTAAAATGTTCATTCATTAAAGATGTACTTGTGTCAAATATATTTTTAATCATTTGACAACAATAAATTTGAATTTCAAAATTAATAAAAAAAAGTTGCCCTGCAAGGATTTTTTTTTTAAATTATAAATTTATTGGTGTACATTTACAATATAAAAGCGCAATTATTAATCAATTAAATATTCATGATTTTTATAACATTTTTTTTTCAAACCCAAATCATTTTTATGTGATATGTATAATAATTCAAAATGAATGAAATATTATCACCACAATATATAACTATTGTTATGTTTTAAATCCTATAGATTATAATTTACATTTAATCAACAATTTAAGCTTTTGACATGCATTCAATTCCCTAAGAAATGTAAGTAATTTTCGATAGTTCAAACACCTCAATATGAAGGTACAAATGAAGGTTTGAAATGCATGGAATCCACCAATATACATAGACAATTTTTACAAGTTGGAACACCCTACCAAATGAAAATTTTAAAATGCATTCAATTGGCCAATTGATGTAGGTAATTATTGCAAGCTCAAACAATCATTCAAATGAAGGTTTTGTAGTGTATTCAATTCACCAATAGATGTAGGTAATCCTTGCAAGCTCGAACACCTCGACAAATGAAAGTTTTGGAATGCATTCAATTGGGTAATAGATGTAGGTAATTTTTGCAACCTTGAACAATCATGCAAATTAAAGTTTTGAAGTGCATTCAATTGGTTAATAGATGCGGGTAATTCTTATAATCTCGAATTATTGTATAAATGAAAGTTTTGGAGTGCATTCACTTGACCAATAGATGTAGGTAATTTTTGCAACCTCGAACAATTGTTCAAATAAAGGTTTTGGAGTGCATTCAATTGGCCAATAAATGTAAGTAATTCTTGCAACTTCGAACAATTGTGCAAATTAAGTTTTTGAAGTGCATTCAATTTGTCAATAAATGTAAGTAATTCTTGCAAGCTCAAACATGACACCCCAATAAATTAAGGTTTTGAAATGCATTCAAATGGCCAATATATGTAGGTAATTCATACAAATTCAAACACGTTGATAATTGAAAGTTTTGGAATGCATTCAATTCACCAATAGATGTAGGGAATTTTTGTAACCTTGAATAATCATGCAAATTAAAGTTTTGAATTGCATTCAATTGGCCAATAGATGTAGGTAATTCTTGTAACCTTGAATACCCCCACAAATGAAAGTTTTTGAGTGCAGTCAATTGGCCAATAAATGTAAGTAATTCTTGCAACATTTAATAGCCCCACAAACGAAGGTTTTGGAATGCACTCAATTGGTCAATAAATGTAAGGTGAAAATCCTTTAAGGTGTATTACATAGGACAAAAAGGGTATAGTCTTTATTACAATCCTTTTTTTACCCTATATTTTGATCCCCATAAAAATAACAAGTCAAAAGTTGTTAAATTTTTCAAAAGGACTATATTTTGAACCATTACAACTTTAAATTCCATCATAATCATCCATAAATGTGTATTTACATGGTAAAAAGGTGACTAGGT
>Ga0209611_10014521_pt1 | contig 10494 bp, 4 predicted proteins | sample S1TSphgellanicum_3_FD_187693 | JGI IMG/M metagenome (GOLD analysis project Ga0209611, IMG submission 187693) | Host-associated microbial communities from peat moss isolated from Minnesota, USA - S1T2_Fc - Sphagnum magellanicum MG (SPAdes) (version 2) | ecosystem: Host-associated > Plants > Peat... | reverse complement strand
CAATATTTTTTTCATTTGCAATTAATTTATTGCATGCAACTTGTCTTAGGCGACTAAGGAGATTTTAGTCGCAAAATGTTGCTTGTCATTAATATTTAATCACAAAGACCAGTCAAAAATATATGTTTATCTTTTAGTGCAAACACATAGATTTCAACAACTTTTTTTCTTTTGCCACATATATCTAATTTGCTTTACAATGCCATTCAAACATCCTATCCTTTCTAAATTACATTATTGTAACAATTTGAGGACTTGTAGAATCTTCTCCAAGGTACCATCTGGGTGTGTGCAAGTTAAAGTGACCCACTAGGGAGTTTTTGAAAACATTACCAACGGTCCACAATAGGATTATTTTATTGGGTCAAAATTAACCATCTAGAAACTCACATAGCATGTGGAGCTTGTAGATTAATTCGTTTTGAATAGAAATTTGAAATCTTAACTAATTTTCCCTTCGAATATGAAGGTGTGTAATTCGATTGTCTGGTTCACATGTGTAATCATGACCTCAACTTGTCCTCTTTCACCTCTTTTTTTTCTCATTCCTTTATGTCTAATTATGTGATTTTATGTCCGCTTGTGTGATTATGTTATCAATTAACATTGTTCTACAATCATGAAACATTGAACTTGGCTCCACAATAATAGATTTTCTTGAAGAAAATGTATCAAAATGTGTGTAGTATTGTGGGAGTACAGAGCTCAAGCGTATAATGAAAGTTGAAAATGTTGCATCACTATATGTAGAACCTCTTTACATCAAACCTTTGGAAATCATTTTTGATTAAAAAAACCCAATGTCTTGGAATTAATTTGCAAAGAAGTATGGCACTTGCAACAGAGGTCTTTCTTCAAAGATGCTAAAAATAAGGAAAGGTTATACAAAAGAAGAAGTGCAAGCATTATTTGGGCCTTACAACACTAAAAAGGGTTATTGTTATTATTTTAGTGATGATGAAAAACTCATTGCTAACATTGAAAAGTTGTGGATGACAGTACATCAATGAACCCAACTACCAAATATACATTTGATCGACAAAATAGAGGCCAGAAAAATTGTGTGTCAAAGCAAAAGGCAAGACGATTTTGTACCCTTGTCATATTTGGGCATACCTATATGCACCATATGTCAACCCATTCTCCTCAACTGACATCAGACTTTTTGTACATAAGAGTTGTTAGACATTTTCCCTGGGATGGATGGATGGATTATGGGAAATATCCTTAGTCTTCTTCGTGCTAAATTCTTAAGCAAAAAAAGCTTTAAACATTATTAAAAAAATATTGAACTTGGCAGGTGACGCCACTCGTCACTCCATCCATCCATACAAGTGAATTTCTAAATGTTCAACAACAGATCACTAAATTCCACATTAATCCTAGATGGTATGTTGGTAGTCCCATATTAACACAAGACTCCATTGTTGTTCTATGATAATCTTCTGCAACATCCCTTAAACCCCAGACATAGACATAATTACCATGACAATCCTATATGGTCTAATAAAACACCCATGAATATACACAAATGTCTTTAGAATCCAAAAATTGCAAAGTTATGCAAACAAGAATGATTCCAAAGAGTTCATTCAAAAGGAATTATATATACATGTGATCCATTCCCACTCCACACTTGCTATTACAAAGTTTTCTATAGGTTTCCCAAAGATCCTACTAAACTATAATAAACATTTGTACCTCCAAGGAACACTATAATGTGTACATCAAAAAATTTGGCAGATCATGAATACATGAGCTATAAACCCTAAACTAGATTGAAGGTTGAAAGAAATTAAAGCAAAAATTAACATACTTGGGATTCCGTCAGGAAATGGATGGGCTTCTCATTTGAAACATGACTTGTGCTATTTGCTTCCTAGTGATTTACTTTTTGTTGGCACTAATTTTTGTTTCTAAAACCCACCATGCAATAAGTGTGAAGTCACGGTAACACATATCACAAGAAGTGTAATCAATGCTTAGTATTTTACATTTTTTGGGTCTACACTTAAACTATCATTGGATATATTGATCATTGTCACAAATATATTATAAATATATCATAATAATACCTTGCAAAAGATGAAATGAAACCATATAGGGCAAAGGTCCCAAAAGCACTCATTAAGCACTATAACCAGTGCTTTGAATGTTTAATATGTTAATTTTTGGATGAAAAACATAATAGTCAAATGAATATTGATGCATGAACTTGAATCAACATCCATTGTAAAATCAACGGTTCATGAGTCTCGTACGTTGACTTAAAGAATCATAATTGTTCATGGTAGGGAGACAGGGTTTAACGAGCTCCTTCCCATCACCCATCGGTGAATTTCCACTGTGAAGGCAAGAGCTTTGAGCTTTGAGGATGCTTCGAAACAAACTTGAAAGAAAATGGGCAAATGGATTGAGCATGCATTGCATCATCATTGGGAGGTTTACGAAGGTGTAGAAGTAGGAGTTGTGAGTTGCATAGGCTATAGAGGTTTGAAGGCATTAGGAAAATGAACTTGAAGCATGCATGGGGGGTTACAAAATTGGTAGGTAAGAGCTTTGCAAAGCTCTACCTAGTTTTGAAAGCATAGATAGGAATTTTGCAAGAGGTATGTTGAAGGTGTTTAAAAACTTACAGTTTGCGAACATGCAATGTTGCAAACTATCAAGTGTCAGTCCTAAGGGGAATAAAGTTAGTGATTTGGTATGGCAAACCCTTATGAAAACAAGCTATCTTGTGGAGGAAAACAATAATGGAGATGACAATGAGACATCATTGTTCTTTGTGGCACCTCTGATGAGTCTCGATTATTATCTTCTTAGATGTGTTGAAGCTTCAATTTGATAAGGTGGACACAAGTTTATTATTGTAATTTTTTTTGCATCTCCAGAGGTATTTATTTTGGCATTTGAATGTGATTAGGTTGAGGTTTTAAGGAATTAGTGGGCTTGCTAATTAATCAATGTCCAGAAAGTTCAGCCAATTATGAAGACATGGCCACAAATGCACTGATCAAGGCACTTGTGATTTGTGACAGTTTGTTGTGCTTGAACATAAAGCCATCATCTTATTCAAGACAATGTGTAATATCGAATGATGGTTTGATCAACTAAATCAGTAAGTAATATGACTTTTTTGGCATTTCTCTCCTAGAGATTTGCCAAATTTTTCATGAAGTTGTAGGTCTTATTCTATGTTATTCTCTTTGCAAAAGCTTAGTATAACCCTTCTTTAAACTATTATGTGAGTTACTATGATAGTTTTGGATGTTGCAAGGTTGATTCCATTTGAATGTTTTCTGGTTTTCTTGTTGAACTTCATAGACTTTTGTAAGGATTTAAATGTTGGTTGGTTTGTGTTGTGTAGGTCTTTTAATCAACATCTAGAATGGTTAGTGGACATTGCAAGGCTTTAGTCCCACTTTGATTTTGGAATCTTTTTTATTACAGCTGTTATTTGAATATCATGCATTGAACTTGCTACACGAATCTGAATGTCAAAAACAATTTTGTTGTAGTTTTGTTTGTCATTAACTTGAATAATCAATGTGCATAGCTTAGTTGATTCCATTTTAACATCAAACTAACCCAACTTATGTTTTTTCATGATTCCATCTTAACATCAATTGGACAGGGTCAGCTTATGTTTTTTGTTTAGACTTCATATAATCTAATTGTTGGGATCTAATTGTGACTGTGATGCGGGTGCAATTTCCACAATCTACAACTAGAATGGTCTTTCTAGATAGAACATAAAGTTGGGCATCATGAGGAGTTTGATATGAAGGATTCCACCTATGCCCATTGGACATGCCATCATAATGATAAAAATGGAACTACCCCATTGCTTGATTATGAAATTTTTGTCAACAAGTTGAGCCCTACACAATCATAATGCATAATATCTACTGAGAGATTAAGTAATAGGAGAACATTAAGGCCCTTAATTTGCTACACACACTTTTCAAGGTAAAATCTTTTTCTAAACTCTTGATTTGAAGCAAAAAATTTGCAAAATTTGGGAAAAAATTGTTGTCGTAGCTCCTACTAAATCTTCTAGTTCTATATTTGGCAATGACCATTGGACCTTAATTGAATCTTAACCATTTGCAAAATTTGGGAAAAATAGGTGTAGCTCCTACTGAATGTTCCAAATCTATACCTAGCAATTTTACCATGGAACATTTTATTTGTATTTTAATAATTTGTAGAATCTGGGAAAATAGTTATTTTAGCTCGTACTTAATGTTCCATTCTATAGCTGGCAGTGACCACTAAAGGAGTTAGTTGAATCTTTGCATTGTGTTTTGATTGTAGGTTTTAACTAGGTGTTATCATGGCACCTTTGATTAGAGAAACAAGGAGCAAATAAGGATTTGAAAAATTCCAACAAATTAGACAAATTATTGAGCATGAAGCTTGGTATGCACAAAAGAGAAAGGATGACACTCGATAATGTGTCAAGAGGTGTAGAGCTTGGAAAAAAGTAGCAATTGATGCCATTCAACTATAAGAGGTTGCTACTCTTGAAGTACTATCAAGTGTAGCCCCCAAAAACTTGTGACAATATCGAAGACAACCTTAGAAGATAACTACAAAAATTTCAAGGAATATGGCCTTGTTTTTTGTGGAACATATGAAGGGTCTAAACAATGGTCTACAACAAGAAACATTTGAAAAGTTCATCACCCAACCCCTTGATGGTATGATTCCTGAATTGCTTAAATACTTGGATTCAATAAAATGCAACTTAAAGATTTTGAACAATTTCAAATTTGGTTTAATAACTCATTTGCTGGGATTTCGCAAAATTGAACTTATTGTCACTAAAGACATAGTTTGCAAATTAACATTTAACTAATCTATGAACAGTAAGAGGGGTGTTGCAAAACATTGGGGGTTGACTGACAGAACATGAAGAGGGCAATGGGTAGGTGGGTCCAATTAGATACAATCTAGAATGCATTCTAGATCAATCAGAGGTGAACAAGCCATTTAGATGTTTTACCACAAGAAATCAAAGATGTCATTATAGATTGGTGGACTAAAAAAACACCAATATTTCCAAATAGAAAAGATGTGAAAAGACGAATTGTTGTCAAGCACTTTGAGAAACATCCCAAATATTTTCTCCAAGTTTTACAAGTAAGATGTATTGAACTTAATGACATTTTTGAGTTATAAGAATTAGATTTGATGATCTATTATTTCTCATGGTTTGCATAGATTGTTTTATCATAAGATGATTAATATCAAATGAACACTTGGAGTCTTTTATGCTTGTATTTGTTGAACACTCTTGATGAATACTTACAAAATTGTCTTAGTTTTAATGTCAACAATCCAAGCAATCAATGTAATTTTAATATCACCTTGGGTCCTTTTTTCTTAACCACTCCAGTCTATGTTACTTCCCAAGTAGTCACTAGTCCTAAGTACAACAAATGTTCTCTTTAGCTAAGAAGTTGAGTCCTTATACATCATAGGTCTCTTTGAATACTCAATTAAGTCCTTAGTACGTGCTTGATTCCTTGGCTATGCACATAGCAGTCCTAACAAATCAAAATGTTCCTAATTTAACCAATGGAGTCCTTATTGCTTACTTGATTCCTTGGCTAAGTAGCTAGTAGTCCTAACAAAGCAAAATGTTCCTTACCTAACCAATGGGGTCCTTATATTACTTGCTTGATTCTTGGCTAAGTGGCAAGCGGTCCTAACAAAGCAAATTGTTGCTTACTTAACCAATGGAGTCCTTGTATTACTTGCTTGATCCTTGGCTAAGTGGCAAGTAGTCCTAACAAAGTAAATTGTTCCTTACCTAACCAATGAAATCCTTTTATATCTTGCATGATCTTTGGTTAAACAACTAACAATCCTAACAAAGTAGATTGTCCCTTGTTTAAGCAGTGCAATCCTTGTACATAACTTGATTGAATCATTCCCAAGAACAATTGTTTATGTAAATAATTATTTTTCATTTGTTTGACCACTTTACGATAGTCCTTAAAGGTTTGGGTAAGGAATGCAACTCTATGGCTAGTGTTGTTTGAATGTTATTATAAATGTCTTAGGATCTAGAATGTCCTTTTCAAATGTAAGGTGACAAAATTGATACATTGATAATATATATGTAGCTTGAGTTTTTTACTGCTTTCAAAGAAAAATTTCCAAAAATTCTTGTGATGCTTATAATGTTCCAATTGCTAAGGCCATGGTTTATACGACAACAAAAAGATTGGAACACATGTTGTTATCGATATCACATGGAGCTTAGGGAGCTTCTAAATGGATTCAATGAAATGAGAACGACAAGCAAGGGCATCCATGGTACTTGCAATTGCAAATGTACTAAGGTATGTGATTCTCAATTAAACACTACAAGTAGTTCAAACATGCGCACTATTAAGTTACAAATTTTCAAAAGGTTGATTGAATTCTAGACATTTATATTATGTTCTAAGCCTATTTTAGCTAAGTGGCACTCTAGACAATGCTTGATGGGTGAATGTAGCCATTGTGGAGTTCATACCTTAAAGGTCTATCTAAATGAATTAGAGATAGATCAAATCATCCATTAGCGAAGCATAGGGTACAAAGTTGTTGGGTAGACTGAAGATGGTAGGGATTGAAAGGCTTTTAGAATCAAGTACCATGACACATCCCAATGAGCTCATACGGTACTTGAAACTTCACCTCAAAGCTTTTGTGCTCCATCACTTCATTTCTAGGTGGCAAGATGTCCAATTTAAGGATTTCCTTTTCAATGTGCTTGAGAACATAATCATTTCATGTTTTGATTTTTCAAAAAACTACACATTGATGGTGCAAATGAAATACAAAATATGCATTGGCACAATTTTCAAATAACCATTCTAATCCACATGACTTATAAGCAAAACCTTGATTTTGACCTAGCCATTCCAAAATCTAAACTTTTGAATGAAGTGCATTATTATGTCTCTAATGATTCTAACCACGATACTTTATTTGTACAACATGCATTTTTGCTCCACTAGAATTTCTTACAAAGTGGAGGATTTAGGCCATTTCGACATGTAATGTGGTTTGATGGGTGTTTTGAGCAGTCTAAGTCTACAAGGGCGTGGTATTTTGTGTCTCATTACCCTAATGTCACCCTAAGCTAACGTCATATGGAGGGGTGTCAAATGGTTTGGAATTGTTTTGCAACAAGCCATGGGAAGGGGGAGGTGGATGGAGTAGGGGTTTTATTGAAGAGAAAGGTTCAAAAGGAACAAATCAAGCCCCAAGGCAAAAAGTTGCAAAATGCAGTTGAAGTTATAACACACCTTCAAGCAAAAGCAAACAAGTTCCATGCAATAGCTCCATCAACATGAAGGCATATGAACAAGTCTTTTCACTTGGTGAAAATGGGAAATGTGGATAGGTCGAAGCCTTACGATTATTAAATAGTATGCAAAAGTCAAGGAATGCATCAAGTGCAATCCATTTCATGCAAGGGTCCAACACTATGCCAATTTAAGCAACTATCTTGCTTTTATATAACTTGCTTAGATGGAAATCCTAAGCTAGAGTGTGATAACAAAGAGCATGTCCCATAATGGACATTAATAAGGTTAAAACCTAAAAATAGTTCAAAGGTAAGACAGATGATGTACAATTCCGATGAAGAGATTGAAATTGGGACTGGTAATAAATGGATTGCAAATAATTTGTCTTCAGGTGATAGTGTTGTAGTTCCTATTGACATTGGGGTAAAAACATAGTAAAAATAGCCATGGCAACCAAGGTTGGAATCATTACCAAGGATTTCATTTTACACCTATCCTGCATGTATTGGTTTATTAAATATCAAAATTATATTTTAAATGTAATTTTTGGGACTAGATATTAATATTGAGACCAAACATTATTCATATTATAATAAAAAATATTTTTTTGGCATGAGGACCTACATTATAATCAAATGTATAATTTTGTTTTTAAGTTCCATGATGACAATTTTTGAACTTTTAAACCATTTTTTTAAATCCTTTTAACAAATGTTGTTGATTTTGTTTGAATCAAAATCAATAGCATCCATTAAAAGGATTCAATACATGTGCATTTAAAAATATAAACACATGTCACCCTTTTTATGAAATGTATTAGAACCCATAATAAATTTGAGAACATTTGATGAAGGTTTGAATTACAAAAAACACATTCAAATTTTAAAATCCTTGAAAGGACCTTGTCAACAAGTGCTTTGTGTATGACAAAGGACTTTAATAACATAGTGAAATGACTCCAAATTCTTAGGAGTCCAATTTCATGAACACCAAAACACAATTACAAGTTATGGATAAATAATTCATCAAATAAAATTAATGGTGATTTTCCAAAGTATGTAAATGCAATTTTAAGCACTATCAACAACCTCCTTGGCTCCTTTTACTATGAATGCACCCACTGCCAATCCATTTTGGTGTATGCTTCTGGACAAAGGCCCACATTTTGTTGAATCGGACTTTGAAGATGCATGTGGGAACACATGGTAGCAAAGGGATGTTGTCATTTGGGGTTATTGGTATGATGTCTTGCAAAGTGGCAGTTGAACATACTTCTTTCAAGATGACAAGCCTTTAGCATATGTGTTTAGCCATCTTGTTTTGGTTTCCAAATTCTCTTTGCCCCGACTATTCATATTGTTAGAGGGATGTATGCATCTTATGAACTGTCTAATGAAGCCATGAGTATTATTATGGTTGCAATAGAAGATACCTAGTTATTAGAATGAACTTTTGTGTTTGTATTTTCCATTCAATTCAAATATGAAAAGAATTGCTTAATTATAACTCAATATTTGACCATTGGAATCACTATTGTTAAAATGATGTATTACTAATACCATTGGAAAGGAACAACATCATAGTAGGTCATGATATGATAGTAGGAGTTGTTGGCCTAAGGATATTGTGAGCACAAAGGCAAGAGTATTTAACTATGTTATTTTTTCTTGGATTATTAATCCATTATTTTGTAGTTTTTCAAGATGTCTTTTTTTGAAGATGATATGGGTTTAAGAATAATGTCACTTATAGTTGCTATAGTGAGGTCTACTGCATTTGTTCTATCGAAATATCCTTGAACAGTTACCAAATTTCTTGTTTTTTTTAGTGATATAATTTTGATATTATGTGTTGGTTGTCATGTGTAGGTTGTTAATATATTCAATAACAAGCTTTAAAGTGATCTATCTATATAATGTAACACATGGATGAGGTTGATAGTTTCAAATTGTTATGCCTAGTGTCAAATGTAGAATTTAGTTGCATTTTATGGTTGAAGTGGAGTTCAAGTTCCTCTCTGAACTTGTTTCTTATTTGTCTATTTCCAAGTTTCTATAAAGGTTGTTTTTCTAAAGTGATGTATACCTTGAGTTACTAAGTAGGAGATGAGCTAGAAGGTGTTAATTAGATGTGAATACATTACTTTTCAACTTGAATGCATATTGATTTAGACAATATTGGTGTGAATAAAAGGTTTTTGTAAATATTTTATGTCTAACTTGTAGGTATTGATGGCTACAAAGGCCATTGATATCTTTGATAAAGTGCGTTTGAGATCTAAACTTCTCAGATTGTTTGCTATTGATCATCAAGTAAATCTACCCACAATTTTTCTGTAGTTGAAGAAGGAAGAAATTGCAAGATTGTTTCATAGTATTACTCATCAAACTTACTTTTATGCACATCAACTAGAGGAAAAATGGTGGAGAAGATAACATAAGGACACGAGTAGAAAGTTTGATGTTTCTTTAGTGCAAGAACTTAACATAATATTGTTAAAAGTTTTTAGTATTTATTTAACAAGTCTTGGGAAAAGTTTTTTAGTGTGTAGAAAACTAGTATTCAATCTGCTATGAACCTTAGTAATGGGTCATATGAGGTTTTGTTTAGGTTAATTGAAACTAAAACTCCAAAAATGTTTCTGGTATTTATGAATTTTTATGGTTTGTGTGAGCCTTTAACAAGTTACATGAAGAAGCCAAAGTATTTTATAGTGTAATATTATGAATTTCACTTCATTTTTCATAATTGTTATTGCTTTGATGAAAAATCTTTCTTTATACAGATATGCAGAGGAAAGTATTGTTGGGAATCTATTCAATGTGAACATGATCTAATGTCCCTAAATGGTAGAATTGGCTTTATTGTGTGTGTTTTTGGCAGCACATAAAACATATGTTTGACAAATTTTATTCAATAGATTTGGTAGAAAACTAGGAATGGGAGCTACTATATATATATATATATAATACCAATAGTAGCAAAATTTGTGTTCGTGAAATTGCTAGTGGCAAGTTCTTATACTGCAGCATTAGCAACATTTTAATTAGATAATGTTTCATCTAGAAATATATGTAAACTCTTGTACCTTAATAGAATAATTATGCTTCTCCCTCTCCTAGTTTATCTTTCTCCTTTTTTTGCTTTAAGTTGACTATTTCTACTACCTGCAATGTCACACAAA
>Ga0209611_10014520_pt1 | contig 10494 bp, 6 predicted proteins | sample S1TSphgellanicum_3_FD_187693 | JGI IMG/M metagenome (GOLD analysis project Ga0209611, IMG submission 187693) | Host-associated microbial communities from peat moss isolated from Minnesota, USA - S1T2_Fc - Sphagnum magellanicum MG (SPAdes) (version 2) | ecosystem: Host-associated > Plants > Peat... | reverse complement strand
TTTCTGATAGGTCTCGAGCTGCGTGTCGTCCAGCTCGCGCTGACCCACCTGGTCGGCAGGCAAGTCTTCAAACGGCACCAGACGCTGAACGTTTTTCTCCATCCACTCTCTGTAAGGATGGCGGCTCTTCAGATCGTTATCGGTCTCGCCGGAGTGGTGAATTTTACCACTGCGGGTATCGATAACCATCAGCTCACCCGGACCCACGCGGCCTTTCTCAACCACTTCGTCTGGCTGATAATCCCAGATACCGACTTCAGAGGCGCAGGTGATCAGTTTGTCTTTGGTAATGACGTAGCGCGCAGGGCGCAGGCCGTTACGGTCAAGATTACAGGCGGCGTAGCGACCGTCTGACATGACGATGCCCGCTGGGCCGTCCCACGGCTCCATGTGCATGGAGTTGAAGTCGAAGAACGCACGCAGGTCTTGATCCATGTCCGGGTTCTGCTGCCAGGCCGGTGGAACCAGCAGACGCATAGCGCGCAGCAGGTCCATACCGCCCGCAAGGAACAGCTCCAGCATGTTGTCCAATGAACTCGAGTCAGAACCGGTTTCATTCACAAACGGTGAGGCGTCCTGCAGATCGGGGATCAGCGGGGTTTTGAATTTATAGGCACGAGCGCGAGCCCACTGGCGGTTACCGGTGATGGTGTTTATCTCACCGTTGTGCGCCAGATAGCGGAACGGCTGAGCCAGCGGCCAGCGTGGCACGGTATTGGTAGAGAAGCGCTGGTGGAACAGGCAAATGGCCGATTCCAGACGCAGGTCTGCCAGGTCAAGATAAAAGCGCGGCAAGTCAATCGGCATGCACAGGCCTTTATAGATGTTTACCGCGTTGGAGAAGCTACAGACGTAAAACTCTTTGTCTGGGTTTTCGCTCTCGCTGATGCGTTTTTCAATGCGGCGGCGCGCCATGTACAGGCGGCGCTCCATATCACGCGGACGCCAACCGGCAGGCGCGTTGATAAAAATTTGTTCGATGCGCGGCATGGAGGAGAGCGCAATCGAGCCGAGAACGTCTGGGTTTGTCGGGACATCACGCCAGCCCACAACGGACAGCGTTTCGTTCAGGATCTCTTCCTCGATGATGCGGCGGCTTTCAGCAGCGCGCTCCTCGTCGTTATTAAGGAAGATCATGCCTACGGCATAGTTTTTCGCCAGGCGCCATCCGCGCTCTTCGGCGATCATCCGGAAGAAACGATCCGGTTTTTGCAATGACAGGCCGCAACCGTCGCCAGTCTTTCCGTCAGAAAGAATTGCGCCACGGTGTTGCATGCGTGCCAGTCCATGAATGGCGGTACGTACGACCTTATGGCTAGGTTCGCCTTCAATATGGGCTATCAAGCCAAAACCACAGTTATCCTTCTCGTGGGATGCATCATATAACATAACGGAACCTCCCCAGGCTCTGCGAGACTCTCACACCTACTTCGAGGGAGCGTAATAACGGCTGATTCAGCGTTTTAGCGCACTCTATTGGTGCGTTTCTGGCTGACATCCTCCGTCAGTGGCCCCTCGTGACGGTTCTCACAAGTGGTATATGACTTGTTTTAATGAGGGAGTCTTCAATTACTGCATAAATATGACGAGTGGTATGCTCATCGATCTTAACTGATAAAGAGTGCTTCCAGCGGACTTCCAACTTAGCGAGAAAGCGCGGGTAGGTCAAATGTGGGTTGACCGACCGTAAAAAGGCACTTTTTGCGATTTAACTATTTGATAAATATCAAATAAATGGTTTTTTAGAAGCCATAATAACAGTGTGGGAGACGGGGGTAACTGTGAGCTGTCTCACTGTAGTGCAAGCTCGAAATCTGTGCACCATGCTAGGGCGAGGTGGTTTGCCAGCGTTTTATTCTGCGAATTATGCCCGCGATGTGCTTTATTGCTGTTTTTAATCATAGCGTAATAATGTGCTAACAGGGGACGCATAATAAGAATTATTCATAGTGTAAAGAATGACTTTATTTGCAGTAATACTGAATAGTTATTCTTTGTATTTGGCGCTGGGACAGCAAAGGGGAAATAAAGAAAAGATAAAAGCCTTTAAGGGCTGAGCCTTGGCGATTTAAGGCGGGGCGATATTTATAATCGCGCGGTCGGGATTAGTCAATAACACCCCCTTTTGATTCATTGCACCAACCCACGTTCCTGTAGGGTGCAAGCCCTAAAAATTCGGTCTCCAATACGATTTTTTGGACAATCTCCCGGACACTGTTCGCGCTACTTGCGGTATGATTTCCCCCTACTTTATTCCGAATATGCTGGGATACAGACGATTTTTCTCAAGGAAAGGCTATGAAGCAAATCAGATTACTTGCTCAGTACTACGTTGACCTGATGGTTAAGCTCGGGCTGGTCCGTTTTTCGCTGTTGCTTGCCTCGGCGCTGGTTGTACTGGCGATGATTGTGCAAATGGCCGTCACCATGCTGCTGCGCGGCCAGGTTGAAAGTATCGACGTGGTCCGTTCTATCTTCTTCGGCCTGATTATTACGCCGTGGGCGGTCTATTTCCTCTCCGTGGTGGTAGAGCAGCTCGAGGAGTCGCGCCAGCGCCTGACGCGTCTGGTCGACAAGCTCGAAGAGATGCGCTATCGCGACCTGAAATTAAATGAGCAGCTGACCGAAAACATCGCCCAGCTGAATCAGGAAATTACCGACCGTATCAAGGCCGAAGAGGCGCGTCTGGCGGTGGTTGATAAACTCAAGCTGGAAATGCAGCACCGCGAACAGGCGCAGATAGAGCTCAGCCAACAGTCTGCCTTGCTGCGTTCGTTCCTTGATGCTTCGCCGGACCTGGTTTACTACCGTAATGAAGACAAAGAGTTCTCCGGCTGTAACCGCGCGATGGAGCTGTTGACCGGCCTCAGCGAAAAGCAGCTGATAGGCCTGACGCCGAACGACGTCTATACCCCGGATATCGCCGAGAAGGTCATCGAGACCGACGAGAAGGTGTTCCGTCACAATGTGGCGTTGACCTACGAACAGTGGCTGGTCTATCCCGATGGTCGCAAGGCCTGTTTCGAACTGCGAAAAGTGCCTTTCTATGACCGCATCGGTAAACGTCACGGGCTTATGGGCTTTGGACGCGATATTACCGAGCGTAAGCGCTACCAGGACGCGCTGGAGAACGCAAGCCGGGAGAAGACCACCTTTATCTCAACGATCAGCCACGAGCTGCGTACGCCGCTTAATGGCATCGTTGGCCTGAGCCGTATCCTGCTCGATACCGAGCTGAACGACGAACAGCATAACTATCTGAAGACTATCCACGTTAGCGCCATCACGTTGGGTAATATCTTCAATGACATCATTGAGATGGACAAACTCGAGCGCCGCAAGGTTCAGCTCGACAACAACCCGGTCAATTTCACCGACTTCCTCTCCGAACTTGAAAACCTGACCGGCCTGCTGGTGCAGCCTAAAGGACTGAAGTTCGTGATGCAGCCTGACGTCCCGCTGCCGCACACGCTGATAACCGACGGTACGCGCCTGCGTCAGATTCTGTGGAACCTGATTGGCAATGCCGTGAAGTTTACCCACAAAGGGGAGATAGTGGTGCGGGTGCATCATGACCTCGCCGATCGCCTGTGCTTTGAAGTGCAGGACTCCGGTATGGGCATTCCTCAGGACGAGCAGGACAAAATCTTTGCCATGTATTATCAGGTCAAGGACCAGAACGGCGGCAAGCCTGCGACGGGGACCGGAATTGGTCTGGCGGTCTCCAAACGCCTGGCGCAGAGCATGGGGGGGGATATCACCGTCAGCAGTGAGCTGGGCAAAGGGTCGTGCTTCACGCTGACCGTGAGTGCACCGTCGCTCGACGAGCCGGAAAAAGAGATTGATGAAGACGATATCCTGCCGCTTCCCGCGCTGAATATTCTGCTGGTTGAAGATATCGAGCTGAACGTCATCGTCGCGCGCTCGGTGCTGGAGAAGCTGGGCAGCAGCGTTGAGGTGGCGATGACCGGCCACGAGGCGCTGGAGATGTTTGACCCGCACGAGTTTGACCTGGTGTTACTCGACATTCAGCTGCCCGACATGACCGGATTGGACGTGGCGCGTATCCTGCGCGAGAAATACGCCGCAGCGCTGCTGCCGCCGCTGGTGGCGCTGACTGCCAACGTGTTGAAAGACAAAAAAGAGTACCTCGATGCCGGTATCGATGACGTACTGAGCAAGCCGCTGTCGGTTCCTGCGTTGACCGCAATGATCCAGCAGTATTGGGATCACCTGCCGGAAGACGAATCCACCCCAGAGGAGTCAGAAGCCATGAAGACCCATGAAGAACTGCTGGATATCCCGATGCTGGAGCAGTACATCGAGCTGGTGGGCTCAAAGCTCATCTACCAGAGCGTGGACATGTTTGAACGTATGATGCCGGGCTACCTTGAGGTGCTGGACTCCAACATGACCGCGCGCGATCAGGACGGTATTGCCGAAGAGGCACACAAAATCAAAGGGGCGGCGGGTTCGGTTGGGTTGAAACATCTGCAACAGCTAGCACAACAGATTCAGACGCCTTCACTTCCAGCGTGGTGGGATAACGTGCAGGATTGGGTTGATGAGTTAACGCTTGAATGGCGCAACGACGTGCAAACATTACGTGACTGGGCAGCGGAAGCTGAAAAAAAATAACCCCAGCCTAGGCCGGGGTGCGCGAATACTGCGCCAACACCAGGGAAATTGTTAACCCACGTATTGTTTTACTTAGGGTATTAATCGCAGGTCTTGGTAATTCAGTAGAAGTAAGTGTAATACAACTTTATCTACTCAACATAACAAATATCAGCGAATCTGTTACGAGAATCATTAAAAACTGTGATGTAGATTAATCTTTGTCTATACAAAAGTTCAAGCGTTAATCGCAGGAATTTTTCAATAAGGTCAATCTCATCTACAGGGTGACTACTCAATAGGGTGGATTTTGGAGAGGGTTCATAGTTTGAGCGACCACTTTTCATCCTTCATTGTCTGGTAATTACTGTTTTTGAAGCAGAATGTATCGTGAAAAATGCCGCGCAACTTACTGTAATAAATGGCATAAATTTGATATCACCGGCTGAATCGCGTCAACAGGTTACAAGGTGGAAATAGCGCGGTCAGGGTGAATTAATTTCATTTTTGATTCTGCTTCGAAGCAGGAGGATTTGGCAGGGAGGAAGTGACATTTAAGGCCGAATTTGGCGATATAGTCACCTTTTGAAACGAACCAAAAGGAGCATGAATGATTAGCGTTTGTTCATTTTCCAAAGGTCGATACATTAGAAACGTAAATATATTGATTTTGGACGTGGTCCAGCTGTACTAGTCATTTAACAGCCAAAAAAGTGTCATTAGAAGCAATGGGAAACCCTTTGGAAAATCTGGAACTCTTTGATGCCATTGGGCAGCGAAAACGTTTGTTGCGCAACAAGTGCTGATTTTTCTCACACAATACCCGCATTGTTAGCATGTCATGAGTAAAGAGAGCTAGCCTTATACGCGGATTCAGTGTGGATATTGATAAGTTGGTCAGATGAGTCATGGATTGTATCGAATGCTTAAATCTTTTAAAAAGACCCGGTTTTATCGGCCCTTTATCTGGTTAAAAAGAGGCATAATTGCTTTAGTTAGCCTCTGGTTAGTCGGGATTGTATTTTTCAAGTTTTTGCCCGTGCCGTTCTCCGCCGTCATGGTGGAAAGACAGGTTTCAGCCTGGCTAAGCGGAGACTTTGGTTACGTTGCTCACTCCGATTGGGTCCCGATGAATGAAATATCTTCACCTATGGCGCTGGCCGTCATGGCGGGTGAGGATCAAAAATTCCCTGAGCACTGGGGATTTGACGTGGGTGCCATTCAGGCGGCGCTCACGCACAATGAGGATGAAGACGCTAATATTCGTGGCGCTTCGACGCTTTCCCAGCAGACCGCCAAGAATTTATTTTTATGGGACGGGCGCAGTTGGTTGCGTAAAGGTCTCGAGGCAGGGCTGACGGTAGGGATTGAAACGGTATGGGGCAAAAAGCGCATCCTGACTGTCTATCTCAACATCGTCGAGTTTGGTGACGGTATTTTCGGTGTCGAGGAGGCGGCCCAACACTTCTTCCACAAGCCTGCCAGCCGCCTGACGCCTTCACAGGCTGCGCTGCTTGCCGCAGTATTGCCGAATCCGCACCTGTTCAAGGTGAATGCGCCGTCCGCCTATGTGCTTCGACGCCAGCAGTGGATCCTCAGGCAGATGAGCCAGCTCGGCGGCGATAGCTTCCTGACCGAGCACTCGCTGCGTTAGGCCTTTTCCCAAGTTATAAAAAAGGGCAGCCTGCTGGGCTGTCCTTTTTATTGCTCGACGCGAGGTTATTTCACGTAGGTAAAGGCCGTCGTGACATGCTTGACGCCGCTGACGCCAGCGGCAATCTTAGCCGCTGCCTGACCCTCTTCCTGAGTCACCAGACCCAACAGGAAGACTTCGCCGTTTTCAGTCGTCACTTTCACGTTCGACGATTTAACCTGATCGCTGGTCAACAGCTGAGAACGCACTTTGGTGGTTATCCAGGTATCCATCGAGGCCGTTCCCAGACTGACCGGGTTGCCGAGGCGGATTTCGTTATAGACGTCTGTTGCGCCGTCTACCTTCATCGTTATTTGTTTGGCAGTGCTAGCCATATCTGCGGTCGGTGCCTGACCGGTCAGCAACACCTTGCCCGAATAGGCGGTCGCCACGATACGGGCTTTCTTTTTCAAATCCTGATTGGCATTGATGGCGTTGGAGACGCGTGCCTCTAGTGTGGTGTCATCAACCTGAGTTCCCACGGTGCGTGGGTCGGTACCCGTTTTTGTTGCTACGCCAGCCACGCCGACAACGGCGGCGGCCACACAGCCTTGTAACAAAAGGGCGCTAAGCACTACAGCAAAGAGGTAACTTGCCTTCATTGGATCTCCTTAATCGTCCTGGTGTGGAAATAGCGTGTTATCTATTAAGTCACAGAGGCAATTAACGGTAAGCATATGCATTTCCTGAATGCGCGCGCTCCGATGAGAAGGTATACGGATCTCAACGTCATGCGTGCCCAGTAATCCTGCCAGCTCGCCGCCGTCATAGCCGGTAAGAGCAACGATGGTCATATCCCGTGTCACCGCTGCTTCTACTGCCTTGACGATATCACGACTGTTGCCACGAGTTGAAATCGCCAGCAATACGTCGCCAGCCTGTCCTAAAGCACGGACTTGCTTGGCATAAATTTCTTCATGCAGGCGATCGTTGGCGATAGCGGTCAAAACAACGTTATCTGCAGAGAGTGAGATTGCAGGAAGGCTCGGACGTTCAGTCTCAAAGCGATTTATCAGACAAGCGGCAAAATGCTGAGCGTTGGCTGCCGAGGTTCCGTTCCCACAGCAAAGGATCTTGTTGCCGTTAAGCAGCGACTGCACAAGCGTCATCGCAGCTCTCGATATGGCATCAGGTAAGGCTTCTGCTGCTGCAATCTGAGTTTGGATACTTTCGGTAAAGCAGGCTTTGATTCTTTCCAGCACGTTGTTTTCTCGTCAGTCAAAGGTGTTGGCACGCAGGGTAAGTCCCCTACAGGTGTCCATCAGTCTTGGTACTATCCTTGCGCATTGAATGCATCTGGCAACCATTCTAGCTGGCGCCCTGTGATGGCTAAAACATCAAAACGGCAAGATGATGTGTCAAAGCTCGCATTGTGTTGCGCAAGCCAGAAGGCCGCAGCGCGCAACAGGCGCTGCTGTTTAGAGTATGTCACGCTGGCCGCCGCACCGCCGAAATTCGCGTTACGTCGGTAACGTACTTCAACAAACACCCAGGTTTGCTGGTCCCGCATGACAAGGTCGAGCTCACCGGCACGACAGGCTACGTTCGCGGCAACAAACACCAGGCCCGCGTGCTCAAGATAACGTCTGGCCTGATTCTCGTAATTCGCGCCAACCTGACGGCGAGTGAGTCTAATCACATTCATTGTACGTCCTTGTACTTCAAATACTTCTCCGTTAGAGAAATATCATGATACAGGAACTAAGGTGCCCTGACGGTATTGTAACCAAGGTAGCTGGCGATGTATCACACAATTGCTGTTGGCAGACAGATTCCCGGTGGTGCCGGAGAGCTGGAAGCCAGGCGATTGACGGATTTGGGTAAAGTGATTCGCCAGATTGAAGGCGTCAACGCCCATCGCGTAGAGGCGTACCAGAGAGTAGTCGTTATTAAACTTGCTGGTCGCCTGCTGCATCAACCCTGGGTTGGAACCTGCCAGCAGCGGGATATCGCTGAACTGCATCCCTTCCATCTCGAGACGGTAATCCGGACCCGCACCCGCCTGATAGCTGCGTGAGCTGGCATAGAGTGACGGTTTCACGCGCGTATTGATAGACAAATCAATCATCGGCTTGATAAGCGTCAGCTGATCCTGCGACGCGACGATGTAAATCGCATCGACGCTGCCTGAGGTATCCGAAGAGCCCGCAGTGACCTGTGCATCGGTTGGCGGTGACGGAATGGTAATGCCGCCGATGGTGACGCCTTCAGACGGAGCCGGGGTGCTGCTCGCCAACGTGACCGGGGTACCGCTCAGACGCAGACCGCCGCCGCGGCTCACCTGCTGCTTGAGGTCGGCATAGGAACCAATGGTCTGCTTCAGCACGGTTTGACCGCCTTGCTTTTGCCATTCGTCGGCAAAGGCCTGCGCGATACGATCGCCAAAATCACCGCCAGGTACCATCAGCAGCGGCGTTTGCTTGTGCTGGGCAAAGATATGTCGCGCCGCGTCGCGGGCTTCATCTTCCGGTGAAAGCGCAAAATAGCAGATGTTCGGGCTGTTCGGCGCATTCTCCGGCTGATTTAGTGCCAGCACGTTCAGCGTAGTTTGTGAAGAATTCAGCGAAGTCACCTGATCTTTCAGCAGTGGACCCACCACCAGCGTTGCGCCGTCCTGCTTGGCCTGCGCAAGCAGGGCAGGAAGCGGTTGGCTGCTGGTGTCGTACACCTTCACCTGAACGTTGGTGTTTGGCGGTGAGACGACCGCAGCTGCCGGTGCAGGTATCGCTGCCGGAGCGGGTACAGCAGGGGCGGCGGTTGGCGTGCCCTGTGCGGCGGTGACGTCAGGAGACGAGGTGCTGACGGCGGCATTGGGGTCGGTCGCTGGCGCAGCCGCGGGTGTGGCGGCAGGCTGAGCGGGTTGAGAAGGAGCTGGTGGGTTCGCCTGGCCGTTAACCGCAGCATTAAAGCCCTGCTCAATCGCGTTGCCGTAAACCTGTGCCGGGCCACTCAGCGGCAGCAGCAGGGCGATTTTTTCAGTTGAGCCTGGCTTGAAGTTGACGACGTTGTTCAGCGCCGTCGGCAGCGTTTTGGCGGCCGGGTTGTACGGGTAGCGTTTCTGCCAGTCCTGGATGCCGGCTTTCAGCAAGGCGGGATCTTGTTTGTTGGTCTGCCATTGGTTGAGCAGGTCGAGCCAGCCCTGCAGCACATTTTCGTTGGCGTTGATCACGACACCGTTGACGTCCTGGGTTGAAAGCTGGGTGAGCGACAGCCAGGTGGCGTCGATATTGTTTTGATGCGCCTTACCCTGCAACAGTGGCTCCTGTGCAATATAGGCACGGATGAGCGGCAGGCTGGCGTGGCCCTGACTGGCGGTAATCAGCGCCTGATAGTAGCGAGACTTCTGGTCATTGGATAAACCCTCGACGTCGATTTTGCCCAGTGCGCTACTGGCAGCCTGATAGTTTTTCTGCGCCACCAGCAGCTCTGCGCCGAGCAACTGCTGTTCACGCAGCTGGCTGGCATTCAGGCTCTGCTGCGGCAGATTTGCCAGTTGGCTGGCGGCTTCCGGCACGCGGCTTTCGCGCAACAGGGCACGAATCGCAAGTAATTGCCAGTTAGCCTTGTTATCATCACTGCTCTGCTGTGCCTGTTTCAGATAATAATCGGCGCTGCCGGTACCGGCATCCTGCACGCTTTCAGTCGGCGTCTGTGGTGCCTGGCTCGCGCAGCTGGCAAGTAACATCGCCACAATAATGGCAGGGATCAAACGCCCCGAGCGGGTACGAAAAGTAGTTGAGGAAGGCATGCTGTTTCCAGTGATGTTTTTTTCAAGATGCTCAATATTAAATCGGCAATCCGGATGAAACAATGAATCAACACGATCAAGCAGATATTTCTGCATCAACGCTGTATGTGGTACCGACTCCAATCGGCAATTTGGGAGACATCACGCAGCGTGCTTTAGCCGTGCTGAGCAGTGTGGATTTGATTGCCGCCGAGGACACCAGACACACCGGATTGCTGCTCCAGCACTTCGCTATCAGCGCAAAAATGTATCCTCTGCACGACCACAACGAGCAGCAAAAAGCCGACCATCTGATTGCAAAACTACAGGAAGGTCAAAGCATTGCGTTGGTCTCCGACGCAGGTACGCCGCTCATTAATGACCCAGGCTATCATCTGGTGCGCCGCTGCCGCGAGGCCGGTATTCGCGTTGTGCCTCTGCCTGGCGCCTGTGCGGC
>Ga0209611_10014518_pt1 | contig 10494 bp, 5 predicted proteins | sample S1TSphgellanicum_3_FD_187693 | JGI IMG/M metagenome (GOLD analysis project Ga0209611, IMG submission 187693) | Host-associated microbial communities from peat moss isolated from Minnesota, USA - S1T2_Fc - Sphagnum magellanicum MG (SPAdes) (version 2) | ecosystem: Host-associated > Plants > Peat... | reverse complement strand
AATTCTAAATTTCAAAAAAAAAATTGATTATTGGCCAGTCAAAATGGCCCATTGCAAAAACAAAACAAAAAAAACTTTGTGGTGCATCACAACTAATTAACCCCAAAGAACACAAGCCTATTTTACAACCATTTTACTTCTTTTTGACCCTCATTGATTCAATCTACTCATCCATGAATTGATTTACAAATTCAACCATTAAATTCAAAATTTACAAACTAATGGTTCTTTGATAAAAAAAATTTAGCCAAAATCAACCAAAGGATGATGAAATAGCAAAGCTAGATTGAGCTTGTATAATTAAGCAAGTGCTACCCAAGGTTGGATTTAAAGCTTCATTGGTTGAAGAAAAAACTTTTGACCTGGATTAATGCATGCATTCTAATATGACACTCACAATGACTAAGTTAGCTGCTCACAAAAATAAATTCAATCCAAAATGCAATTCTTCAAATAAGAACAAAACCTTGCAAGCTTTGGAATGAGAATGTGAGGATCCTTAAAAAGGGGTAACAAATTCAAATGGATCTCATGCTCAAACTCTTTGGGTCAGCTCTTAAATGAATCAAACCTAGGTTAGCTAGCTAGGTTAATATGGCTCATTGGGGGGATGGGCTTTTGTCCCTTGTGGGAAACTTCCCCTAAATCCACTTGATATGTTTGGGTAACAATCCATTGGAAAGACATTCAATGAGTGCACCCAACCAAGCATGATTTTTGCCTTATTAAATGTGTAGGGATTGGTGTGAATCATAATAGATATTTCAAGCTCTTGTAAAAGGATCCATTCAAAATGATGATGAACAAAGGTGGGGATAGAATTTCCTATTCCTCTTGCAATCAAATGATGCAATGGCTAGAAAGTGCACCTGACGTATTCCCAAATAGCACCGGAGTCTATCCCATAGCTTTTGCCCAAAAGTGTGCTCTTGTATTATATATAATCGGGCTAAAGAGAAGCATTTCCACAATCCTTCCATTTCAGAAATATTAGAAATATTAGAAGGTTTTTGTGAAGAGCCAATGAAAATGGTCTATGAAGTACATGTTTGTTATTTGCCATAGAATACTACTTGGGTAGAGTGCTAACTCCTAACCTTCTTCACAAGCATAAAAGATTTTGAGGGCAAATTATCATGATAATTTTCAAGGTTCCTTAAATTGAAATAATCTCATCCAAGCTGACCTTATTCTCATGATTAATTATATGTCCTTGTCAATGTCCATAATTTAACAATAATGGTCAATGTTCAAAAATGTAATAATCCAAAAATCCTCTGTATAATATGAATGCGCATGATGCCCCCTAATTACTCGGAAGAGGAATGCTGAGTAATCAAGGGCGCACCCATTCCTTAACAAATATTCAATAGTTCAAATTTCAACCAATGAAACATACATACTTGTGCATCTTCAACATTCATGACGTGCAAAAGCATAATAATCTGTCTCTACCTGCCTCCATAATCATAATTTGTCTAATCTGCCCTTTACCTACCTTACCTACTCTGGCTCTCTGATTTGCCTCAAAATCGGCATAATAATAAGGCTTTAAAATCCATCGTGTTGTCATTAGTCACACATCAAAGTTGGAGTCAAGGGTGGTGGTGGTGGGTGTGCAAGCTGCTGGGACAACTGCCCACACTTCAAAGTGGCTTGCTGTTGGAGTCTGATATACATACTTCCAAAACTTGCAGGAAGCACTGCTCGGGCCCCTTGGTTTTTTGTTGCAGTTTTGACAGAATCTCCCAGAAGACAATTCCCAGACAATCCTCTTACAAGAGGCTTCCAAGATGTCATGGAGACATTGCTAAGACCTCCGCCCAAACTTCAAAGAGGTTTGTTGTTACAGTTTGGTAGGCTCCCCCACTCCTCAGAATGTCAATGATTGGCTTGTACAATTGACACACTCTGCCTGATTAGGTTTTTCACTTATGTTCATCTCAATTAATAAACTTAAAGAATTGGTCTTCTGTTTTTTGGGCATAGGTTATACTTACAGTTGCGTGGCTGATCTCCTTCCAATAAGATACTTCCAAGTCTCCCACCTGCTGACACCATGCCTGCAAAAGTTAAAAACATGTAAGAACACGTCTCTGTTTTAAGCAGGTTGGAACTTCGAGATGTGGTATACTTTATCTTCATGTCCGCCAACAACTTCTTGTGGTCAAGTGCATCTCTGTTTTCAGCAGCCAGCTTCTCCATTAAAAGTGTGTAAGCAACATGCAACTTTATGAATTTCAAAGGAAAAACTCTGACCATACGGCTAACCTCCACAAAGGATCTGGTCTCCATCAACCACACCATTGTGATTAGCAACAACCATAGGGTTTTCAATCGAGCTGAAAGGCACATACTGCTCACAGGATCCACAGCACACCATCCAAATCACAGCCACTGGTCTTAGCCAGATAAATCATCATCTACTTGATCTAACCAAAACCTTGCAGAGAGTCAAAAAGACAGAGCCACTGAGATCCCACCAAAACCCAAAAAGTATATCCAAAAATCTTCTCATCAAATAGTTTGTCAATAACTGATATCCAGAGAGCTATGCCAATTAACCACTATAAGGTTTCTCCAACTATCCAGTCCACTTCATTTCTGGAATAAGTGCTGACACTTCACAGGGAGTATTCACCATGATGTATCAACCCTCCTCTATCAACAGGGTGAGCACCTCTTGTAGGTTACCAAACTATGTTCATCAGTGCAGCTGAAGGGATGAAAAATGAAATCAGATATACTTCACCCCTGAGGATATTGTCATTGGAACTGTGTACTAACACTAATTAGGAGCTCAAAGTGAAATTCTTCCAAAAGTGTCAATCATGAGTTCAATAAACCAGCAGAATGCTGGTAATATGTACAAAGAAGGAACAGCTTTCTAGAATAGAGGTTCCCTCCTCCAAAGATCTTTCAAGCATATATACATGCTACTTTGATGATGAGGAGCCCAAATCATGTGCACAGTGGAGCTCAGCCCAGAAGACTCCACTCCTTCCATGCATGTTTTCAGTCTTCAAAATATATGGCATATGGAGCAGAATGTGCGCATCCAAAACATCATTTCTCTTCTCCTCCAGCAGCCTCCAATTCCCTCATCATTTCAGGATACTGGTGCTGAACTTGCCTACATCTGGTCTCACACATGCCTGGAGACATGCCTGGCGACAATCCTGTAGACCAAAACAAAGGACTAGAAAACTGATTAGCCACAGAATGATGCACACTTTCACTAAATGCTTATGGCCAAGAAAAAGATTCTCCATAGATTCATGGATTAAGCATGGGTTCACTGCCGAGTGAAAGTGCTTTATATACCACAGCTGTAAATGCCAAACAAAGTTGCAAAATATCTGAATTCATGCAGAGTCTTTACAGAGGCTACTATTAAAGGTCTGTTAATACTAATTCTGACTTCTTGCACAATTTGCAAAAGCCAATTTTCATGGTAAACCTTGTACGAATCTTTGCAATGTTCTTCTTCTTTGTTAACTTAGACATCAATCCTCCGTTGCAAATATAACTACTTGTACTGTCAGAGGCCCATGTGAGAAACTGACAACAGACCTACCCTCAACTGTAAAGCTAAGCCAGTATCAATCAGGACCCCATTCCTTGGAGGATGAAAGGAGGAATATGATAACAGATTTCTGCTCCATCAAATCCAGACTATGGCAAAGAATAACATTTGCATGATGGATTGGGACAAGCACAGCTGTGTGAGGAAATGGGCGCACATGTACATAATACATACCTGATAAGCATTACTGGAATTTGCATTCTGGCTTGCCCTCTCACAGGCTGCAGCACACCCTGTTTCACATGCATCCTGAACTGAAAGATAGCAACACGTAGTGTCCCCCTGTGTGGCCATGCTCTGCTTGCACAAACCTTCTACCTGTACATAGACAAGTCCCACCTTCACAAGAGTCAGTTTTCTCATAGTAGCTCTTTCTTCACAACAAATCTCTTGATAATAGCTGTCTCAACCTGATAGAGATGTCGCTCTTGAGATGCGACATGCCACTTTTCCAGCCCTCAAGGAAGCAAACAATGCAAGAGGCCTGCAAAGAATATACTACAAGAAATGTTACAGAAACTTCAACTATTCCAGCTTCATTGCAAGCTACATTTAAGGATTTTGTCCGATTCAATCATTTCACTGCCGAACACATTCTTGCTTGTTTTGTCCCCGACTGTCGTGTTCCCTATGGTTCTTTTCATGTGTGATAACGCGTCAAATGAGCGTTAATCGCCACAGAGGCAACATTTTTCCGTATGCCAAATATCCACAATACATTTCGAGAACACGAGTACTATAATGTAACATGTATGAAGGAGGAAGGGGAGGTTGTCGTACCTGAACAAAGACGCGGATAGTGAAGCGTCCTATCTGCTCCAGCGCAGTGATTCCCTTCACAGCTATTCGACGGTAATCTATTACCTGGTCCGTCATGTCAATGCCGAAAAACAGAACGGATTGAGACACACACACAACGATGCTGATGCTGCTGCTGCTACTTGAATGCCCTAACTAAACCCGTATCCAAGTCTTTTCCTACAACTTGGCTCCCATTCTTCTTCTTCCTCCCGCCGCCGTCCCGAACTCTGTTGCACGTCCGATTCGCGACACTCTGAGAGAGAGCAATTCGAACGACAGAACAAGAAATTCCAAGTAGTTATTGTAAAAAGCTCGACAAGTTCTCTCTTGTGTGTCTGTCTGTCTTTATGTCTGTGTCTGTGTCTCTATCTCTCACGCGGACTAAATGGAGTTTTCGAAATCTCTATCGCGCACAGGAAGCCAAGTCAAGGCTCACATAAGGGAGCTCAAGTGCGTCTGCAGAAAGGCAGTCCACGACGAGGAGGTCTGAGAAAGTGCGAGTGACGGGAGAGACAAAACAGTGCGCCTCCTCTCCACGCTCGGCCGCCCTTGGCCCACCGTCTCCGACGCGAACGCGTTCGCGCGCTCGCGGGCGGGCGCACTGCGATCCAGGGAAGAAGAAGAAGGAAAAAAAAAATCCAACGACATCGCGCTACACAATTCCGCAGCGTAATGGTTGTCCAGCCACCGCGATTACGCCACACTGTAATTGTGTTCTTATCCGCTGCCTAAATATCCATTTAATGCTTTTGTCCACATACCCATTACTTTACTTGGAATTAGCTACTCACTTTTCCAACGCTTTTGTACACTCTCTTTATATTATGGACTTTTTAATGACTTTCTAAAGGGACGGAAAGTACATCCGGAATGTCACATGACATTACAAAGAAAAAGCTTAAGCAAAGTCCCCCGGAATTTGCATCAAATCCACCTCTTGGAGAATATGAAAGAATTTGTTTTTGACCTTTTGATATTTTTCTTCTTGAATCTTGTCAAAGTCCCTCAACAAATTCTCTATTTTTTTTAATTTAGAAATGTTTTTATTAATATTTTATTATTTTATTTTTATTATTTTATTTTGGACATCCCTGGCCCACTCAAAATCCCTTTTTTTCCAATTTTCATGGGACTACTACCATTAAAGATGAGTTAAATGGTTTCTGAATTTGATGGTCCATGGGCTCTAAAACCCTAATGTAAAGAGACCCTCAATTTTAGGGTTAATTTAATCAATCTACTAGAAGAGGTATGTCATTAAAAGAAGAAGTTCTATGGTTTTAGGGGTTAGGGTATTGGATGGTTTTAGGGTTCTTACCCCAAAGCAAAGAAGGTAGGGTATCCAAAATTGGGTAGGGTATTGATTTGTGTTACAAGGCAAGTTTAAACTCAGGTCAAAAATCCAGGCAAATTATTTACCTCACACAAGAAGGCACTAGGTACCATTCCTGCTTACCAGTGGAACATTGAAACACCAACCCACCTGCAAAACAAAACATGGTCATGTGCAAAACAAGCTACTTATAAGATATTATGCCCAATATGTCTAGTATTTTGTTTGTTTCCTGCTTCACCAGTGGAACAACACCCACATGCAAAACATGGTCATGAACAAACAAACATAAAGGCTAACTCACCTCATGAACTTCTTGGAAGCAATAGGAGATCAAAATATCAAACTCTCCCTTCTTCTTCTTCTTCTTCTTTCTTCTTTTCTTTTTCCAATTGTGAAAAAAAAAACATGATGGGCCAAACCAAAACTATGAACATGGGAAAGCGTCAAAAAGAAGTGTTTAGGTGGGCCACCCATACTCATAAGATATGCCAAAATGTCCAAACTTTTATTAGGGTTTAGGGTCAACCTACTACTTCACAATAGCAATTACTTATTCAGCAAAGATGATGGATGCTGAAACATGATGGATAGGAGAAGGGCCTGAGTACAGGCCCTTCTGTGATTTGAGATCTGTGTCCGAGGCCGGTAAGTAGACCGAGGGAACAGGTCCAAATCACAGAAGGGCCTGTACTCAGGTCCTTTTCCTACGTAAAGCAGAGCTGGGATTTTTTCACTTTTTAGAAATAGTGACAGGCTGGCTGGTAACCTTCCACCGGAGAAGAAGATCCCGCTTGCTGAAAACAGGTTTCTTCAGGCAGGTAAGGGAGCTGAAAATACCAAGGAAAAATCCAGGCATCATTGCTTTGACGGCACATTATGGGTGGTTAAATTGTTCATTCTCCTTCTCTTCCACATGGTAATGAGAACAAGCTTGATACTTGGATGACTTCATTTGTCTGACACTCATACATGAGCAATACTCGTGTCCCACATTTTTGTCTGGCTATTTGATCATGTGTGGAAACAAAGCTAGCCTAGTTATTATCCTCATGATATGTTTTGTGTCCCACATCTTTCTTTGGTTATTTGTTTGTTCATTGGAGAACATTGATAATTTGATAAACCCATTTGGATTATGCCTATGATTCTGAGTCACTCTGACAAATGCTATCCATATCAAATAGGCTCAATTTTTCTTTTGTTTTCAACAACTTAGTACCTACTGACTTTTGAGTTGCTGAGATAGGGTATAGTCATTGGAGTAATAAAGCTGGAGATCCTTCCCAAAGCAAAACTATATATAGCATTAGCCTCCCTCCCTATTACTCATTTGTACTTTCCTTTTGGGGCAGCCATGAAAAGTCCTGGGATCCCCTCTAATGAATTTTGGGCAAAGAGGTTGATTTGTCATGGTTGGAAATGCCTCAAAGAAACCTTGGATGATGCTTGATGATTGAGCTTGAGTCAGATGGCCATGAAGTAAGTTGAATGTAAGTTCTTTTTAAAATGCTAGAGGAGAGCACCTTGGCCCTTGTATCCATGCATAATACCTTCTCTAGGTGCACAATACAAAGATTTGAACCTTATACCTACTAGTAGGTGTAAGGTGCCTCTGCACGGGGTCGTTTTCTTGTGATATATGCATCCATCATTCTCTCATGGTCTACCAATGTTTAATTCATGATTCATCTTGTTAATAGCCTCATGCAAGCAAGATGTTAAATGCCCCATCGAGATTTATCCAGCATTCTTCTCGAGTTACATGCCTTATCACTAGGACGTCCATGTCACACAAGTAGGCTTGACATTCATTGTCATTTGTAGAACACTTGAAGTGCTATCAAACACCTTCAAAATTTTCTTGCATTGACTATAAGTCTTGGAGGTTCTACATTGTAGCAAAAAATTATGTTCTACAATTAGCATCCACCTTCACAAATTTGAACATTCATAGTTCAAATTTTAAATGCAACTAAAATTAACTTGTTTGCGATAAGGTTCATGGCACGCCCAAAAGAAAACATTTGAATGAACCCAACCCAATATTGTTGCCCCAACTTGCATTTCTTTTCTCCTTTTGGTATTGAGAATGCAATGTTTTTTTCATATTCATGTTTTGCTTCAAAATCCATAAGCAAAATTTGTTCCTCTTCTCCAAATTCTTGTTTGCAAAAACTAGTGTGCACTACATTTGTAGCCCAAATTTTATTTTGTAATAGGTCATTTCCAAGGGTTTAAGGTTGCATAGTTACTTGCTTTTCTGATCGAAATCCAAGGAAAATTTTAGTCTTTTTTACATTTCCTTGTTTGTATAATCCATTGTTTATTTCATTTCAAACCCAAGTTTTCATTGAACTTGTCTTGTAAAAAATATCATTTTTAGGGCTTAGGGTTTACTAACCTTGTTTTGGTGATCAAAATCTAGTGTAGTCCTTAGGTCTCTTTCCCACATCCTTGCGTACAACATCTATTGTCAATTGCATTTCCAACCCAAATTTTAAGTTTTTTTTTTTTTTTCAAAATTTCATTGCATTTGTGTTGTCATTTCTACTACACTTGCATAAATTCCTTGTTTTGCTAAACATCATCCAATGCAAAGCTTTTTTTTCTAGCCCACATCCTTGCTTGTAAATTGCATTGTGAACTCCATTTTCAACTTTTTTGATGTTTATTATTTCTCCTTCAAATTTCCATTGAACTTTTTGACTAAATGATCATCTGCAGGGTTTTAAGGTTTATTGACCTTGTTTTGTTCATCAAAATTTAGTGCAAACTTTTGTCCTTTTTTGCCAAATCCTTCTTTATTGGTCTTTTTTCATTCAAGATTCCATTACAATCTCTTATAGTTAATATTTTATGGGGGTTTAAGGTTTCATTTGCACAACATCAATCCATGATTATGAAAGGATTGTGGAAGATGTAAAAATCCCAAAGATTTTGGAAAATGAACCTTTTGTTATTGCAAGGGAAAGGTATTTAATTGAAACATTAGACAATGCAATCACCACCATTTGCACCATTTAAAATGGATGATATCATGCGGCTACCTCATGCTGCAATTGGGCATGGCCTATATAACCAAACTAGAATTGTAATTGTTCCATGGGATTAACTTGAGGACTTTGTGCAAGTAAAACAATAGAAGCCAAAATTTCTTGCAAATTTACAAAGACAAATTGGCACTAAATGTATAATCCTTCAAACATGTTGACATACTCAAGAGCAAATTTCACTCCACTTGTTTATAGATGAAGAAACAAATTGCAAAACTTTCATTTTATAAAAAGGTTGGGATTTTGAACTTATAATGGTTTAAGTTGTGTAATGTATTATTTTGATAACGTAATCATTTTTGCAATAATTTACATTTTAAATGGGTTATTCATTTTGTTACAATTCATGTTTGCTATACCTTCAAACCAATTTCACAAACTATTTTTGATTTTTTTCTTGTCTTATGATCTTTGTCTCCAAAGTTCAAAACTAATTTTCATAGTCTAATGGCCCACATATTCTAGCCTGATGGAAATTTAATAAGTTGTATTATTCTCAATTTTGTATTACATATATTATCATGACCATTCTAATCTCAAGGTTACATTGAATTCAATGTATGCTACAAATCTAATTCATTTTCACTATTTCATTTTGAATTATTTCAAGAGTTGAAAAGGAATCTCATTTCATAACTTCACAAATTAGTATTTTTGTAGCCTATTATAGAATTTAATTTCAAAAAAAATGAATTTTCATGATTAAATTACTTGTATTGTGTGTCTATCATGACCATTCCAAATCAAATTGGAATTGGATTCATTGTCTATTGCACTTCATAATCAAATTTGTAAGTTTTTTTTGAATCATTTATTATCCCAAGAAGTTTATATTTATGTGTCCTAAGGTCCAATTAAATTCCCATAAGATTAATTTATTTTATACAACAAACTATGACAAAATACATTTGGCATTACATTGTGAGTTGTTTGATTGTATCATGACCATAACAATTTCAATTTTCTAATTGAATTTAATGTTTTTGGCACCTCCCAACTTTGAAAATTAATCAACTTTTCAACATTTTATTGTTTTAAAATTATGTTTCTTTTTCCTAAGTTTAAAATCACCATCATATTCCACTACAAAAAAATAATTTCATATGTGTTATGCACATTTAGAAAGGTGCAGTCATACTAACATGTACCAAAAGCAATCCTAACCACTATTTAATTTTTTGAACTTTGGATTAATAATAATAATAATAATAATACATAGATTTTTTAATAAAATTTTATTGTGAATATATTATGTACATATCATAAAATTTTGGAATCAATCTAATTAGTGAAAATATTTATAAAGATTTTTAACCTCTTGTAACCATTGTTTAAAAGTTGTATAAAAATAATTTAAAAGCAATTTTCATATTAAAAGCACGATTTTAAAAAAATGTTAATGACATATTTTGGGATTTTTTTAACATACACCTTAACATAATAACATTAAACTTTAAAGATTTTTAATTATATATATATATATATTCTAAGAATAATACAATGGTCGAAAGGGGCCATGTGATTTTTAATAGTGTGGTTGGACCCAGAAGCATTTAAGATCTACATCGTGGCATTTTTTTGATTTAGCAAAATTTTTTATGCCAAGTTCTTAAACTTTTTTTTTCATTCAATTCCTACATTCTCCAGCCCAATATAAAGCTCATAATCAATGTCATTTTGTTACAAGTTTTGCTATAACTTTGGACCCAAAGATAAAA
>Ga0209611_10014516_pt1 | contig 10495 bp, 7 predicted proteins | sample S1TSphgellanicum_3_FD_187693 | JGI IMG/M metagenome (GOLD analysis project Ga0209611, IMG submission 187693) | Host-associated microbial communities from peat moss isolated from Minnesota, USA - S1T2_Fc - Sphagnum magellanicum MG (SPAdes) (version 2) | ecosystem: Host-associated > Plants > Peat... | reverse complement strand
AATGCTGGAAACGCCGCATAACCAATCCCTCAGCATGACAACCCACCATATGAGAAAAACACCGAAAACCTTTAGAAACCGTTGCAAAACTGTGAGCCAGGTGAATTAGACTCGACCTATTTTCGATCCTAGTACACGACCTTAGAAAGAAACTATAATGGAAGAGAGAGGGAGGGAGCCCGCCGCGACGACAATACGTGAGTGAAACGACAACTAACCTTGGAACAATTGCAGAGGTGGTGGTGGAAAGACGAGAATGAATTAGTCTCTGCGTGATCCCCAAGCTGCTGTTCTGTTAAAGCAGAGATGATGATCAACAGCCAAAAGCAGCAGCAATGCACAAAAGAGATTAGAAGAGAAGAGGTTGCAAGTAGAAGAAAAAAGATAGTAGAAGTCGCACTAGATCATAGGCGGCTCCTGAGAGAAGAGTGCAGACACGGGAGAGAGCCAGCAGCACCTGCTGGAGGAAAAGGAGGAGCAGGAGACGCCAGAGGATGAGCTATGAGGAGTTCAGTTGAGAAGAATGGAAGACAATGCAATGGTAGTCTGCGCCGCAGGTGTTTCTCTTTCTCGCGTTTTATAGCTGTTGATCCTTCCTTCAAGGTCCTTAGGTCAGGGAAGAACAAAGCCCGCCAGTCTCGGGACTTGCGAGCGCTCCAGAGGAGAGGAGGTCAGGGAACAAACCTCTCTCGTCGGCTCGGGATGGCCTGGAGCTCCCGGGGACCGTGGTGCCCGAGACACGACAAATCGAAAGGCTTGCAGCGGAAGCCCTGTCATGGTCACCGGCTGGTCTGTCAGTCCGCACACCAGCCGGGCTTGCAGAGATAACCAGCACTTGCCCGGCGACCCATGCAGGATGGGTCGATGGATGATGGTTTGTGGATAGAAAACAATTTTTCATTGGTATTCCTGTCCCATAGCGATTCAAGCCTGGTGTGATTAGCTATGTACTATTAAATCATCCACAATTTCCATATGCTTACCTTCCTCATGTCGTTTACTTACCTTCTGATATTAGGTGCCAAGTGCCTTACCCACCTTCCTAGACAATCATTTAACCACTTACATTTCCTACTATGGCCTACTCACTTCCCTGTGGGTGCCCTTGCACTTACATACCTAGTTACCTAGGTAGTGTGAACTGGCCTTGGACAAACCAGCACCCACGATGGTACCATGGTAAAAATCCCAAATTACGTTTAGATTATTTCTAAATATTAGAAATATCCCATGGTTAGACTAAATCTGAGCTCAAACCTGACATTTTTTGTGTTTAATAAGGTCACTAAGAGGCCTCACCTCAAAAAGATGAAGGTGACAACCAGGGGTGTAAGTAGGAGGGTTTTACAAGAGAAATCACCAAGTTGATAACTGGGTCCTTGTTGTTTTACCTGATCTACAGTTGACTGAGTCTTAACAAGTTTCCAATGGATGGTGCAGTGTGTTCTGGAGTCACATCTAAGTGCCCTGGTAAGGGTGAATCACCTGAGTAATCTTTCCAATAACCCTCGGCCTACTACCCCCTCGCATTACCTATGTACCTATGGGAGTGGGTAGGTCCATGCACATAAGTATGTCTAAAGGAATGTAAGGGGTTACTCTGTAAGTAGGTACGTAGGTAAAGCACTTGTGGCTATTAGGTGAGTATACACATGTGGATGGTTAATATGGAGCTAACCACAATGGTTGGCGATGCGACATGAGTACAATGAAAAATTGCTTCCTCATTTTTGCACCTTTACCCCACTAATGCTACAAGGATCACAATGTCAAATCCACATTAGTTACCCATGAGAACCCTTTTAGTTAGTGTAATAGGTTTTGATTTATCTTGATGAGGTTTAGTAGAGTTTGGTTGGTATATGAGATTGTTGGCTACGTACCATGGTTATAGGTCCTAGCCAAATCTTATATGACTGGTTTAACATCACCCCACTCCCACCCACCCCCTCTCTGTGAGAGCCCCCCTCCCTCAGCATTGCTTTCTTGAGCGAGTGAGTAGGACATGTAGTTATGATACTTGCAATTGATTTTGGTATTGGCTTCAGAACTGCGTTGAAGAGCAAATGACAGATAAATGCAGGGACCAAATTTTTTTCCCCCAATTTTGTGATATAAGAAAATTGGAAAAAATTTCAATAAAATTGCAAATATAATCGAATTTATAAGCTAGAAAAATAAATCCCCAAACTTTTTTTTTGAAAATAACAGCATTTTTTTAGAGAAAAACATTGACATGAACATGACATTGCCATCTATGGGATTCTAGATGAAACTAAGCTTTCGACATAGAGATGGCAATGAGTTAGCAGTAGGTGTTGTTTGTTGAAAGCTTAGTTTGGTCTAAAATTGGCAATGGCCCCATTTCAAGTAGACAAGCTGTTTTCCACTATGTCTGCCAAAAATAAAGTTGCTTAAAGGCCCGAAACAGAGAAGACAATTGCAGGGAGTTGGCACATGACATTGCCATCTATGACATTATTGTTGAAAGCTTAGTTTCGTCTAGAATTGGCAATATCATTGCCTTTTTGCTTTAGCCATTTCTCTTCAAGGAGATCAGTTGCTTTCAAATGTCTTTGCCAACACTGAAGTGTAAGAGAAAAGGAAACAAAGAGACTACAAGCATATTGTGAAATGAAAATGACTGTTAAAACTGTGAATTAAGTTGCACTTCATTGAGTAGAGTGATATCAAGAGCTACATAGCAGCCTTCTTTTTTGTATTGTTGCAAAAGTTTGGGAAAATTAGATCACAAAATCAATGATTTTCTGAAAAATGATTAAAGTCAGAAAAAAAAACCCAAATATTTGAAAAAACGATCATCAGATTTCTATACATGGTTCAATTAGGAAGCAAAATATATAGAATGGTATTTATTTCTTTCTTTCATATTTTTTAATAGCCAAATTTTGCTTGTGGATGATTGCCACCTCAGCTATATCATAAAATTGGGGAAAAAAAACTTGTGCATGGAGTTTAGTCTTCAAATTCTACCTTATTGCATCACCCCAGATGCATCGGCTTGTGGTAATTTACAAAGGATTTAACTGTCAATTTGGAGCCCAGGCTTGACCAGCCTCTAGCCTATGAAACACCTACACATTCAATGTTCTTTGTGGTACTCTCTGTATCGGTTTTTATGCCTACGAACATTTTTTAATGAACAATGACTTTCATATGTGTGGAAGATTTGTAGGGGCACCAGCTTGCTTCAAGCAAGAACACCTATTTGGTAACTTGGGTAACTCAGCTAGCTCAAAAAAGGCAAGTTGGAACTTGCCATGTGAAAAGCCATGTATCTCCATGCTTTAATGAAACAAATGACTATCCAAGTCATGAATAACTGCAGAAGTGGGAATCATGCCCCATACATTAGGGAGTGGGGAGTACATATCACAAGGCACTTGGAGAAATTGAACCTTATGGTGGGACCCCAGCCTCCCATAAATGTCGTAGTGCCATCAATATTTGTTAGATTCAGAAAACAAAAGCGACAATCGACTCCTCTCGCCGAGATCTATCCAAAACCATAAAGACCTTTTCCAGTTGATATGGTGACTTGATGTGTTGTATTGACTAGTCTGGCCTCAAGGCTATGATGATTACTTGGAGAAGAACTGTAGTATCGATTTCTGAGGCAGTTTTGATGTGACAACCACCTTCTTCTTTGGGTGTCCCGGCCTCACCTTGATCGGCGTTGATGGAGCTAATGTGTTTGGCACTGACTCCACCATCGCATCTACTGTTGCAAGCTGCCACTTCTTCTTGCATGTCGTTACGAACGCCTATTCCTACTCATCATCGATTTGCACATGGAGAACACCAGGAATCTCAAGGTAGTACGACAGGTGTTTGAGATGCCCTAGGGAGATTAGCTTCTTCTTAGTGAGTGATAGCATAGGTGTAATCAACAAATGGATGGGCAGGAATGCTACTTGTTCGATTATGATAGTGGTGGCGTTGAATAGATTGGATAGAAGTGATTGACGGATCAAGCTAATATTCGTGGCATTTACCAGTGGTACGTTGATGGCCTCACTGTTCAGCGTTGAGCACAAGGATCACATGTTGACATGGCCTTCATCGAATTCAAAGAAGTAATTGAATGTATACCGAGCAAGTAGCAATTTGAAGTGTTTTTTGAGGATGGGACCCCAACCAACATAACATAGGCACCATGCATCATGATGATCAATAAAGCTCGTGTTAACCCCCTTGATTTTGTTGACGGCCTCAGCAATCACCATTGGAGAGTAGAAGTTCTTACCTTTCATTGCATCGTGGCACCACGCGATGACCTAATTGGCGGTATTATGGGAATGTCCTGGGATCAAGAACACCAACACGACCTTCAAGTAGAACAAGATGGAGAGCAGAGCGAAGAACTGCATGACAAGCTGTGACTTGTTCTGACTGACAAAGTTGTTGAGGATTATGAGCAGAGTTTTCAACATTGTTATCTTATGGTTTAGCAACGTTTTGAATTTTTCCAGATGGTAGGTGAATCACAAGTTGCATAGGGCATCAACATCCTTGCCTTGAGTCCGTTCATCATAGAAAAACACATCATTGCTATTGTTAGTCTGGTCAACAACCACAAAATTCGACACCATGAGGTGAAAGTTGAAATAATCGGCCGATGGGCACAAATACCCATAATGAGGCATGGTGAAATTACCATGAAAATCTTCGATCTAGATCTAAATTTGAAGTGCAACAGTCGAGAAAGTCATGCAGCTATCACCACCATCATCATCACAACGTTCGTCGTCATAGTGATAAGGGATTATGGTAGGCGGACAAGTTGATCAGGGGCATGATGCTTAACGAACTTTTTCATGAAATGTGACACCATGCGGCGTTGACCAATGGCGGCATCCAAATGCATCTCCTTCTCCATCAGTAGGCAATCGCGTTTGTTAGCAGGAAAGTCATTGCACTTGAGTTGGATATTGATTCGAATGCAGCAATTGCATATGTCTTCAACTAAGCGAGCTAAGCAAAGGATGAAGGCCATGTCATCATGAGATCTTATGCAAATTTTGGATGCTATAGTAGGTGAGTTGTGAGATGTTTGGATCTCTAAGTAAGTGTAAGATCCGGTGCACCCTTAAGGAATAACCACAAGATCCCTCCATCTCATATGCCTCCTAATCTAGATATGTCTAAATTCATGATAACCTTCACTCATGAATGTTATCCTATGGATTAACGCCATATGTGGATCGGGAAAATCTCTAAATGCATGGCTAGATTCTGTGACCATCTTTTCCTAGGCTCCTTATTTTGGGAATGCCTCCCACATTGGGGCTTTACCCTACACATTTTCCTTACATTGGATTGCACTGTCTTAAGTGGCATCAATTCCCATTCCAATGAAAAAAATTCCAAGGAAAAATAAAATGTTTGGGTTGATTGCCATCTTAATTTGGTTGCTAAACCCCTTTCAAACCTAAAAAGGGAATGAAAAATAGTTTGGACCAAGTGATAGATCAAGTCAAGTGATTAAGGTCCATGTTATGTAGTTTACAACTTCTGCTACTTTCTATTGGGTTTTCCTCACTGGTGGTGATCTATAGTTACCATGTGGTGTTAAAATCATTAGTTTTAAACATCCCCCATTTTAAGAAAACTTTAATATTCATAGCTGATCCAAATGTTGAATTCACATTAGCTAGGATTGATTTATTGTACGTACATATGTGCATCCGTATGTACTTAACTATATCCATATTAAGCCTCCAAATTCAGCATTCTAGCACTAATGACTGGGCCTTGTTGCATGGCCTCATTCAAGAAGGTACTAGTGTAGGTGCGTTCAACCTGGCCACATGCACACACCTATAATTACATCCCCATAATTTCAAAATAATGACATACTTTAGAACTAGGTAATTCTGAACCCTGGTCTTAATTCAAGTTTCTAATAAACCCTACTCCTGTTTTCCTATTAATAAGGGTGAAATCTTTTTGTATGCATACATACATACACATACAAAGATGGTTAAAACTTACTAATTCAAAACTATTAGTGAGATTTTAGAAGGAATTTAAATCTAATAAAATAAGTTGAAGGATGTGGGTAAGTTTGGATAAAAGGAGGCATTCAAAGGAGCAAACTACACCCAAAACATAGATGTAGAGTAAGTGGATGAAAGATGCATGTTGTGGGTGGGATAACCTTTTGGGACATTCATAAAATTTTCATCCTCATTTCCTAAACATTTGAGCAGCTCTGAAAGAAGTTTTTAGTAACTAATCAATAGATGTACATATTGACGGAAGAAGGGTTTGTTAATTAATTAAGCCATGCATGATCTTCCTCTGTATTGAAGCATCTGTGCTGGTACTTTCAACTTCTTGAACAAGGCCTCTCAGTGGCCAAATTAAACTCAAAAAATGTTACATTTGGACTAAGAGACCCTGATTTAGTTAGTCTAAACATGGGATACTTACAATATTTACTAGCAATTTAGATGAAATTTTAGGGATATACCATGGTACCAGTGTGGGTGTTACTTCACCCAAGCCCACAAGCTGAGCCATGTACAATTGTTGAAAGTTTTGTGCACATTTGTTGTAAATGCTTGTAACTTGATGTGTAACTTCATTACACAATTACTTAGGTAATTGTTTAATGGGGTAAATTGGGTGTAGGATTCCATAATTTGGTCATGGTGCATTGACTTATGTCATGTGCACCATGTGATGTTGTTTGCTTGTGATTAATTGTGGAATCACATGGGGAACTATGTGATGTTGTTTCCTTGTGATTAATTGTGGAATCACATCGAGAACCATGTGATGTTGTTTCCTTGTGATTAATTGTGGAATCACATCGAAAACCATGTGATGTTGTTTCCTTGTGATTAATTGTGGAATCACATCGAGAACCATGTGATTTTATTTCCTTGTGATTTTGTTTCCTTTTCATTATTTGGGGAACTTTGTGGTGGATAAGTTTTAGGAAGTTTCTTGATTAATTTCCTTTTGGTTAGTATATAAAGAGGTGTTTGTGACCTTGAAAAACACCTTCATTTTGTACAAAGTTATGGTATGAATACAAAGTTTGTGAAAATTGAAGTTTTGATTTTGGAAAGGCTTTTGGTTTTGAATAATTTTGGTGTAGTTTGTGTGTAGATTATGGAAGGAGAATGGTGAGGCTTGCATAGCCAATAGAAGGGTGGGAGGATATTTTTATAACAAAAAACATAGACTTCATAACTATGTAGTAATCATACATAGTTTCGATCCTAAACCCGTTCATGTTGTAAATGCCCACCTACTGTACACGCTGATTATTTGATTCTCCTGCTCCTAAGTGAGATCCAGAGGGTCTTTAGTCAATTTAGAGATGTAGCCAAAGTGATGATGATCATGTAGAAAAAGATTTATCCAAATTTTGCTATACACCATAGATGAAATCATTATAAACAAAAAATCCTTCTCTATTCTTGGCTATTTATGAGAAATTATCATTAAAATGTCTGGAGATTTTTTCCTTTAGATCTGGTCAATTTTGGCCATTTGTTCCCGTGTATCAATTGAAATCATATTTTCAGATCAAAATTCGAAAAAACATTCCTTGGTGATTTTTTTCTTTTCACTAGTGAGATCTAGGTCATCCACGCTATCAGAGCGACCAGGATTGCAGATCATTTTCTTAAAAGGCAGTTGGTTCTCCAAGAGAAAATAACCACACCAAATATTGGTTTGTTTTCAAGACAACTCTTCAATATATATATATATATATATATATATATCCATGGTTTCCCAAAAATCAAAGAACTGATTTCTGATGTATGAGCATGGTTTTAAAAGAACCTAATGATTGACCCTTATTTTTTGCAAACCAAAAGGCCCAGTGTAGAGGTCTTTAGGTACCCTCAAGTTACTTCATCTATTTTACAGTTTTTGGATATGTTCACCTTGTCAAAGTGTGAATATACATGAATAGTACATGCCCCTACCATTAGGCTTGGCATGTTTTCCCTAAATACTCTTTCAAAAGATAACATTATTTCATTACCCTCCTCTTATAATGATGTACATTTCAATATAACGTTGAAGATGTTTAAAATTTTGAATTTATCCCTTTTTTTGAGTGGGCACCTGGTACATGATGAAAGTCCTTAATTCCATGATGTGCATTCAACTTTCCCAATTTTTGCATCAAGGAACATTTGGGTCTTTAAAGACTTTTCCTTTCACCTTAATGTTTGGATAGATATAGGAAAAATTAGTCAATCCTAGATTTTTAAAATTTTCAAAATGCTCACATGTGATTTTCTTGAAAGATTATCAACTCTTCAAGATTACACTCTAACAATTGAACTCACAAAATAATTGTGTGATATCTACAACCAGATTTGGGTATTGGACAAAAGCATGTCCAAAGGCCCATAACAGAGAAAACAATTGTTGGGAGCGAGGATATGACATTGCCATCTGTGGCAATAGCATTCCTTTTTTACTTTACCCAGTTCTCTTCAATCGAATCAGTTGCTTTCAGATGTCTTTGCATAAAGTACATGCAAAGTGAAAAACTAAACAAAGAGACTGCAAGCATCACTTGAAATGAAAATGACTATTGTAATAGTGTAATTGAAGTTGCCTTAGTTGGTACAACATTACTTGTCTAGAGTGATAATATAGAAAGCTGCATAGCAGCCTTTTTTCCGTGTCTGAAGTTTTGCACTATTGCAAAATTTTGGAAATTTTTATTTGCAACTTTAATGATTTTCTGAAAAAATTGCCAAAATTCATAACATTAAAAAAAAATCACCAGATTTCTATACATTGTTCAAGTAGGTAGCACAATATATATAAGGCTTGATTTTTTTTTCATATTTTGTTAATAGCCAAATTGTGTTAAATTGTCTTTTGGATGATTGCCACCTCAACTATATCACAAAATTGGGAAAAAATAGTTCATTGCATCATGCTAGATGCATTCACTTCGAGGCAAGTTAAAATTGGTTTAACCATCTGTTAGGAGACCAGGCTTGACCAGCCTCTAGTTTAATAATGGTGGCATAAGAGACCTAAACTATCAATGTCTTTTGTGGTGAAGTCTGTGTACTGGTTCCCAAACATTTTAACAATGACTTTCATATGCTTCAAGAAAGAACATCTATTTTAAACATGGATTTCTTGGCTAACTTGGGATGTGAAAAGCTACATGCCAAATGCGTTTATATAGAGCAAATAACGGTCTTAGATCATCCCCACTGCTGCTCAGTATGTGACCCTGCAAAAATATTTCTCAAATCCAAGTGTAGTTATTTGCTTTTTTTAACCCCACCTGTAAGACTGAAATAGGTACGAACTACTAGTAGCAAACAACCTTGACCAATCTTTATGATTGGCCAATCAAAAACAGGGAGAAGTATTCAGATCATATTTATTACACTCTTCTCTAGCAGGTGCACATCTTTGATGCACCTCTTACTAGCCTCCGCAAACTCACCAAATTTGCAGGGAAAAAACCATTTTCCTAAGCCAAACCGGCATATCTTCACTTTTCTTCATCTGATTATAATGAGCAAGGGTCTCATACGAAGCACCAGTGGGGATGCTCTTAGTCATTAATAACTGCAGAAGTGAGAAACATGCCCCATAGATTAGGGAGTGTGGAGTACATATCACAAAGCACTTGAAAAATTTCCTTAGTGTATTTCGATTGTGGAAGGCACAAAGGCACTTCAAATCCATCCAAATCCCTCTAGGAAAGAGGAGGGCTATCATGCCCATTCATTAGGAATGTGAAGGATCTTATTTGATGGCATCCTCTTTTAAGTGCCATGAATGCCCTTATATTCATTGCCAATCCCCATTCTAGCCAAAATGATTTAAAATATATAAATAAGTAGATAGATAAGTAGTGACAGTGTTTTTGTGATGAAATTTAAGAACCTGATGAATTTGTTTTTCAGCAATTCAAAAAAACATCCCCAAAAATTGTGATCATTAGGGACTTTTTCAACATTTAAAAAAATAAGAATAATTAGATTAGCACATCTAGACCTAGGGACTTCCTCCATCACCACTTGTAACAGCACTTTTGTAAAAATGCTCCAGCCCACCTATGGCAGTCACCATTTAATGCTAATTAATGCTGGGGATCCTGGCCAATGGATGTACTTGAGGAATTTGAGAAAAAAACCCGAATTCGTGAGGTTCTAGAAGGAACATTAATCCAATGAATGAAGCTCGAGGATGAAGATCAGCTTGGATGAAAGGAGCCATTGTAAGCAAAAACCTAGACCCAAAACATATAGAGGTAAAGTAACTGCATGAAAGACTGGAGTTGAGGGTGGGATGATCATTTGGGACATCATAAATTTTCCATCCTCTTTTGCTAAAGACTCAGGCAGGTCTGACAGAATGTTTGAGGTAACTAATCATCAGGTGGACATTTTGACCAATGTAGGCTTTGTCAATTAATCAAGCTCTGCATAATCCTTACTGCTCCATGAGATGAGCCATGTACAAC
>Ga0209611_10014515_pt1 | contig 10495 bp, 13 predicted proteins | sample S1TSphgellanicum_3_FD_187693 | JGI IMG/M metagenome (GOLD analysis project Ga0209611, IMG submission 187693) | Host-associated microbial communities from peat moss isolated from Minnesota, USA - S1T2_Fc - Sphagnum magellanicum MG (SPAdes) (version 2) | ecosystem: Host-associated > Plants > Peat... | reverse complement strand
AGGGGTGCTCAAACGCGATCCCATCACCGACCAGGTCGCGGCCATCTCCTGCGGCGTGCACCAAGACCAAGCCGTGCTCGACCTCGACTATGAAGAGGACTCAAACGCCGAAGCCGACGCCAACTTCGTGCTGACCGGATCGGGCGCCATCGTCGAGATCCAGGCGACCGGCGAAAAGCGCGGCTTCAGCCGGGCCGAGTTCGACCAGCTGTTCACCCTGGCGCGGGGGGGCGTTGAGGAGCTGTGCGCCATGCAGCGGGGGGCGTTGGGGTAAGGCCTGACGGTATTGCCGTTGGTTGAATTAAGGGGGGTGTAAGTTCGATAAGCGCAGCCGGCGTTTGAGCGTGCGTTCAAATGTCCGGACTTCCTAATACGAACCGGCTGAAACGATGGCTAGATGCTCACATCCGCCAAGCGTAACGGAGTCGTTTTCCGTGCTCGCGCGCGGCCCCTCCACCACCTTCGGTGGGCCCCCTCCCCATGCTTTCGCATAGGGCTGAAGACGCTGCGGCTCTCACCTCCCCTGTCGCGACGCGATGGGGGAGTACGTCGGAGGCGGGAGGGGGCCGCACGGCGTAGCCGGCGGAACACCCGCCGTTCAGGACTTAAGGCGTTTCGTCGCCATCCTTCGGACCCGGCTCGAACTGCAACAGGTCGCCGGGCTGGCAGTCGAGTTCGCGGCAGAGCGCATCCAGGGTGGTGAAGCGGATGGCGCGGGCCTTGCCGGTCTTCAGGATCGACAGGTTGGCGATGGTCACGCCGACCCGATCCGCCAGTTCGGTCAGGGACATGCGGCGCTCCAGAAGCGCCCGGTCTAAGAGCACGCGAATGGCCATCAGATCGTCAGGTCCGCATCCTGGCGCAGGCGCGCCCCTTCGCGGAACACCTCGGCCAGCACGAACACCACCAGGATGGCGAACCAGCCGGTCAGGTTGACCGACAGGCTGAACCCCTGTGAGCGGCCGGGAAAGAACATGTCCGTCACCCGATGCACGACATAGCCCAACAGCTCCAGACCGATCAGGGCGAAGCCGACGACGCGCAGGCGCGCGACATTCTGAGGCCGAAAGGGATCGCCCACAATCAAGGTCTCAAATACGCGGCGCAGGCGGTTCAGGACCACGATCAGCACCCCGATATAGGCGGAGATGATGAAGATCAGTCCGGCCAGGGCCTGGGGCTTGTTGATCAGGTCCGACACGGTCGTCGGTTTTACGCCGTCGATATCCATGCCGTTGACGCTCGCCATATCGATGTTGACGACGCCGGCGGTCAGGGGCTGAAAGATCAGAATGGCGACGCCGCCCAGCAGCAGCGCGCCCAGCGCCACCCAAAGGGCGGCGTAGAAGACATCCAGCACCACCTTCAGAAAGCTGGAGACCGAGCCGGGCCCCAGGGTCCGCATCGACATCCCGCCGCCCAAGTTCGTGAACGGCGCGGCGAGGGGCGCAAAGCCGGCCAGCGGCGTTCGCGGGCGCATAGGGGACGGCGCAGGCGCAGATCCCGCGCTCGCCCCTTCGCCCGCCGTCGTGCCCCGCCGCGCCATGTCCCCTCGTCTGAAAAACAATCGCACCCCTTGCTTATCACACCGATTGGGCGATCAAGCTCACCGCCGCGACGGGCAGGGCGCTTAGCATGAAGGCGATCGTGGCGATTTCCGCAAGGCGGTAGATCGAATCGAACGTGGAGGTTTGGGTCTTGGTCATGTCAGTCTCCTTAAGGTTTGGCGGAGCCCGTTTGCGAACCGCCGTGACGACCGCGTCGTCCATGGCGAGAGGACATACGCCCAGAGGCATCGGGGATCACGTTACATATCGTTTATCGATATTAACTCTTGGTCATGTGCGGGCGGATCGCCTATGCCGCTGAAGCTTGAGCCCGGCTCGCGCCTCGTCGCGGCGACCCACAATCCTGGCAAGGTTCCCGAGATCACCGCCCTGTTGGACGGCCGGTTCGAGGTCGTGGCGGCCGGCGCCTTGGGCCTTCCCGAGCCCGAGGAGACCGAATCGACCTTCGTCGGCAATGCGGTGCTGAAGGCGCGGGCCGCCGCGGACGCCACCGGCCTTTGCGCCATCGCCGACGATTCGGGCTTGAGCGTCGCCGCCCTGAACGGCGCGCCAGGCGTGCTGTCGGCGCGCTGGGCCGAGCGGCTCGAGGGCGGCCGCGACTTCGCCATGGCCATCGGCAAAATCGAGCAGGCGCTGAAAGAGTCTGGCTCGCAAGACGCGACGGCCTGGTTCACCTCGGCGCTCGCGGTGGCCTGGCCTGACGGCCCTGTCGTTGCGGTCGAGGGGCAGGCGCACGGTCGGCTGGTGTTTCCCGCACGAGGCGCCCATGGCTTCGGCTACGACCCGATCTTCATCGCCGACGGCCAGAGCCTGACGTTTGGCGAACTGGAGCCCAAGGCCAAAGACGCCATCAGCCACCGCGCCCGCGCGTTCGAAAAGCTGAAAGCCGCGCTGTTTTGAGCCCAAACACGGCTTTGAGCGGCGCGCCCCCGCTCGGCGTCTACATCCATTGGCCCTACTGCGCCCGCATCTGCCCCTATTGCGACTTCACCGTCGTACGCGATCGAGGGCGAACCGAGGAGCAGCGGGCGTTGGTCGAGGCGATCGGCTGTGATCTCGCGACCCATGCTGCGCTCACCGGCCCGCGGCGGCTGACCTCGATCTTCTTCGGCGGCGGCACGCCCTCCCTCATGGCGCCGGCCTTCGTGGCGGATCTGATCGCCCAGGTCAGCACGCTTTGGACGCCGGAGCCGGACCTGGAAATCTCCCTGGAAGCCAATCCAACCGACGCGGAAGCGGAGCGCTTCACCGCCCTGGCCGACGCCGGCGTGAACCGATTGTCGTTAGGTCTCCAAGCTCTGGACGATCCGTCCCTCGCCTTCCTCGGCCGCAATCACGATGCGGCGAGCGCGCGCCACGCCGCCAAAATCGCGGCGTCCGCCTTTCCCCGCCTCTCGCTGGACCTGATCTACGCCCTGCCCGGCCAGGACGTTTGCGCCTGGACGAAGACGCTGCGCGAGGCGGCGAGCCTTGGGGCCGAACACCTCTCACCCTATCAATTGACCATTGAGGCCGGCACGGCGTTCGACCGGGCGGTGCGCCGCGGCCGCTTCCGGCCCGCCGACCCCGATCTGGCGGCGGACCTCTATGAGGCCACCCAAGAGGTGCTGGAGGGACTAGGCTTCACGGCTTACGAAGTCTCCAACCACGCCAAGGGCGAAGCCGCTCGCGCGCGTCACAACCTGATCTACTGGCGCGGCCAAGACTATGTCGGCGTCGGCCCCGGCGCCCACGGCCGCCTGCCAGGCCCCGCCCTTGGCGAGCGCCTGGCGGTCGAGGCGGACGACGCCATCCCCGGCTACATTCGCCGCGTTAAAGAGACGGGGCGCGGCTGGGCGGCGGTCGAGACCCTGTCTCCAATCCAGGCGGCGGAGGAGCGCCTCCTGATGGGCCTGCGCATCGCCGACGGCGTGCCCCTGGCCGACCTTGCGGCGTCGCCAGGGCTCGACCCGACGCCGTTTGTGGAGGACGGCCTGATACGGCTTGACGGCGGCCGGATGAGCGCGACGGCGAAGGGCCGAAGGGTGTTGGACCGGCTGACGTTGGAGTTGTTGAGGTAAAGCCCGGAGCTTTGGTCATGGCTCAATACTTGGGCTAAGGTTGCGGCGTCTTCCGCGCGACCGCGCGGCCCCTCCGTCACCTTTGGCGACACCTCCCCACGCTGCGCGCAGGGAGGATGAAAAGCTGAGCGTTTTTATCTCCCCTATCGCGAAGCGATGGCGGAGTACGGCCAAAGGCCGTGAGGGGGCGTACGGCGTAGCCGGGCGGAACAGCCACGATGGTCGACTGTCATCCCCGATACCGCAGCGCCTCCACCACGACCGCGAACGCCGGCGTCTGCTGGCGGCGGCTGGGGTAGTAGAGGTGGTAGCCGGGGTAGGCGGGGGTCCAGTCGGCCAGCAGCTGGGCGAGGTCGCCCCGGTCGATGAAGGGCTGGACCTGGCCTTCCGGCAAATAGGCGACGCCGAAACCGTCGAGCGCGGCCTGGAGAATCTGGTCGCCGCTGTTGAAGGTCAGCTGCCCCTCGACCCGCACCCGAAGCTCGCGGCCGTCGCGGGCGAACTCCCAGGCGTAGACGCCGCCATAGGTCGGCAGGCGCAGGTTGATACAGCGATGGCTGGTCAGATCTTGCGGCGTCTGGGGCGTCGACCGCGCAGCGAGATAGGACGGCGCGGCGATCACGACCATACGCATGTCCGGGGCGATGGCGACGGCGATCATGTCCTTGGCCACCAGCCCGCCCAGCCGCACGCCGGCGTCGTATCGCTCGGCCACGATATCGGTCAGGCCGTAGTCGGTGATGATCTCCACCGCGATCTCAGGGTAGCGCGGCAAAAGCTTGCGCAGCGCCGGCCAGAGCACGGCGCGGGCGGAATACTCGTCCGCCGTGATGCGCACGTCCCCCGCCGGCCGCTCCCGCAGGCGACCCAAGTCGGCGAGTTCGCCGTCGATCGCTTCCAGCCTCGGTTCCCAGGTCGCCAGCAGGCGCTCGCCCGCGTCGGTCGGCGTGACGCTGCGCGTGGTGCGCGTCAGGAGACGCAAGCCCAGGCGCGCCTCCAGGCTGCGCATCGTGTGGCTCAGAGCGGACTGGGAGACGCCCAGCTGAGCGGCCGCGCGGGTGAAGCTCCGCTCGCGCGCCACCACCACGAAGGCGGCGAGATCGTTCAGATTCGGCCGAGACATTCATGAGCCTAATTCATGATAACATGCCATTTATAGCGGATAATTCCCGGATACAAAGCGCCTTAGATATCCTGGCGAACGGACGGCGCACCTCGACGCTGTCATGAGACAGGAGAACCGCCATGATGCTGAAACGGGCTGGATCCCAGCCGTCTCAAGTCGGGCCGGCTGAGTATTTCACCGGAGTCGTCCGCATCGATCCGCTGAACGCGCCGCCGGCGCCGGCGCGGGCGATGTCGGCCTATGTCACCTTCGAGCCTGGGGCGCGATCGGCCTGGCACACCCATCCCCTGGGCCAGACCCTGATCGTCACCGCCGGCTGCGGCTGGACCCAGTGCGAGGGCGAACCCATCGTCGAGATCAGGGCCGGCGACGTGATCTGGTGCCCGCCCGGCCACAAACATTGGCACGGCGCCACCCCCACCACGGCCATGACCCATTTGGCCATCACCGAAGCGCTCGACGGCAAGGCGGTCGAGTGGCTGGAGAAGGTGACGGACGCGCAGTACCTGGCGCAACGGGCTGAAGGTGTGGCGCTATGAGTCCCACCTACGCCTTCCACGGCCAGGTCGCCCTCGTCACCGGCGCCGCATCCGGCATGGGCCTGGCGACCGCAAGAGCGTTCGCCGAAAGCGGGGCCGCCGTCGTGCTGGCCGATCGTAACGAAGCGGGCATCGCCGCCGCCGCCAAGGCGCTGACCTCCGCCGGCCACACAGCGATCGCCATCGTCTGCGACGTCGCCGACGAGGCCCAAGCGGCCGCCATGGTGGCCCGCACCGTCGCCGAATTCGGCCGGCTCGACATGGCCTATAACAACGCCGGCATCCTCGGCCCCATGTGCGACATGACCCAAGAGTCCGGGCCTGGGTATGACGAGGTGATGGCGGTCAATCTGCGCGGCGTCTGGACCTGTATGAAGTATGAGCTGCTGCAGATGCGCGCGCAGGGCTCAGGCGCCGTCGTCAACTGTTCGTCGCTCGGCGGACTCGTCGGTCTTCCGGGTCGCGCGGCCTACCACGCCAGCAAGCACGGCGTGATCGGGCTGACCAAAAGCGCCGCGCTCGATAACGCAGCCCTGGGCATCCGGGTGAACGCCATCTGTCCCGGCTGCATCGACACGCCGATGGGCGACGGCATCGACCCCGCCGCCATGAAGGAATTTCTGCGCGACCAGCCCATCGGCCGCATGGGTCGCCCGGAAGAGGTGGCCGCGGCGGTGCTCTGGCTCTGCAGCCCGGCCGCCAGTTTCATCCTGGGCGTCGCCCTGCCCGTCGATGGCGGCTTCGTCGCCCACTGAAAGATAAAGCTATGTCGCAAGAGCCCACAAACGCCCGCAAGGCCTTCGGCGATATCGCGCCGCACCTGGCGGAGATCACCGACAAGGTGCTGTTCGGGGACGTCTGGGAAACCCCCAGCCTGTCGCCGCGAGACCGAAGCCTGGTGACCATCGCCAGCCTGATCTCGCTCTACCGGGTCAACGAGCTTCCGTTTCATCTGAAGAAGGCGCTGGAGAATGGTGTGACCCGAGACGAGATCATCGCTGTAATCACTCAGCTGGCCTTCTACGCCGGCTGGCCGCCGGCCATGACGGGGTTGGGCATTGCGCGGACGGTGTTCGAGGCGGCGGACGTCTAACGGTCGCCAACAGGGGACAGTCGATCTGCGGCGTTTTCCGCGCTCGCGCGCGCCCCCTCCACCGCGTTCCGCGGTCCCCCTCCCCAAGCTTTGCTTAGGGAGGATGAGGGCTCGGCGGTTTTCATCTCCGCCTATCGCGAAGCGATGGGGGAGTACGGCCGAAGGCCGGGCGGAACAGGAACGCCGTCCTATACTTACTTATGCGTAGCCCTCAGTGCAGCTTCAGCCGCCCCGACACCCGCTGTTGCAGCAGGCGCGCAATCGCCAGGAGCGCGGTGCGGGTGGTTCCTAAGATCGCGCGGTGGTGGTTGAGGTGGAGGGACATATACATCCACTTGGCGACCAGCCCTTCGACCAGAAAATTGGGGCCGCCGAGGCCGCCCATCAGGGCGCCCACGCCCTTGCCTTCGCCCAGCGACACCAGGGAGCCGAAATCCTTGTAGACGAACGGCTCATCGACACGGCGTTGGCGCAGGCGCGCCAGCAAGACCTTGGCCAGATAGCTCGCCTGCTGGTGGGCGGCCTGGGCGCGGGCGGGGATCAGGCGACCGTCCTTCCATGGACAAGCGGCGCAGTCGCCCAGCGCATAGATGTCGGGCGCCGATGTTTTGAGCTGGGCGTCCACGACGAACTGACAGCTCTTGGTGGTCTCAAGTCCAAGCATGGCGTTCGACGCCGCCGCCTTCACCCCCGCCGCCCAGACCACCAGATCGGCCTTGACCTCGCCAAGGCTGGTCTCAACGCCGCCCTCATGGACGCGCAACACCTTGGCGCCGGTCAGAATCCGCACGCCTTTGCGGTCCAAGGCCACCCGCGCCTGATCGGCGATACGGTCAGGCAGACCGCCCAGGATGCGCGGCGCAGCCTCTACGATGGTCACATCCAGCCGAAACCGCTCGTTGGCCGCAAAGCCGGTCTGGAACTCCGCATGGGCCTCCAAAAGCTCGGCTGACAGTTCGACCCCCGTCGCGCCGGCGCCGACAATGGCGATGCTGAGGGCGCGGGCCGCTGAAAACGAGGCGCGGGTGAAGGCGGCCAGCAGGACCTGATGGAATCGTTCGGCGTCTTCGGTCCGCTCCAGCACGTGGGCGGTCTCGGCGCCCGGCGTGGAGAAGAGGTTGGAGCCTGAGCCGATCGCCAGCACCAGCGACCCGAAACTCAATTTCCGCTCCGGCGCGATCTCCCGGCCCGCGGGATCGCGCATCTCCGCCAAGGTCAGCGTCTTTTCCGCCGGGTTGAGCGCCGACATCTCGCCCATCACGAAGCTGAAATGATTGCGTCGCGACAGTACGGGATAGGACAGCCCCTCCTGGTGGACGTCCAGGGTGCCGGCTGCGATCTCGTGCAAGGTGGGTTTCCAGATGTGGAATACCGACCGATCGATCAGCACGACCTTTTCCCGCCCACGACGCGGGCCGAGCGCTCGGCCCAGCCGCGCCGCAACCTCCAGGCCCCCCGCGCCTCCGCCGACGACCGCTATCTCGTAGTGCATGCGCCTTGCCCCCGGCGTAAGTTTGACCCGAACGGCCATACGCCACCGTAATCTCTATACGCCTAAATCGCGCCCTACTCGATCCAACGCTTGGCGCCTGGGCCGGAAGACCGCCATAAGTCGGTCATGACCCTTGCGCCGCCCCACCGGTCTGATACGGCCCCGGCCCAACGAGCGTCGGCTGATTCCGACTTAGCCGAAACGGCTCCGATGGAGGCGCCGCCGTCCAGGCGGACGCCGGCGCCGCTCGCGGCCGGCCTGTATGTGGTGGCGACCCCGATCGGCAACCTGCGCGACCTGACCTTTCGGGCGCTGGACGTCTTGCGCGACGCCGACCTGGTGCTGGCGGAGGATACGCGCGTCACCGCCAAGCTGTTGTCGGCCTACGGCCTGTCCAAACGGGTCGAGCGCTATGACGACCATGCCGACGACAGGCAGCGCGACAAGGTCTTAAGCCGACTGGCGGCGGGCGAGCGGATCGCGCTGGTGTCCGACGCCGGGACGCCGCTGGTGTCCGATCCCGGCTACCGGCTGGTCGAGGCGGCGTTGGCGCAAGGGGCGACCGTGACGCCCCTGCCCGGCCCCTCCGCAGCCCTGGCCGCCCTGGCCGGAGCCGGTCTGCCCACCGACCGCTTCCTGTTCATGGGCTTCACGCCGCCCAAGTCCGGGGCCCGGCGTGCGATGTTCGAGGAGGTGGCGGGCGTGCGCGCGACCTTGATCTTCTACGAGACCGGCCCTCGCCTGGCCGACAGTCTGACCGATATGCTGAGCGTGTTCGGCCCTCGACAAGCCGCCGTCTGCCGGGAGCTGACCAAGCTGTACGAGACCTTCGTGCGGGCGCCGTTGGATGTCCTGGCCGCTGATCCGGCCCTGGCTTCGCCACGGGGCGAGATCGTGGTGCTGGTCGGACCTGGCCGAGAGGCGGCGGCGAGCGCCGATGAGACCGATCGGGCGCTCCTGGACGCCCTGGCCCGCCTCTCGCCCGCCGACGCCTCACGCGAGGTGGCCAAGGCGCTCGGCCTGCCGCGCCGGACCCTTTACCAGCGTGCGCTGGCGCTTCGAAGCGCGCCTCTGGAGCCGGAAGCGTGAGCCGCCCCTCTCGCAGGTCCGCAACGCTGCGCATTATCCGGCCGCCGCCCGCGCCGGCCAAGGCCGCCCCAAGCGCCGTCAAACGTCGCCGCGGGGCCGAGGCGCGCCGGTCGGGTCGCGCCGCCGAGGTGGTCGCCGCCGTCTGGCTGATGGCCGCCGGCTGGCGCATCCTTGGCATGCGCCTGAAGACCCATGGGGTGGAGATCGACATCTTGGCCCAGCGCGGCGCGGTGCTGGCGGTGGTCGAGGTCAAGGCGCGGACCACGCTGGAGGCCGCGCTCGACGCGGTAGGCTGGGCGCAGCGGCGGCGACTGCGCCGCGCCGCGGAGGCGATCGCCCAGCGGCCTGGCCTCAATGGGCTCGCGATCCGGTTGGACCTGATCGCCATGGCGCCCCGCCGACTGCCGCGCCATATTCCTGACGCCTGGCCGGACGACGGCTTAAACCCATACCCAGGGGCGTCATGACCCGCGAGGAGGTGGAGCGAGGCTTGGCGGCGGCGGGCGCCGCGCCGGACGGGCGGTTCCCCCTGTTCGAGGCGGCCTTGAACTGCGCCCTGCACGAGGACGCCGGTCGGGAGCCCGAGCCTGCCCGCGCGCTGGCTCAGGAAGCGCAAGGCCTCCTCCAGCGGCGCCTGCGCACCGAACGGCCCGAGGACGCCCTGTGCGAAACGCTGGGCGGCGATCTCAGCCTGCGCGGCGACCTCATGACTCCCGATGATTACGCCAATTGCGACCTGATCGCCGTCTGCCGGCGTCGGCAAGGGCTGTCGATCACGCTGGGCGTTCTCTATCTGGAGGTCGGGCGGCGGTGCGGGCTGAAGGTCGCGGGCGTCGACTTCCCCGGCCACTTCCTGCTCAGGATCGAGACCGACCAGGGACCTATGGCGCTCGATCCCTTCGAAGGCGGGCGGGTGGTGCTGCCCTCGGAGCTGACCCAGCGCGCGCTCAGCACCGGCCTGACGCCCAGCGTCGCAGATCAGCTCAACGTCCTGATGGCGCCGGTGAGCGACCGTCAGGTGCTGACGCGGTTGCAGAACCAGATCTTCGCCCGATCCATGCGGGCCGGCGCCTTTGAGCGGGCCGAACGCTCGGCGCTGCGACGGGGCCTGCTGGACCCCAAAGACCACCGGCCGTGGCTGGATGTCGCCGCCGCCCGGGAGAGCCAGGGCCGTCTTTCCGGCGCTCTCGAAGCGCTGCGCCAAGCCGAAGCGCTGGGCGGCGTCGGCGCGGCCACGATCAGCGGCGAGCGCTTGCGTCGGCGACTGAATTAGAGCCGAGCCCTTCCTACATCCCCTCAAGCGTAACAGGAGACTTTCGCATGGCCCTTCGGGTTGCGATCCAGATGAACCCGATTGAGCGGGCGAACAGCGAGACCGACACCACCTTCCTGATGGCGTTGAACGCCCAGGCGCGCGGCCATGCCCTTTGGGTCTACCAGCCTGAGCAGCTGGCCCTTGAGGACGGCCGCCTGACCGCCCGCGCCCGGTCTCTGGACGTGCGAGACATCGTGGGCGACCACGCCACGC
>Ga0209611_10014513_pt1 | contig 10497 bp, 12 predicted proteins | sample S1TSphgellanicum_3_FD_187693 | JGI IMG/M metagenome (GOLD analysis project Ga0209611, IMG submission 187693) | Host-associated microbial communities from peat moss isolated from Minnesota, USA - S1T2_Fc - Sphagnum magellanicum MG (SPAdes) (version 2) | ecosystem: Host-associated > Plants > Peat... | reverse complement strand
GTAAGCACTTTTACATTATTATTTTAAGTACAAATTACAAATTATAAAATTTTACATATTAATTCTAGTGATGAGTAATCAAAATTGGTATATGGGGGATTTTTTGGGAATCTTTCATATGGTTGTCCATGGACCATTCCAAAGACAATTTCAAAAATAACTATTTGATTTTTACTTCATTTTTAAAAAATAAATATTTCCTTTTCTTATGAATTCTCTTAATAACTATCTCCCACCTTTTCTTAATAAATATCTTCATTTTATAACTACCTCATTTCTTTTCCTCTATCCACCAACATGGATATGAAAAATAAATAAATTAACATGTGTCTTGTCATGTCCATGAAATGTATATTAATTTAAATTAAATTTGACATCACTACTACAAAATGTGAGTGCAATTCACTAATCCCTATTCATTAGACGAATAAATTCATTGTTTTTTCATCGGTCTCTATTCAGTACAACCAATGAATTCAGTCAAGGTCTAGTGAAATCACTTGGCATTCAGGGACACCTTTTGTTGTAGTGCATAGACATAAATAATGATGAATTATTGAAAAAAATGAAAAGAGAAAAAAATAAAATAAAATTGATTGTCATTGATAGTGTGTAGTTCAAATTGTCAAACGTCATTGAAATAAATAAATAAATAAATAAATAAATAAATAAATATATATATATGTTCTTTTTCATTGGTAATATTATTTTCTCAAAATATCTAGTATCAACTAAATTGTTTTATGTAAAATTTGCATGTATGTGATTTTTAAAAATAATATTGTTTCAATATTCCTTTTAGATGCCTTTTGGTTTTGCCACATTTTAAGGAGAAAAACTTGGAAATCACCATATTTAAACATTAGGTTCATGGAGGTCACCAAAACATAGTTAGACTTTGCAAAATGTTGATTATCCTTTGTGGACCTATAGCTAAATACTACATACCTAGATGAAAAGCATTCAGGTTTTGCATTACTAGTATGGATGATGAAATGATGACAAAAATTTGAAGATTAAATTTTCTTTGAATCGAAATATTGCATGACATTACATGTAATTTGAATCAAAACTAGTCAATTTCAATCCTAATTGAATTGTGTTTAAATTAAATTGAATCGAATTCAAATGTCTAAATTGAATTGAAATACATTGAATGGAATTCAAATCCATTGAATTGAAATATTCAAATTAAATAGGATTCAAGTACATTAAATTGAATAAAATTCAAGTTCAATTAAATTCAAATGCATTAAATCAAATTCAAATTCCGTTGAAAAGAAATGAAATGCAAATTGATGCATAGAATATTGAAATTTTTGCTCATCATTACCATCATTCACCACTATGATATTTTTTTAAAAAAAAGTTAACTCTAAAAAGACACAAATTATTTTCTTAAAAACAGATATTTAAAGACCAAAATCTACTTTGAGAAAATAAATAAATAAATAATATATAAAACCTTATAATCATCCCCCTAAAACAAAATTCTGATGTTAACCATCATCACTAGAATTTCAAAGGCGGTGGTTGAAATCACTGAAATTTATTTAGAAAATTAATAATTAAAGAGGTGAAGTAGTTGGTTATTTTTTTAAGGTTATGAAAATGGTTTTTATTACATTTAATGGATTTTTTAATTTAAAAAAAGTAGAGAATTAATGTTTTCTAGGCATTTAAAAAAAGGGGGTAGAAAAATAGAATTAGGGTTTCCGAAGCGCTTGGTGCAGACTCGACTCGTGTTCGTGGGTCTCGTTTCTCTCTTTCTCTCTACATACCTCGCGCCCGATCTCCAGCTTTTTCTCACGAAATCTCGAATACGTCGGTTGAGATGGAGGTACTCTCTGCTTGCCTGCATTCTTTCCACTTCTTTTGAGCCATTTTTGTGGTTCTGGCGCTCGGTGTAGACTATGTATTGGTCGGTATTTGTGCATCCTGGTTATGTCTGCGGTTCGTTGGTCGCATTGTATGTTTTCTTCTTCCGTTCCATTCCGTTCCGTTTTTGTTTTTTCTTTCTCCTTCTCATGTAATTCATTCTCTGCCTTTTCTATTTTGTGAAATCGTATTTTGGTTCAATTTTCAGGAATGCTTTTTGGTACCCTGGAATAATATTGAGGTTTGCAGGTTTTGTGGTCTTCATCCGACCCTGCGATCTGCAACCGAATTTCAGTGCGGTTGTTCTGGCAAAAATCTTTACTTTGATCTTCTGAGTCTTTGAAAATTCAGAAAACAAATTTCACTACTGTGTTTTCTACATTTCCTTCGGTTTAGCGTTTGTCAGGTTTTTGCAAAGCGATGATGGCGTAATTGTTGTGCTCACGTAATTGTTGTTGTTGTACAGGAAGCTCAGATCTACTAGGCCGGCCTGGATCAACACATTTTTCTTTCCATGTAAGTGCTCCATTTCGGAACGCAAATTTTCGGTCGCTGGCATGTGTTGCTCTTAAGGATTTTGGTGTCCAAATAACAACAATTATGTTTGAAATTGGACGTTTCTTTCTTTCTCTCCTTTGGCGGCGATGGATGGTTTCAGCAATATAATTTTTGTTCTGAAGGTTTTGGATCAGCGATCTGAAGGCACCGGGCGAAGAAGACAATCGCATTGTGAATTGTCTGTTTTCTCACTCAAGAATCTGCTGCACAGGGTAAGAAGAATACAGCAGAAAAAGCCATAATAAGACTGGCAACAAAATGCAGAACAAAAGGAAAGAAGCCGAAGTTGAACTGATGCATCATCGGTGAGGAGGAGAAAGGAGGATCATAAATGAGCATGGGAGCCATCACTGTTGTTTTGGTGCTCACTCCTGCTTCTTCTTGTACTGCTGCTGGCTTCTTCTTCACCGGAGCAGACAAATCTTGTTCTCCTTTTGGCAAATCCATGTTTAGCAGCATTCTTTTTTCTCCACTGAAGGTGTGTAGAGAGATCATCTCCATTTTCCCACTGTAGACCCAGACATTCCTTTTTTCTTGTCTGTAGTCCTTGGAAGAAGAAGATAACACAGCAATGCAATGATAGACAAAAAGAAGCAGTTTTGACTCTGTTAAACAGATATGCTTCAAGAGCAGCAATGCGATCAAGGAATATGTATTGCATATGTATGAATATGTGAAATCGAAGGAATTTCTGAATGGAGAATTTCTTCTTACAATTTGAAATTTTCAATGGGTGTGGTTGATGTTTTGGCAGATTTAATATTGTGCAGGTACTGTTGTGGAAGAATTTTTGTAGATTGAGAACTGGAAACAGATGATGATGGCAAGCCCTGAAGAGATGGTCCAGTGCTCGGATGCAGACGGGGGAGCACCACCCGTGGGAAGAGAAAGCAAGAAGGCAAAGCGAGATCTGGAGGATATGACAAAAGAGAAGTCCCAAGAATGGACAGATTCTTCCATCACAGCATTGCTTGACATTTACGAAGAAAAATGGAACTATCTGAAGCGGGGGAATCTCAGGAGTCGAGACTGGTCAGAATTGGCTTTGCAGGTCAGTGCACGCTGTCATGGCCCCAAAGCAGTCAAGACTGCATCACAATGCAAGAACAAGATTGAGTCTATGAAGAAAAAGTACAGGGCAGAGAAGCAGAGTCGAAATTCAACAGGCACTGCTCCACGGTGGAAGTTCTTTACTTGCTTGGACACCATGTTATGTGGTGCTCCCCCCGCACTCAAAGTGCTCAGTGTGCCTCCTGCTCCTCCTCCTCCTGACCTTGGCTGTCAACCTGCGGTTGTTGATATTGATTCTCATGAGGGCTTGGCCCAAGTGGAGAGTGGAGACTGTAAGTTTTCCTCAAACTACCTACCTCAGGAAGGGGAAGGCATTGCACATTAGCATGTTCTACAAGAAGTTTACTGTTCTTTGTTTTGCATCTATGTTCATTTCCTCTTTCCTTGTTTTGTTATTTTTGGCTTACCTTCTTTTCATGTTTTACTTTCTTTTCATTAGTTTTGGTCATCTCCTTCTCTTTTATGTTGTTGAGCCAGCTAGCATCATAGTCTTCCTGTTTGTACAGGTCTCATGTGATAGAAACCCGTTACACTGGTTGATGTATGATATCAACCTCCACCCACTGCCAGGAACTAATGTGATCAGTGGGGATATTACAGTAGATGGTCACAATCATACGTGTTGCTGTTGAAGGCCACTGAACATGCATACAACTGTTGCTACTGTTCAAACCACTCCTCAGTCTTCTCTCTGTGTTTTGTTATTTGGGTTGGGTATATCCTTGTTCTTTTTCTTTTTCTGTTCTCTGATCTGCTGCTGGAAGTAAAATCTATATATATCCTTATTTGTAGGTCATTTCTCAATTCTATTCATTGACCTAAATTTGAAGTTTGAAGAGGGTCTCAACTTATGTGAAGACAGTTGTGTGATAATGGATGGTGTGACTGGTGGTGATGTCTTGCAGCTGGAGCGCAGGAGTGCCCAATGCATGTGTTGGTGGCTCCTTGTCTGACAAACATGGCGCAGTCAAATGCTGTGCACAACGCTTCTTGTTGTCTCATGAGAGCCAGGAAATCCACAGTGCATGGTTTGTAAATTTCTTTCCCGTCCCTCTAAGTTGCAAGCAAGTATGTCTGCAGCCTTCCCACAACAGACTTGATTGTGAATTATCAAGGTGTACAGTTTGCCAAATTTATATTCTTGAGCAGCTTGTTCTCATGGAGAGGATGTGCTCTTGTGTAGTTTGTCACTCTTTGATCTGTCAGGAACTTATGATAGCAAGTCTCACAATGCTGCTAAACTCATGGCTTTTGTCAGCAGGGCTAAGAATGACCCATGGTTGAAATAAAAAATATAAGATCTGACAGGTCATCTAGCTTTTTATTGTGTCATTGGTGGAAAGGTGTTGTTGAAACTGATTTTTTAGTTTGAAACCTTTTGCAGCATCTGTTGCAATTGTAGTATCAAGACAGACAAGTGTGCAGCCATTGGAAGAGACTGTAACCATCTCCACAGACCAAGAATTCCAAGAGTTTCTTGAAAATGAAGACTCCTTCCTGTTCGATGAAACCAACAAAAAGGTTGTTCACTTCATGTCCTTGAGAAACAACCGCCACTACCATCTTGAACAGAAGCCAGGTAAAGCATCTTCTAGTGTTTCCTCTTAAATTGCTCAGCAGTTTCCGTCTCCAGCTGATTTCTTTGCTCAAACTAGCTTGTGTGGGAATGCTGAATCACCCTGCTAAGCACCCAGTTGATTCTGAATGTTTATGAGACTAAAACTACCTGCTTGTGCATGCTGCAACATCTATGCTGTTCAACAGACTTTGTCAAGTTGGTGGAGAGATTTCTTGCCATAGAAACAACTTTAAGTTAGGTTTAAAATCTGGCCACTGATTTATCACAAATGGATAACATGTCTTGACTCTCCTGTAATTTGTTCACATCCCTGGAGGTATTGAGATCCTTAGTTGACTGTTGAACACTAAAGCACATTTGGCAAGGGGAAAGCCTATGTGTGTTATCACTTTAGTCATTTTTGGGGAATTCTGGTTCCTTTGTTGTCTTGGTTGACAAGATGTTCAAGTTCTCTTTCCTGAAGAATGTCAGTGCTCCTCACCCTTGTCACATCACCCTTCCACAAGTTCTTCCAACAAATTCAATATCTACAGTTGTTAAACTTCTACTCCAGAATTTTCAGGGAAGGTGATAACTCTGCGGTCTCCATCAAGGTTACCCCCAACATTCCTGAGAGTCAAGCTACGGAACACAAAAGAGTTTGATTCGTTTCTGCGGTCTATGGGCTTTGTTGGATTGCTACCATTTCCCAGTAACAAGGACATGGACAGCTTGGTGCTTAAGTATTCAGAGTTGGTCGATGGATCCGTATGTGTTGGCTACAAGCCTGGCCGCCTTCCTTTCATGGATGACTTCCAGGTCAGTGGGTTAAACTAGAATAGTTGCCTTGCTTTGCAATAAATCAGGAGATGTGTAATATCGATCTGAAGTACTTGGTATGTGCACAAACAGGATATTGCTAATTAAGCAGCACTTCCTTAGATGTTGACAAAGGGTTTTGTTTGCCATTTTCTGTAACTGGAAGAACAGCACAGTGGCTGAGAAGTTAATAGATTTGTTGTCAATGGAGGGAGCACTGCTGAATTGAAGATTCAGTAAAGAATGAGATCTGGTAGCATGGGAGCTATTGGACATATGTCATATACATTAGATTGTTGAGAGCTATTGATGAATCACATAAGAGAGTGGGAAGGTCTGGAGTGGATAAATGGCTGTTGCCTTTTCCTTAAAACTGAGTTTGTAACATGAAGAGCTAACAGTGTGTCTTGCTTGATGGATCCTTCACTGTTTCAGACCTCCGAGCAACAAGACTCCAATCATGAGTCAGATCTCTTTCATGCTAACTGAATGTCTTGGGGTCCATGGATGTGCAGGATGATGAAAAAGACAGGATACAACAACAATGAGCGACAACAGTGTAAAAAATTATTCAACACAGAACTATCATAACTGGCCCAACTTCCAAGAGGAGATGCTAATCATCAACCTTTACTGTCTTGTTATAAACTGCTGAGGAGAGATCAAGCTGCTGGTGCCCTGCATCAGGGCCATAATGAAAAATGATGCATAAAAGTCTGAAGATTGCAGATCATCATCTGACTCATTAGGTGATGAGTGATGAGTATGATGACTTCCATCAAGAGATTATTGTCCATGAAGCCAAGAAATTGTGAGATTTTTGAGTGCTGCAGATCCTGGGAGTCAGCAAAGGGGAAGCTGAGGCATGTTCATAGCATCACATAGACAGAGTTCAAGACATCTAAGTACTCTGCAACACAGACTAGCCACTTAGCTGCTCTCAATTCAATGGCAATTTTTTTTTCAATGGCAGCAAAATGCCAAACTCTTTCATGTAAACAGTAGACAGTAAAATTGACACCTGTTGATCGATTCTAGGCTCCCTGTTTTATATTCCATTGAAGCTAGCATCACTTCCTTGCTTGCAGTTGCCTCTCAACTTCTGCTTTCTTCACATCTCTCTATCAATCAACTTCCTCCAGATATTGGTGCAGATGGTAGAGGTGCAAGTCAACAAGCAAAAAAGTGGAAGCAAAAGTAGTGGTATAATAACTTTGCTAAAGAAAGTTCTTCTCTGCACATGCAGCTCTTGTGGGGATGATTTTGGAATGTAAGATTCAATCCGTTAATGTGGTGTATGGATTTCTTGGACTCCAATGGCTCAAATGAGTTTGAAGAACATTTTTCCTTTCTCCCAGACCTGATTTATCATGGGGGAAAGAATTATGTTTCTCTTCCTCCACGGCCCTGAAAGAATAGCATCTAACAACTGCAGGGAGTGATGCAGTGAGCGATTCAAACAACGGTGCATTGCCAGCTACCACTGCTGCTTACATTGCAGGTATGTATGTGTAGATTCTCTGCCTTCACAAAACATTTTCATCCTCAAGTTTTGGGACTCAAGAAGGTGTGGCAGATTGCAATTACAAAGTGACAACTTCTTTGCGGACAGGAGGAAGGAGGAAAGAACAAAAACACAATCTATCTATTGATCCTTCTTCACTTGAGAACTGCAAAAACAAAACAGAACAAACTGTGGTTTGCAAGAAGTCCTTTAACCAAGTGTCCTTGAATTGCATTGTCTTGGAGGCAAATTGTTAGGCATAGTTTGGATATTAAATGCAGCTCTCTGTATTTCAGTCAAAACCTTGGGAACCTCAAGATTTCATCATGATCCAAAAACAAAAAGACATTCTGGAAAAATTGAAAATAGATTTGCTGGAAATTTTATTTCATGATGATGATTCATTAAGTACTAACTGACCCATGGACAAAACTGTTGGGGAGATGTTGGAGATGTTGGGGAGCTTGAATACCTTGCACCAGAGGGAGGAAGAAGAAGAAGAAGAAGAAATCTCCCAAGGAAGGAAGGAAGGAAGGAAGAAATTCATTCTTCCAGTGTGCAGGAAGGAACGGTTTAGGGTGGAGTTGTTCAGTCTTAATCATCGAAGTCAAGCTCCAGTTCCTCTCCTCGATTTGTGACAAGGCTGAAGATGAAGGGAGCAGCACGAATGGCGCAAATCCACAAGCCCAGTATGGTGAGATGCTGTCTCAGAGTCTTATGCGCCTCGGCTTTGTCCGGCCTGCGCGGCATTCCTCCTAGAAACATAGTGACCCTAACTAACTCTTCACCCAATCTCAGATTAGGGTTTCTGCAACTTCGTCTCACACTCACGCGATGAGATCACTCCCACTCTCTCTGAAAGAAATGCGACAGCAAAGACGTTGTTGAGGGTCAGAAAAAAACCACCACCACCACCACCAACCTTCAAATTTCCAAACGCCCGTTTACACTACTCTCAAAAACCCTTCCTTTCTTCACCCAGATACCACAACGATGAACATTAGCAAAAAGAGATTGTAGCCACTCACCAGTATGCTTCGGTTTTCAGAGGAGTCCGATCCTTCCGAGGAGTAAGATCCTTATTTGGGACAGAAACTTGTTCACGCAACGCCCAAACTCCGGACGGAAGCGACAACAACAACAACACGGTCTTTCAGAACAGCAACAAATTATTAATGGCGAAAGAAAAGCACGGCAGATGCAGGCAGAACGGTCTCCTTCCCGAAAGACGATCAGAGTCTGTAGCAATGAAGCGACGAAAAGCACAGGCGAAGAAGACGGAGGCAGGCAGGCAAGCAAGCAGGCCCGTGCGCACCAAACCCTAATTCCAGATCCTCAAAAAATGTTGAGATCTCGAATTCATCACCTTTGGATGAAACAATGGAAGGGGCCAGAGCAAACACCATGAGGGATGGATGGATAGATGGGTGGACAGGAAAACATTTTTTTCATTGGCTAAACCATTGCCCTAGCTAACTAACCTTGGTTAGTGGTTAGATAAGTTGGTGGTTTTTTTTTTTTTGGTTACCTACCTACTAACAACCCAATAGCCCTTACAACCTATGTATTACACCAAACCCTAATTCCACATCCCCAAAAAGGTCAAGATCTCGAAATAATCACCTTCTTTGGATGAAACATTGGAAAAGGCCAGATTAAACGCCAACACTACTACTACAATGAAGGATGGATGGATGGATGGATGGATTGATGGGTAGACATGAAAACACTTTTCCATGGGGTTCTAGTTCCATAGCTACCTAGGCTAACCTCAGGTGGTTACCTAAGTTGTGGGTTTAGCTAGCCCTTCCTAAGAACACCTTACCGATTGGGCAACAACAAAATGTGTCTATATTCCAAGCCATCATATGTCAACACAAACTTGCACAATACAAAGCCCGAGTTGTAAGACATGTAATTGTAAGTTTTGCTTCATTTTGTAATGATTTTGACTTCCTTTACTTCCAATGCAAATTTTTTATCAAACGCAATGCCTTGTTGTTTGTCCCTTTCTTCTTGTATTTTTAAAAAAAAAAGAGCCACCACATTGGAAAGGATGATCCAAAGAGAATTTTTTTTAAAACTTATTACTAGCTTTGCTTTTAAAACTTGTGAGGGAGGAAACAAAACATTTTGGCCAAAGATCTTTTGCTTCCAACAAAGTTTCATATCGTAATCTGCAAAAGTAGTAGTAGCATTTTCTTTTTTGCACGACACCTTTTTTTTGCTTGCAAAAAGAAGGAAACCTCTTTCTGCAAGCAAGGAGTGTGTGTGTCTCTCATGTGTGTATAGTAGCCCAAAGTTGGTATATATAAACTCATAACACCACCCAAGTTGCTTGCAAAAGTGGTTGCTATTAACAAAAATGGAACAAAGGAATGAAAACGGTTGCAAGTTGAATTGAACTTGAATTGGGTCGTGTTAGATGATACCAAACAATTACACGCACCCATTGAGTAGTGATGCAATCAGCACATAATTAGCCCCTTTTGGGAGCTCTAATCACATTAGCATTGATGCAATCAGCACGTAATTAGCTCCTTTTGGGAGCTCTAATCACATTAGCATGCATACGGTCTTATATTTAACCCTCCTAAGTAAGTACTCCAAAAGCATCCAGTTTCTATGGCCCTTGTTTCCATACACATTTAATTTTCTAGATTCTTCAAAGTACAAGGATCTCATTTCCTTTCTTTTACCCAAACCCAAATAATAATAATAATAATAATAATAATAGTAACAATAATTTTTTTAAAAAATTCCTCTGAGAAAGAAAAGAAGGGAAAAGAACAAAGAAGAGTCACAAAACTATTTTCAGGTCTACAAAAAAAAAAAAAATCTAATTTTTTTTTTTTTTTTCTAAAGCCTCAAAAACACTTCAGCATTCACAACACTCAATCATTCGTAGTTGACAAGTTAAGATGGCATTTTGTCACAATTGATTGGATCCTTATGTTTTGCAACAACAACTAAATAAGAAGTGAAGTATATGTAATAACTAGACACATAAGATGCTCATGCTTCCCTCATGTATGTATGTAGTCCAATCATATGTACTTTGCGTATTTAGGTTTTCTCCTAAAAAAAAAAAACAAAGTGCTAACCTCCC
>Ga0209611_10014512_pt1 | contig 10498 bp, 9 predicted proteins | sample S1TSphgellanicum_3_FD_187693 | JGI IMG/M metagenome (GOLD analysis project Ga0209611, IMG submission 187693) | Host-associated microbial communities from peat moss isolated from Minnesota, USA - S1T2_Fc - Sphagnum magellanicum MG (SPAdes) (version 2) | ecosystem: Host-associated > Plants > Peat... | reverse complement strand
TTTGAACTCACAAGATGCACATCATATGGCCTACCTTAGGCCTAAATTTGATTTCCTTGAAATCATTGGGATTATGATCATGTATGTCAAGCCTTGGTGTTTGGAACAATAGAAAGATGTGTGGGTGTGATATTGTAGTTGCCAGGCAACATTCAAATAATACCAATTTTATTTTAAAGGTAGTATACATTGCTAGCAACGAACAATTGCTCAAAAGGAAATTTTCAATATAATTCTTGTATTTCACAAATCAATGAAGAAAATTTGGTAGACCTCAACTCTTTGTTTGATTGATTGGAAATTCTCTTTTGGTGCAAAAATATTGAATAATGTCATATTATATAAGCATTATATTTTGTAAAACTTTCTAGCAATCAATCTTTCTAATATAATAGAGTGAATCCAAACTCCAATTTATTGGATTGAAATATTGGCATGACAAAAATGCTCAAATTTGTTTTTCAATTTTAACTCAATTTTGATGAAAGAATGATTAATTGTACCAAAAAAATTCATTTTTATGTGGGAATCATTTTGGGTGGCACCCCACCATGTGGAATAATATGGATGTGTTCTAATCTTTTTTTCTTTGGCAAAAAATCACCATAAGGCGCACTTACCCAAATTTCCAATGAAATATTTTTTCTTTTCAGAAACTAGACATCAAATTTCATCCATTTTAAAGTTGGGGGAGACGATAGCCACAAGCCTGCATACGAGCTACACATTTAATGGTCTTCTACAAAAGGATTGCCAGTTAAATTGAAATTTGCTTGGGGAGGCTCATCACTGTTGGTGCACTACAAAATTAATAAAAAAACATTAATGTGTTCTTTATATGTTCCTTTTGCTACTATGTCATGTTGAAGTTTCTTCCTAGTTTAGTGGCCAATTAGTTATCGATTGACAAATAAATTAGTTTGATTATAACTTAATTACTTTCAAAGGTGATTATGGATTTCAATAGATAGGGTAGTTAGTAATCTTGAAATAAGTGTCCTATATTTTATTGGTTATGTATTAGTGAGCCAACATTAGGTATCAGTTATGGCTCCTAATGAGCGGAGGGGCAAGCCATTTGGCAAATTGGGAGCCATAATTAGCACCTAATGCTGGCCCCCTAGAATAAAGGACTAAATGTGGTGCTTAGGTAGGCTTCAAAATAGTTACGTAGGTCTTTACATAGTTCAGGCAAGTAGGAGAAGGCAGAATTTGCCACTATGACCATTAATGGAAAAATAACAATGCCTGAAAACATGCAGAATCCGTAGGTTCAGTCCTTTATGTTTGTACATTTGTTAACCTTAATTGTTTACAAACAAGGGTTATACAAAGGGTGTTGAATAGGCTTGAGCTGCATTTTTTCCCTAGCTAAATTGAACCCATTTTCCACTTGTGGAAGTGGCTAATTACATATGCACTATGAAAATAGTGGCATTAATTCTCTAGAATTGAAGAAAATAATAATTTTGAATTGCCAGATTTCTACAGCATGTTCTAGAATGTAGCAAAAATCTTCAAACATTTTATTTTCATATCTAGTCCATAACCAAATTTGGCTCCATCACAAGATTGGAGAAAAATCTATTGGTGTGTAGGTGTGCATAAAAAATCTTATGGCCAATGAAATTTTTGGGTTTGGTCATCTAATTTTTTTTTCCTTAGTTATCTTGAATGGACTAACATTGAAATGTGTAATAAGGTCTGGTTGTGGAAATTTTAAAGGACCAATGGAAATAACAAAAAAGGATCATTAGTTTCAATGTTTAACATAATAGGGTTGTGTGGGGGCTTGTAACCTTTTTTTCATGCCAATGGGATTGCTAGATTTGGTGGTCTAAATGTGTTTTCTTAGTTATATTGAATAAGTAGTTCAATGTGTAATAATTATTTACAGACTAGGTTTTAACACATGACTTGTGCACTTTGTTATATCAATGTTGTGCATGTATATGGTTTAGGACTTACATTTTGTGTATGTGGCTAAGGGAATTTTATTTACATGTAAAGTGTAAGATTTGTAAAATCATGTAAACCATTTTAGGTCATGTAAAATAGTGTGTACTTTTGTAAAAGTTTTTTACATTTACATCATTTTTATACACCTTGTAAAAATTGTGTAAGAAAAAAAACACTAGAAAATGAAACAAGAAGATGGGCCACAACATGCAAATTTTGATTTTAGTCACAAGAAGGGTGACAAGTTACAAATACATTTCTATTGATAATTGAATTGGCACCTTTACAAAGTGGTAATAGGGGCATAGGAGTTCAATCAAAATTAAAGAAGTACCAATGCATCATCATGAACAAAACTTATTAAAACCACGGATACATGTCCCAATCTTGGATACAATCCTCTACATGATCCTCAAGTTCATCAAGAAACTTGGCACATCTAAAATGTCCTTTTTGGCTTCACCAAACCCATTCACATTTTCAAATCCTCCTTTATCTTCAAAACCAATAGTGGAATCATTAGGTGAATTCTTGATTTAAAAAACTAGGAGATCCAAGTTCTTTGCACCAAGCTAACACCAACAAAGACTTACAAGAGTTCTTGCAATAAAAATAAATATGTCTTCATTTGAAATATACTACCAATTATGCCTAAACTTGCTATAACTAAATAAACAATTATTGAAAACTACCCTTCACATTTTGACCATCAATGAATGGAGTCTTCTACTTCTTCAAATGGCACATCAAATTTAGGTGGAATTTTGGTCAACTAGAAAATTATCTGATTAAAGTTTCATATCCACATGGAGCCCACAAGTTGGAATTTCCACTTTGACTAGAAAACTTTTTGGTTGAGGTTTCAAATCCACTTTGTCACCACTATATGGATTTTAGACACCCTCATAGGGTTGTTGATATAATTTTGATGAATTTCTACAAAACCTATATGTGTGTGTGTGTGTGTGTGTGTGTAAACTTTGGTAGAACCTTGTAAACTGAAACATTGACTTGTGAAAGATGGGGCGTTTTGGCACACATTTTTTTGGTTGAGGTCTAAAATCCATTTGTGGTCACCAAGCGGATGTTGGACCTTGTGAAAACTAAAACTTAACTTGGTGGCCATGAGGTGGATTTATTTTTTATTCCAATTTTTAAAATTTATATTTGGCATTTAATATCATCTTGGGAGCCATTAGATGGATTTTGTGGGGCCTCATAAGGTTGTTGAAAATAAAACCCAAAGGAAAAAATAAATGGAGATAGATCTTTTGATTATTGACCTAGTCTAATTTAATATTACATCATTTTATTTTTTAGTGGTTGGTTCCAAAATAGTTATTAATATTTTTGTCATTATTTCATGTGTGATATGGATTGACATTGTTTTTCATGAATCCATTAATTTAGTGAAACCAAGTAATGGTTGAAGTATTAAATGTTGGTGTCAATGTTGATATATGGGATTTCATGTCCCATATTAAAAATGAAAATTAAATTTGGGAAGATAAGGGATGTCATGTTTTTTCCAATATTTGGTCGTTCTAAAGTTGAATTATTTGTTATTTCACCATTAATTGTGTTAGATTCCCTTGCACAATAGAATATTTTCTATCTAATTCCAAGCATAAGATGTTATGAGATGTCAATAGGTATGGATTGCTTTTGGGCAATAAAAGATGTTTCTTTGGAGGTTGAATGAGCTTCAACATGAATAGCCTAAGACATTGAACACATGGACCCCAATTGCCTTGAGGGATTAAATAATCTCAAAACAAAAAGAATGCCATGTAACATGCCAACTCCTGGCCCAAATTACCCAACAAGGATGTGATGAACTTTCACATCAAATAATGTTCATAAATTTTTTTATAATGTTTCCAACAATAGCAATGGTAGTTCTAATAGTGACAATGACACTCTAGAATGTAACCCTGACACTATTGGAATAGGAGGTCTTAGCAAAAATTCACATGTGCTTTCGTTAAGACATTGTAGTTGGAGAGGAACTAAATGTGATCTTGTAGATGAAGTTTGGGATTTTGCTAATAGAAAGTGAGTCATTGTTTATGACCCAAGGGAAGTAGTTGATGTCAAGAAGTAAGTCAAAATGAATTCAAATGAACCAAAATTTATGTCAAAATGTCAAACTTTTATAATTTGTTTTTACATATGTCTATGTGGTGCCAATTTAATGGCACGTTAATCATGGTGAGTTTACTTATCATTAATATGGATGTTATGAAATCTAAATTGAATCATTACCTGTTTCAATTTTGAATTTTGATTTGAACAACTTATTAATAACTACATTCAACATCACTACTTTCATAAAAAGGTATTTAATTTTCATAACACAAACCTTTTAATTTTTTCAAAAAACGTTTTAGTAATTGGGGACTATTAAACACATTTTAAAAACATTCAAAACTTCCAAAAAAATCAATTTTTTATTTTTCAAAAATGTAAGGTCTATTTAAAGTTCATGAGTCCTTTACAACATATAAATGTGGTGTAATGTATATGGTGTTTCAAACCAAGTTATAGCTTACAATACAAGAAATTAAAGCTTAAAATTTCAAAATGTTTGGGTATGAATTGTGATCATGTTTAAAATGAAATGCAAAATCTTACAGAATTTTTGCATTTAAAAAATATATATTTATTAAAAAATGATTGACACAAAACATGTGACATATTGGGGCAATTGTAAATATAATAACTAAAAATTTACAAAAGATTTCATTTGAAAATTCCTTTCTATGAAAGATGTTTTTTGAACAAAAGGAAGTTTTCAAAAGGACACTAGTCCTTAATCCCATGTAAACACATTGGCTTGTTGAATTTCATTTGGACCCAAGTGCAAATTTATCACTATTCAAGGGGTCAATATTTGTGAAGAAACTTGGTACAAAGTTGTGGGTTTGGCACGATCAACATACATGGTGTACACTGTATAAGTAGGAAAATCAACATGGGTGTCAATATTTGTTGCATGGAAACAAAGGGACCGAAAAGCAATAGATCATTGTTAGGCAAACAAAGTTGAATATATAGTCCTTAATTATGCATAGTGTCAATATCATGCCACATCAAATGAAAGGCATCGGAGATTGTTGACAAGATGTTCAACTTTTGATTTTAAATACATGGAAAATGTTTCTAAGCAAGGCAATGACGTGTTGAAGTTGAACTTGACTTCTCAATTACCATACATTTTTCTAATGACTTTTAATGTATTTTTTTAATGAAATTGAAATTATAAAAAAATAAGTTTGTTAATGTTGGGGAAAAGTTCATGATAATGATTGTATTCCCACCTAGTGGCCATTAGGTTAAAATCAAAAATTAATCACATATTGTCAAAATGTTCAATTAGTTGAATGTTTGAAATGTCAACCTCTTGATCAAATTTTTATGTCGGTTTTTTTTGGATTGAAGATTAGCAAAGAATTAAGCATTAGAGAAATCTCTCAATATGTTATAAGTCTTTTGAAAAAGAGACATCACCTAAATGTTGATGTTAGGATACAAGGTTTCAATTTTGTTAAGTGTATTATTTGTGAATCATTAAATGATTTGATATCAAAACTCAGAAAAAATAATGATGATGCAAAGGAACATGAAATGAAATTACGAAAACACAATATTCACTAGGAATCGTGTAAATGTTTTTATCATATGTGGAGATTTAAATCAATCCAATCCAAATATATATATCTTTGTAGATCATCCATAACAAGATGGATCATTCCAAAACTATTCATAGAAGACTTGTAGTAAAAAAAAAATTGTTTTTAAGTCTTAGTCAACTTCCAATCACTATAGTTGGAATGATTGCTCATGGTCATGGAAATGACACATTTTCTCAATATTCAAATGAATTTTGGCCAAATTATCCCAATTTAAAAATTGGGTTGTTGTGATTTCTTGGAGTCTTGAAAAAAGAACCTAGTAATGAATCAAAGATTTTTTTTGAACATGAACCACAAAATGCATTCTTTCATTGATTGAAGCAAGGAAGTTTTCATTATTTACTAAAGAAATTCATTAGTGTTAAGCCATTGCTTAGAAAGATGTTTCTTCAATGGACAACTATGTGAAGGATAACAAGAATCATCGCTTGCTTACATTTTTATCTTTCCTAATTGCAAGAGAAATATTTGAAGAATGCACAAAATCCTATCAAAGTAGGATGTGTGAAACTTATCATGCACCAAAGAGAGATAATTTAGTTTGTCAAATGAGAGTATTAATTATTTGTTTCTTGTATTTAAGGTGTCTTTCTAAGGAGATGTCCACAAAAATCTTATGTGTAGAATGAGGGAAATTGCCAATTCTAGAACTTGTAAGCATTGGATAAATTATGCTTAGAAGTTGAAGCATTAGACATTGTTAAACCTAAACATGAGTAGTTAATTCAATCTAATTTGTATTTGATATATGTTCATAACAAGAGTTCAAAATTGTGCTCTATATTTGGACCTTTTGCTTATTTTCATGTCTTGCAATCCTTTTATGGATGTGGTTAATGTGTGATATTTTTACTAAGGTCAAAAAAATTTGGTCTTTTTTGGGCCTTGTGTGTGTTGAAGATCTATAGTCGATCAAATCATACTAGATAAGAAGAGGTAATAACTTTCCATTACAATTCTATTGTCATATGATTTACCATTGAAGGGTCAATTTATATGAATTTTTTGTTTTATATAATTGCAAAAGACTAGGGCCTTTGTGGAGTTAATGATTGACCATGTGATTGTTGTTTATTGCAATGTTGAATAGTTTGCTTGCACTAATGTGGATGAAATTGAGAAGTGGATATTTACCTTCTAGCATGCAAAACAAAAGATAATTTGGTAATCTTTGTCTTTCAACTTGTTTCCTAGAAGTATAGTACATTCCTTTGGTTGACCTTTTTGCTCATTTGTAATCATGAAATAATCATAATTAATAATCCCAAAGAAAACAAGTATCAAGAATATGCTTTTTGTGAATATGTTATGTCCATAAATCTTGATCTTATATGAAATTTTAAGTATTTGCTAACTTTTGTAATGGGTAAACACTATTTATCACACTAAATGATTTGAAACATAAAATAAGTGTCACACAATTTGAAACAATTGTACCATAATCTTGAATTCAAATGTCCTGTAACCAAAAAGGAGGGTCCAGAAAACCCACAGCAATGACGTGATCTCCCACGGACCCTGGTTTTCACACTCTTTCAATCCACCTCAAATCCACATACACCTAACCTTTCCTGACTTGGACTATCTTCTTGCCATCGCTCACCGATCTACTTGCAACTTGAAGACTAACAGACCCAGCAACGCATCACTCGACACAACACACAACTCTGGTCATACATTACACACAGATGCCTCTGGGGAAAAAAATGCTCAGACATCATTCATGGATTGTATACATAGTCCGAGAGCGCAAGCACTGCCCTCAAACACAATTTCTTACAAAACAGGAGGCGCTCATTGTCCCTCCAATTCTTCCTCTCTCTCTCTCTATGTCCTCCTACAGCAATGAGCTAGACCACACATCAGACGCAGCAGAAACTCACGATCCTGGCCAAGACTCCTTACTACCGAGCTACTCACTCTTCTCCTTCTACCAACCTCATCATAACATTGTCTGCTGCCCTTCAAAACAGACTTCTGATCTTTTCTTCAAGTTCTCCGTTGGCTTCCTCCAGAAGCTTCTTCCAATTTTCCAACATCGTTCCATTCCCCCCCGCTCCGTCCTCAGCCTTGCCACCTTCATAATTCGAACTCCATCAATGCCAGCCGCCATGCCCAATTTTACACACACCACACAGCTCAGAAAACAAGGCAACCATGCATTTCCATGCAACAATGATGGGGCGCCGTCACAACATGTCGGTTGATGCAATTATGCCTAAAATCCAGGATTAGATCAGATTACACACTAGTTAGACAACCTCCTTTCACATTACATATGTAACCCCTCCCTTCTTAAACGGCTGAGTCCCTCAGCTTCATTCAGTCAGGAGGAGCAAAAAAAATCTAGAGGTCTCGACGAGATCTCTCCCATTGATGGCCATCTGCATCTTGAACAATACACAGCCTACAACCCTCTTCAAAATCGAGGTTTCCCCTTCCATCAGTGTGCCCAATGAATTTGTAGGGACCCTCCTAACTCGCAGTCAAGGCCCGTCTCTTTCCTGGCTTCTTCATTTTCACCATCATCAAACCTGCAATCAAACCCTCGAACAAGTGCTTACCCTTCCTAGTAGCATAGTTCTTTTTTTGTTGCGTCTGTGCCTGCTCTAAATTGATGAGAACGTTGTCATGGATGCTTGCAATGAGTTCTACTTTTTGTAGAAATTGTGCTGCAATAGCTTCCACACTCCCACCATCATCCATCTCAACAGTCAGTCCTTGCAAGAGGTTATCTGCTCTCAGACGTGGCGTTCGACCAGTGAGGATCATAAATGGAGAAAACTTCGTACTTGACTGAATGCCACATCGATACCCGAATAAAACTTTGGCTAACTACTGATCCCAACAGTTCACGTTGGTAGGGTTGGCGACCAGCACAGTTATGCCATGCTTGATAGTCTTGATCATGCGCTCAGCCATTCCATTGCACTGGGGCCACTGAGGTGCCATGCGTTGGTGCTGAATTGCATAATCTCCACACATGACGTCAAATTCTGCAGCCCACTCAGTCCCATTGTTAGTGAGTACAAATTTGGGAACGCCATACCTACAAATTATTTCATCTTCTAGGAATCTGGCTGCCGTCTTTGCCCCATGATCAGTAACAGCCTTAACTTCACACCATTTCGAATAATGGTCAATGGCCACCAGAATGTATCTATTGCCTGAGTTAGTTTCAGGCAACGGCCCAGCTGTGTCTAGTGCAACTCGGTAGAACAGATCACAAATAGGAATGTTTTTCAAGTGTTCATCTCCAGATCGCATACTGCCTGAACTCTTCACCAATTGGCATTGTTGGCACTCCCTGACTACAGCTTTGACATCTGCAGTTCGATTGTGCCACAAGTATCTTCGGCGGATTTCTGCTAATGTCCGATGTTCCCCGAAATGCCCTAGATCTTCATGCATTTGCCTAACCAAAGGCACCCTTTCCTCAAGTTTGGGTACTAATAAGTTCTTGAAAAAGAGCTTTTGCTCTCTCCAGCCATAATTGCTCACCCTTCTTCTTATCCTCTTGCTCTCATCAGGGTTCACAGTATCAGCCAATACACCTTCCTTCAGGAGCGTCAAACAGTCCGCATCCTTCCATATGTCCATGCAACTCGTCTTGCCCTCGCAATCTTCCTCATCATCTGAGTCTGTGGGGCTTAAACTAGGGTCCCCGAGTTCAGACATTTCCTGAGCTGCAAGAACAAGTTCCAACTGTTGTTGCTTGTTCAAGTACTAAGGTCTCTTCCTTTTGACTGCTACTGGCACTTCTTTATGCTGCACAGGCTCGCCCCTTCCTGAGATCACCTCTCCAGCTGGGGTCGACCTTTCAGATGGATTCTCTCCAGTTGCCACATCGAGCATGTATAGATGATGGTGGCTTGAACAAATCCAATGGTTGATGCCAAAGCAACACGCATCATGCTGGATAAACCTCCTATCCTTCCTTCTAACACCTATCCATTTTGTCTCTCCTCCCCTTTGAACGTACAGCAGCTCCCTTTCTCCTTCAAATGCATCAGCCGTGACGTCTTGGATTCCTTCACCAAAGTCGTCATCATCCGCAGCTGATCCAACTGGGTTTCTACTTAATGCATCCACGTTGGCATGTTTGAGTCCTGGTCGGTGCATAATTTTGAAACTGAAGTCCTGTAGCAAGCCAACCCATCTACCCCTCCTGCCATGTGCATCTGAAACAGTTGCTAACCACTCCAGTGGTTTATGATCTGTGCGTAGAATAAAATGCTTCATGTGCAGGTACTGCCAAAAGTGCATCACACCCCAGATCAGAGCGTAGCACTCTCCTTCCATTGGATGGAACTTCCTTTGAGCCTCAGTTAAACTCTTACTGGCATACGCTACCACCCTCTCGAACTTCCCATCCTTTTGTGATAGTATTGCTCCCACTCCTTTGAGTGATCAATCCACATCCAACTAGAAGGTTTGCTTGAAATCCGGTCGTGTGAGCACAGGTGCATTTACCAGTGTTGCTTTCAGTGTCTGGTAGGCTTGCTCACAGCTCATATCCCATACAAACGGCGCATCTTTCCTGGTCAAAGCAAACAATGGACCTGCCAAACTTGAGTACCCTTTTACATACTTCCGATAGTATCCTATCAGACCTAGGAATGATCTGACATTCGTTACATTCCTTGGTGTTGGAAAGTGCAATACTGCTTCAATCTTTCCAGGGCCGAGTTGGATGCCCTCTTTGCTCACCATGTGACCCAGAAAAGTTATCGTCTTAGTGGCAAAGCAACACTTGCTTGGATTAAGTTTCAAATTGACTTCCCTGAGTCTGCAGAGAACCTTGTCCAGGTGTCGAAGGTGTTCCCCCCAGTCCTCGCTATGTA
>Ga0209611_10014511_pt1 | contig 10498 bp, 11 predicted proteins | sample S1TSphgellanicum_3_FD_187693 | JGI IMG/M metagenome (GOLD analysis project Ga0209611, IMG submission 187693) | Host-associated microbial communities from peat moss isolated from Minnesota, USA - S1T2_Fc - Sphagnum magellanicum MG (SPAdes) (version 2) | ecosystem: Host-associated > Plants > Peat... | reverse complement strand
ATTTGCAACATTACCAAATATGCACTACAATTATATTTCTAAGAGCTACCTGCTCGAAGCACTCAGGGGTTTTCTCCAGTTCTTTACAATTTTTTTGCTTATTGTAATACCCATATTCACAAAGCAGGAAAACCCATGGTCCATTTCCATTTTCCAAGATGCCCCACTTTGTATTTACTCTTTTGTGAGGAAAAAAAGTTTTAAAAAATAATAATAATCTGTTGATTTTTACACCATGTGTAACACCCTCAGCCATGAGCATTACTGGAATTGGGCCCAACTTGGCTCTGCCTTGCATGGGCCCATTATTCTGGTAATGCTCAGGGCTGAGGGCATCACCCCTACACTTAACAGAAAATGAATAGGACCTAATTTGGGCTAATTAGTTTGCAACTCAAGTAACCTACTGGCTATCCCTTGTGACCTCCTTGCAAGTGGTCGTGGGTTCGAATCCCCACACTGCTTGGTTGGGGTTACTTTACGTTGCTAGAAAGAGATGCAGAAGAGAGACGACGACGACGACGACGGCGACGACGAAGAAGAGGAAGAAGAAGGGTAAGGAGAGAAAGGAAAAGAAAAACTACGCCTTCGCTTTGTTTGTTGCTGTGGATCCCTCATCCCTTTCAAGCTCTGGAATCCACATGCTTGAACTAATGTTGTAGTAGGCCCCTGAAGTTGCTGCAGCGGTTGGTTTGTTGCGGGGTTGAATTTGGGGAAGAATTGTTTGAGCAAATGCCTGCCCTAGTCGGGTCACCGCTGGCGATTTCGCTTGTCTTACACAAGCCGCCTTCTGCGTACTTTGTTTGTGGAGCTTCTCCTGTGAGGCACGTTTGTGTGGAAGGAGGAGGGATATGTTTGAGAGCAAAGAAGAGATGGCAAAGACGGGAACCGAAGAGCAGCAGCAGAAGGAGCAGCAGCAGCAGCAGCAGCAGGTCAGTAGTAGGCATGGTAAGGTGCTCTTCCGGGTTGCAGCAGCAGTTCCCGGTGCCTGTTGTTTCGGGGTTTGGAGCCCCTTTGCCGAGGTTGCAGGACTTGGATCCTTCCACCATGCTCCTTCAACAGCGTATTCTTTTCTTAGGTTCTCAGGTGAGAGAGTTTTATCCTAGTTTCCCTTCCTTTTCTTCCCTCTCTCTCCTTCTTCTTTTTTTTCTTCTCTTTCTCTATCTGCAGAAGAGACGAATTCGTGGCAGTGTTGTTGCTTTTTTGTTGGCCTTTTTCTTGTTCATTAAGAGTGCTAGAGTTTCCTGACATGAGAGGGGTTTTGTTAGGTCGATGATTTCACAGCTGATGTGATCATCAGTCAGCTCTTGTTGCTGGATGCTCAAGATCCTACCAAGGACATCAAGCTCTTCATAAATTCGCCTGGAGGCTCAGTTACTGCAGGTGAGAAGAAGATTACTTGAGGGTTTCAGATGCTTGCTGCTCCTGCAACTCTATCGTCATAAGCCATGAATGTAGTAGAGAACATGTCTCAATATAGTTTTGGGAGAAGATGGGCTGCTGTCAGAGCAGCAAATCTATCTCCCCTCTTGTCCTGACCAAGATAATACACAGTTTGCATGCCTAAAGATTAGGGTTTTAGATTGTTGACATTTGAGGTAGATGAAAGTAGGATTTCATGCTGGCCTGTTTCTTGTTGTATGATCTGCAGCGCAGTCAGGCCGTTGTGTTGTTAAATCCCTCTGCTTATTATAGGCAATTTGCAAGGGGAACAACTTGACACCTTGTCTGGTGCACACAGGGATGGGCATCTATGATGCTATGAAGCTTTGTAGGGCGGATGTGTCTACTGTCTGCTTTGGTCTGGCAGCTTCTATGGGAGCCTTCTTGCTGGCAGCAGGCTCAAAAGGAAAGCGATATTGCATGCCAAATGCTCGTGTCATGATTCATCAGCCATTAGGGGGTGCTGGTGGCTCAGTATGTCTCTCCCTCCCTCTTCCTTTCTTATGAAAGCTGTGAATAGAGAGAGGCTTGTCAGCTCTTGCACTGCTGTGCTTTCTTTGACATTGAGCAATCCCTTTTAGGGCTTTTAGTCAACTGCTTTGTGAGTAACTTTGTGGTTTTGGATTGCAGGCCATAGATGTGGGTTTGCAAGTGAGAGAGATGATGTATCACAAAGTGAAGCTTACAAAAATCATGTCCCGTCTCACTGGGAAGTCTGAAGAGCAGGTATTTTGTGCTTGGTTCTTTTCAGAAAGAAGGAATGGATTGGTCTCAGGATTGCTGTTATTGTGAAATTCAAGCTGTCTTGAGCATTCTCATCAGCCCTTGACTCTGTTTTCAATACAAATATTTTGCCGTGCTATTTTCTCAGTATGAGTCAACATTCTCTTTTCTGCATCAATACGAGTCTTTGTGGATCTGCCTGAAACAGAGGCATCTTTTTGGCCTTTGTTTTTCACAAGTCGTAAAACTGTTTGCAAGTTGCATATTTTCCATCCAGAAACTGACATGAGATGACTGGATGAGTGGGTGGTATCAGATTGAAGAAGACACAGACCGGGACTACTTCATGAATGCTTGGGAGGCAAAAGAGTATGGGATTGTAGATGGGGTGATTGATGATGGCAAACCTGGCTTGGTAGCACCAATTGGAGAAATAAAAGAACCACCAAAGTCTCGTATTTGGGACTACTGGACAATCAAGGAGGGCAAGGAGAGAAAACTTTTGCCTTCTGAAGAGAGACCTGCACCAAAAGAAGCCAGTGAAGAAAGGGAACCAACTGCAGTGTGATTTGTGCTCCACCCCTGGCTCTTTGGGCCAGGTAGGCACACCCTTGTAAGATGTCCGAGACTAGAAGAACATCATTTGAAGAGCATTTTTTAGTAACTACACCCGCATACCTGTTTCAATATGGGGCTCTTTTATATCCCAAACTATGGGTGCATAGGATTCCATATCTGTATGAGTGTGTGTGGATAATACTTTAATCACACTGATATTTGAAGGTGTCCCTTCAGTTGGCCAAAACTGCAGCTGAAGTAGCAAAAGCCTCGTAATTTGTGGAATGGTTACCGGTTGCATTTCTTTTGCAATGCCAGTTCAAATTCTGCTTCGATAACATTCCATGTCTATGAGAGCCTTTTTCTTTTTTGTTCTGGAAATGGTTGGCAACATGGTTTTCATAATTTAGCATCATTGTTAACTAAACCCCATGTGTTGGACCATGATCAGGTTGAGGCAATTAAGGGATTGAACTGGCTCCTCTTCTTAAGTGCCCAGGAGTTGCCCCACTGGCTGTAGCAGAATTTCTTGCCACCCATCTTTAAGGCAAGGAGTCTTCACCTTGTCAGCCAAGACTGTTTTTGCATAACTCTTTCGATGACATGTGTATTGCATCTTGCTGGATGTTTTGTTACTCTGCTCCTTTTGATTCCCAGGAGATGGGGAAACGAAAGGCTGATGTGGGCCTGATGCTAGATTTTGCTTACAAACAAGAAAAGCATCTGGTAAAAAAGGTCCCTCTGTGATTTAATGTCCTAAGAACTTCCTATCTATCAATTAGATACTGGACCCCTCTGCTGGCTGAACCTCAAGTGCAGCACAATTGAAAGCACTTTTTGTAGCAATAGTAACTAGCAAGAAGGAGCCATGAGAGGAGCTGGAAATGAAGGTGAAGTTTCTAAATTGCTTGATATTACAAGCTTCTACACAAGCAAAAGAGGAAAGCCTTACAGCTTGAGCAGCTGAAACTTGAATTGGCTTTTCCCAAGTTGGATGTGACCTTCATGTGTAGGGTAAAGCACAATTGGGGCCTTTGCCCCAAATAAGGGACCTAGTCAAGTCTGGCGTTGCATCTGGCCAAGTCGGGAGTGCTTAATGAAATCATATTCTTTCTTAAAGCTAAACTGAGCTTGCCTTGCCTCCACCTCAGGTGAGTCCTTATCCAAGTAATGCCTGCAGCCTTGGGAGTTATGGTATGTCAAATTCATGCATCACACAATGTAAACCATTGCATAAAATTGTGTGATTCATACTAATTAGTTGTGCAATGCCTTCCAAGTTCAGAATCTTTTGTTTGTTCTTTTTTGGGTGCAATGAGCCTCTTTGATTGACCCATCAAAAACAAAAAATCTCAAAGCTACGGGACTACTGAATACAGAAGTAATCACTTCACACATATGGCATAGACACAATATTGGCCCAAATGTATTTGTTCAAAGAGGAGAATGTTGGGCAATGCATATGGGACAAATGGACGTGCTATTGGGAACATGTTGAGGAACAAATTTAGAACTTGGGAAACAGGTTGGGAACCCATTGGGAACTTTGATGGGAACACACTGGGAACTTAATGAGAACACATTGAGAATAACAAAATTCCTAAAAATCCAACACCACCCGGACCTCCCCCAAAAGAAAAAAATTGGGCATGCTGGCTCACCTCATTGGTTGCAAGGAATTGCTATGCTATAGAAACACATAGACCCATCATGGCCTTAAGAATGAAAGGTAAGTAACAAAAAAAGAAGTTCCATGACATTTACATGATCTTGACCCATGGGAATTTTCTTCTTTTAAATTTTCGAAAATTTTCCAAAAAGGAAAAGCTAAGGCAAAAAATAAAATAAAAAATTGTTCCAAATTTCCTTTTTGAAATAACAACATTTGCCAAATTTTGCCCAATTTCTTTGGGTAGCATGCCATCACACTTTTGTCTACTGGCTACTACTATTTTAATGTTCTTTTCCAAAACGTGTCATCAATTATGGCAAAATCTGGATGCTTTTCTCTCTCTATATATATATTTATTATAACCCAAATTTGGCTAATTCGTCTTCTGGATGATCACCAGAGGAATGTGCCAAATTTTGCCAAGAAGTCAGACAGGAAAGTATGTACAAAGTTTTTAGAATATCCTGCTTTGCTTTGCTCAAGTGACTTCCAAGGAACTCATTGTCTAAAATATGGCTACTTTGGACTCTTTTTCCTCAAAATATGGCAAAAGGTTTTAATTTTTCCTCCTTCCAAAAACCCTTTGTCACTTGCAGTGTGAAATTTTGTCCCAAAAAAAAACCACAGATCACAACTTCTGGAAAATCAAAAAGTTCAAATAATAATAATAATAATAATAATAATAATAATTGTTATTATTTTCAAAGAAGTCAGCATAACATTCAATTTGAGGGATACTTAAAAGGGTTTGATCATTAAATCAACTAAACTCCAAATATTTTAATGAAAATATTTTTTGCCCAAACAATATAATTGCATTTTGGGCTCCCCCAAATTTTTTTTTTTTGAAAATTGAGAAATTCTTCCAAAAAATCCTGAAAATAGCTTTCTACCCTTTACAGGAAGCTTCAAAAAAAATCATGAGTGATAATGTAACAATGTTACATGGTCGTTGGTTAGGGTATTTACATGAAAAATGAGTTTAAAAATAAATTTAAAAAAAATCACATGTAAAATGAAAAATTGTAACAATATTTGTAGGTACAAACTAAAAAAACTGTTGTTGAATTCTCAACTAAAGGTGCATTCACACTTGGTGTTAAGGACTCTAGTATTAAGTCCCCCCTAACACCAAGCTAGTCATTTAGGACCTAAACCTATTTACCATGAAAGATTTTCTATTAACATTTCTATTTAATATTCTTAAACAATCACCCATTTAACATTGGGTGGTGCCACCTAAGATGCCACCTAGATTTTCACTTAACACTGACTTAACATTAGGTGTGAATGGCAACCTTAAATTTGATAGCTAGCAAGTGAAAGAATGCACCTTATTGTGCTGTAGCAAGTGCAGTTCATTATTACACATACCCAAATCCAACAGCAAACAGACAAAACTTTCACATGTAAATGCATGAAAATTGTCAGGTTTTAGGGTTTAGCCCTTCCTTCACTGTGTGTGCCCAACCCACAAACAATGCAATTCCCTACAACAAAAATAAGACAAAGAGAGTCACTGAGAAAAGAGAGAGAGAGCGAGAGAGAGAGAGAGAGAGAGAGAGATGTGTGCAGGTTAACGTTGGATCTGCTGCTTTCCTTACTTTAACAACTGAGTCCTGACTCTCCTCCTCTTCTGCCACCATCTTCCAGTCTTGGGTCTTTGTCTTATGTTTTCTTTGTCGTGTATTATATTGTCTTGTTGTTTTGCCTGGTTTTGTGTTTTGGTTTGATATTGATTTTGCTTTTTTTTTTCTTAGGGTTGGTTCCAATTGGTTTTGGTTGTTTTTTCTTTGTTTTGTTTTGTATGGTTTTGGGTTTTGGTTTGGTTTGGAATTGTTTTTGTTTTTTTAATTTTATTTTTTTGGTTTGAATTGAGTTGGTTTGTTTTGGGTTTGGGTTTGGTTTGATAGTTTTTTTGTTTTTGGTTTGGTTTGAATTGGGTTGTTTTGTTGTGGGTTTTTGGATTTTTTGGGTGTGTTTCTGTAATTTTGTTGTTGCTGTTCATTTTCCATTTTTGTTGTCCATATGTGAAAAAATCAAGCCAACCATGGTTTTGTTGTTCATGTTTCCAAGCTCTTGCTCGGTTGGTAAAGGGGGAGGAAGAAGAGGAGGAGAAAGAAGAAAAGAAGAAACGGGAGAAGGAGGAGGAGGAAGATATGGGTTTCATGCTTTGTTGTAGCTCATTATGTTTTAGGGTTTTCTCCAAAGCTTGTTGCCGACTGTAAAACCCTTGCTTGCATTGTTGCTGTGGTTGCTGTTGTGGAGGTTTCGTCTCTCGTGAAAGACTGGCTGGTGCAGAGAGGCGAGGAAGAGAATGCTGTGTGAACTCTTTGAGAAGAGGAGCTGGTTTGGTGCTTGGAACTTTGTAGGTGTTTCTTAGGGAGCAGCAGCAGCGCAAGCCGGAAGAGGAGGAGGAGGACGAGATGGAAGAAGAGCTTGTGGGTCGTTATGAGCCGATTCAGGAAGCAGTGAAGACGGGGATAGATAAGGCTAGAAAATTGGTTCAGATTTTGACGCAGCAGCAGCAGCAGCCGGGGGGGCCTCAAGGGCAAGAGGAGGAGGAGCAACAGGATGCCGTGGCTCGAGCAGCAATATCCAAGTTCCAGAAGGTTGTGTCTCTTCTCAGCCGGACTGGGCATGCGAGATTCAGGAGGGTTCCTCCTCAGAGTTCTTCTTCTTCTTTTGCAGGTTATGCTTTTTTGTTCTCCGACAGTAGCGGCGGTGGCGGTTCAGCAGGAAAAGAAGACGATGATGAGGAGGTGGTGAACAAGAAGTTGAAAAGCTTAGATGTGTACCTCCCTGTGCAAAGCTTTCTGAACACAGGTTCTGGTCATGCTGCTGCTGCTGGCAAATCCTTGCATCAAGCCATGACACAGCAACAGGGTGCTCTTGATCAACTGGAAAGACACCAGCAACATCTGCAACAACATCATCAGCAGCAGCAGCAGCTCCAGCTGCAGATCCAACAGCAATTGCATTGGCAGTCTCAGCAGCAGCAGCAGCAACTTCAGGGTACATCTGGAGCGATGCGAAGTTTAGCCAGCCTTACCAATTCCTTGAGTTCTGGACCTCCCCTGTCAACTTCCTCGAAACCCTATTCAGTTGTTAGCATGGATGGTAGCAGCAGAGGCACTACTGACAAACTGGAGCAACTGTCATCACTGCTCCCGCCTCATCATCGCCAGCAGCGCTCACAGCTTCCTGCAACTAGAAAATGTCCGGGGAAGGCTGATGGGGTCAAATGCTCTGCTCTTGGCCGCTGCCACTGCTCCAAACGCAGGTATGTTGTGCATGAGCTTTTCTCTTTGCTTGATTGACAAGGAAACCCTAAACATTTGAAGGAAGACAGTTCAGAAAGTGCACTCAATGGAAAATGTGATAGGAGGGAATGACTGTAACCAGAATTGCAGCCTGACATTGATGGAGAGATTGCTTCTTTTATAGAACTGTTTTGCATCATCTTCTAATGTCCCAACAATTGTGCCACATGAAGGAAGCTTAGCTGAGAAGAGATCCTGAACTGTCAATGATTCATCTCTATGCATGTGATGCCCAACTCTTGGTCTTGGGCAATTAGACTAGTGTGTTGAACTCAAAAACTTCTTCTCTGCAGACCTAAATAGAGCTTTAAATGTGTGTGTGGTTCAAAATTTTGTAGGAAGTTGAGGGTGAAGAAGACTATTAAGGTCCCAGCCATAAGCAGCAAGCAGGCTGAGATCCCACCTGATGACTACTCGTGGCGCAAGTATGGCCAGAAGCCTATCAAGGGCTCTCCACATCCCAGGTCTAAATCCTTTCTTTCTAGCTCTTCTCTGACAGGAGCAGAGTTAACAATTGCAGAGAGGCAGATTATGTGGTGTAGTTCTTGTTGGGAGACCAGTAGTATTCCATGAAAAGAATATCATACAGTAACAGCAGCTGCAAACCCATTCAAGTTGTTGCAATAAAAGTTGCTTGACAGCTTTGCAAAATCCATAGAGCCAGCTCATTTTCTAGGTACAGGACTATCAACATGGAGCTGAATTAGGGGGGTTGTTGGGGTCCTGTTGTGAGGCGCAGGGGCTATTACAAGTGCAGCAGCATGAGGGGTTGCCCTGCTAGGAAGCATGTGGAGAGGTTTCTGGAGGATCCTTCCATGCTTATTGTCACTTATGAAGGCGAACACAACCATTCTCTCTCAAGCTCTGCTAACACTCATACTCTTGTTGTCCACTCATAACACCTATCTGTATATTTCTCCTCTCACAACACTCTAATGTAGATAGTGAAAACTCTCTCCTCTCTGCAAGGCAAAACAATTCTCTCCGTGTCCCATTCCTTATTATTTGAGCGCCACAGCAGCACTAAGATATTGTGTCTGTCCATTATAAGATAAACATTGATGATCTCCCCTTTGTTTTGTCTGGTGTTACATGTCAGGCCATCGCTTGTCATGATACAGTCACGATATGGAAGTTGCACTTTGATATCTTTCTCTTACATCACTGTGAAAATCCCCCTCTGCCACTCATTGTAGACCAAAGTGAAAAAAAGGTCCAAATTGAAGATTCTCAGTGTAAGCACCCACAATATGAACCATCATGTTCTGGTTTGAGGAAGTAGAAAGGTGCTTTTTGGAAAGAACAGATGTGGCTTGCTTGCAGTTGTTAGAACTGCATGCATGCAGCTGTACTGAAGGATTTGGAACAAGAAAGAAGAAGATTTAACTGAGATGACATGCATCTGAGATGTGAAATCAAACCTCGTATCAAGATGCAACCTTTTTTTTGTTGTCAGTTTTGTTGCTGTTTTTATTTTGGAGTCTGACAGCAGAGTTGTTGAGGGCTTTTCCTCTTTTGGATCTGTTCCGAGGTAGTTAAAAGGGTCCCATTTTTTGTAAACCCTAAATTCTTCTTTTGGTTGCTGTTTTTTTTCTTTGGAGTTTGTCAGCAACTTTGTCATGGGTCTTCCCCTTTCAGATTTTTTCCAAGAGAGTTAAGGGTCCTATTTTTCCTAAACCCTAAATTGCTCTTTTGTTGTCATTTCTGTTTTGGAGTTTGTCAACTAAGTTGTCAAGGATTTTTCCTCTTATGGATCTGTTCCATTAACTTTAACCCTTGGTTGACATTTGATCAAAACAGTTCCAATCCAAACAAGGTACCCAAGTGATGTGCTAGAACCTCATCTGTAAATAACTATTACCTAGACATCCACTGTTAGTGCACTAGGTAACTAAGAAGACAAATTTAGATCACCAAACTCATCAGTCCTATTGCCCTGAAATGGAAATTTCAGGCTTACACACAACCCTACTCTGTGGGTTGTTGAAAAATGGTCCTCTTTCGAGCATTTCCATCTTTCTTTTAAAGTTTTCACTGTTAGTTCCTTCAAGATAAGTTGGAAAGTTCTTCAGACCATAAAATCCAGCAGTTTCACTGGTAATGACATTTTTCCTGCACACCTAGACACAAGCCCATTTAACATCCTCTGTATATTGATGAAGTTTGGACTAGATACCATTACTTCAATGAGTCAAAGACACTGTAGGTGAACTGATGACTGACATGCAGCAGCCATCACTGCTACCAAGAGAAGTTCACCAGTCAGTGAAGTTTTCCCAACTATAACAGTTGTCAGAAGAATCTGCAATTTAGTGCTCTAAGAGAGTGTAAGGCACTTGCTCTGGAGTCTGGACCCTTAAATACAACTGAAATGATAGTGCATTGACACAAAACTGTATTGAAAACTTGATGGTTGAATTGAAGAAAACTGCATTGTACCTGGACACCAAAAAATGCAAAATGGTTGCAGAGCCAGGTTTCAGTGGCCACCAACTTGGCAGTGATATAATATGGAAGCAACAACCCCATCCACTTCTCACAGCAGAGACACATCGAGGCTTAAACAATGTCACTATAGATTTAGTTTAACCACAAACCACTCTGATACCTTTGCTCTTTGCTTGTGGCTACAAACCACAAGTTAGAGTCCCACACAACAGCCTCATGGGTTTAAAGAAACCTCATATATCATAAGAACCTAAAACATAAATAAAAATGTTCTACAGTAAAACTCACTCTTCTGCATCAACTGGCCTGTGATGGCATACTCACCACAATC
>Ga0209611_10014509_pt1 | contig 10500 bp, 6 predicted proteins | sample S1TSphgellanicum_3_FD_187693 | JGI IMG/M metagenome (GOLD analysis project Ga0209611, IMG submission 187693) | Host-associated microbial communities from peat moss isolated from Minnesota, USA - S1T2_Fc - Sphagnum magellanicum MG (SPAdes) (version 2) | ecosystem: Host-associated > Plants > Peat... | reverse complement strand
ATGCAGTCCATATTAATAATTAGGGAGTCAGTGACCCGGTCAAAAGTTAGTGAGCAGTGTTGGAGCAGGAGGCCTACTACGGCGCCTGCAAGAAATTCTAGACGCTACTGAATCCACGTAACTCGTGCCAATTTGAGATCTTGAGACCTGATTTGTTCTTTTCTCTCTCTCTCTCTTTCCCTTGCTCTCTGCTGAGTCTGTTTCTCTCTTCCACCCAATCTGTTGCTTTCTCATGTGCAGCCTCTCTCTCTCTACTTGAAATATATTTTGTGTTCATAAATTTGATTTTGACTAGGGCGAACTAATTTGAGGGTTAATCCTTTTGGGAAATAAGATCATTCTGGGGTGAATTCATCTTGAGAAATTAGATTACTTTGAGGGTTAATCCTTCTGGTAAATAAGATTGATCTGGGGTTAATTCTGAGAAATAAAATTACTTGGAAGGTAAATCCTTTTGGGGAATTAAAGGAATTTTGGGGTTGACAAATTTTTTGGAAATAAGGCTATTATGGGGGGGTTTGTTCTTTTGGGATTTGTTTTACATGGAGTAAATGTACGATTGGCTAATAATATAACTAATTTGAATTTCGCAAAATAAAAAGGAGGACCATTTTGAAGATTGATCCTTTTGCGGAAATAAGAGTAGTTTTGGTCAACTAAATACAATTATTTGTCAGCTCAATTGATTTAGAAGTCACTATGTGTAGGGTAAAGACCTAGGGTGCGAACATTTTCAAAATAATGGACCTAGGGCAAGGTGAGAGTTAAGAGATACCATATTTGATGAATTATCTCCAGGTTATGGTCTTGTGATATTCAGAATAGAATCTAGATTTCAAAATTTGAAATCTAGGTAAGATATCATGAATATCATAATCTTACCTAGATGAGGGTATCAAGTAGGTATGAGGGTATGGGAAAAGGTTTTGAGTAACGTACAGGGTATAAAGTGTAGGGGTTGATAGGGCTACAAAGTGAATGTTTAAAGGTAGGTAGATGAAGTATCCTAAGTTTTTGAAAGCTTTTAATAAGGTTTGAGAAAAGTTTATCCGGATTATGAAAACTAACTTGAATATCCAATGGATATTGTTTGATTATATATTTTACATTCTCAAAAATTGGCGAAATATTTTTAAAATGTATTTGATATCCTTTTTGGATATTTGAAATGGGTTTTCTTTTTAAAATAATAAATAACTAGTTCAATTCTCAAAATCTATTTTGAAAACTAGATCCATGGATTTACTTTTAATGTGATATTTGCCCAACATGGTGTGAACTCAACATATAAACATTGTTTTGCAAGGTAAATAGTGTGGCATGCACGATTGGTCCAAGTGTGAACCCATTACATAATTATAAGGTGCATTCAACATATGAACATTATTATGCAAGGTATATATTCAAGTTTTGAAGATCCAAATATGAAAGGAGATCTTACTTGAATTGCATGGTAAACATATTTTCTCTAAGTGTGAACGCATTATTGAACTTTGTTTATTTTTCCAAAACCTAAGTTTTAAAATTTATTTGAAATTTCAATAATACCTCATGCACCCTAGGTCTAAAAATTATGAAACAAATTCCATTAAATCCTAGTCATTTAATGTTTCCAATAGTACCAAAAATGCACCTAGATTCCTCTATTTTTTTCCTTTTCATTTAATTCAATTGTCATTGAAAAAATGTTCAATATTCAATAACTTGTGTAACATGGTTCCAAACACTAGAAGAAAGATTGTTGTAAATGTAACCAATTTTTGCGACTAAAAATTGTTAACATAATTGCAAATGTTTTTTATTATTGCAAATGACAATTTTTTTTCTAGTGAAATGTCACAAAGCCAATGTGTGCACCCTTATGCATTGAGGGCTTTCCAAGAATACCAAGTTGTGTAATTGGAAACCTTACAATTTTGAGATATCTTAATGTGACAAATTTTGAAAAACTGGTTTTTTTCATATTTTGGATTTTTGTTCAAATTTAGTGACAAAAATTGTTTAAATTCAATATCTCATGGAGCATATGTTGTCTTGAGGGTGAACCCATTGCAAAATAAAGTGAACTCAACATATGACCATTGTTTTGCAAAGGGTATGTGTGAATTTAAATATATTTGTAACTTACGAAATTTTCAAAAATTATTATTGACATTGTAAAAAAGGATAGAAGATGAAAATATTGTTATAAAACAAACACAATTAATTGATGAAATCAAATGGTTTGTATGTCTTTTAAATTTGATAATTTTTGTCCTTCATGCAAATATGGCTTACCACCCGCTAGAATAATAAAAACAATTGATCTTCTTTCTTCCATAATTTAGTGTACATGGATGTCATTTTTATATTTATTTTATTTGAACCATTGTCGCATTTTCGCATATGTGACATTTAATATGTAAATTGATATGATATTCCATTATAATTACAGATTTAAACTAAATTATTGAAACTAGTGGAAATGGAATGGAAATATTATTACCCACACAATACATTAATCACTTAAACATATTAATATTATGATTGCAAGAGCAACTAAATTACATCACCTTGGATCAATCCAAAGTTTTTTTCCCCTAGTCAAAGGGTTCTAATTATCATAATAATTCATTGTGATACACTGCTATTGCAAAAGAAAAAACCTCTTCTTGGATGGTGATTGAAGAGATTATGATATTTGCAGTATAACATAAAAATAAAATAAATTACTTAGAAAAGCATAAACATGTTAATTTGTAGACCAAAACCTTAAAAACCTTGGAGCATGATTATTTAAAGAAATCATTATGACAATTTCCTCGTTGCAAAGGGAAAGGGAAGTTGGAGAAGCTTTTCCCCTTGTTTTCTCCTTTTCTTACACACCATTTGAGGAATAATTAAATATGCTAGACTATGCTAATTAGTATGATACTACCATTAGTGACCTAGATTTGTGTGGAGATTCCTAACAATGGTTAATACTCTAACAGTTAAAAATTCCTTCATAAAAACAAATCTAAAAAAATAAAACTTCACAAGAAAAAATTTCTAGAAAAAAATTGATATGCTATAAGAAATAAACTAAGTTGCCAAAGTGAAGAGGGTCTAGATGTCTAGAGTTTGGACCGCTCTAGTCATTTGGTAAGTATGAGGCAATTACATCTACTATGAGTAAGTGAAGCCAACAAGCCAGTGATTGGATCTATTGTGATTATGAAACAAAAGAGCAATCAAATCTAATAATGAATAAATAAAGGAAGGAATGAGCAAGTAAATTGGATATTTTTTTAGTAAGAAAATAAGAGAATAAACTGGGTGAGTCTATTGCAAAAATAATAAAATAATAAAAACAATTGGGATATGTTGTGGAGTGAGAAAATAATTAAAGATAACCAAATGAATTATGATGTCAATAAGTGAGTTTATGATTAGCTAGGTTTTTTTGTGTTGCAATGTAGTTGGGAAACTCATATGGTAGTAGCAGGAAGTATGTGGAATAGAAAATGCAGTTTGCAGTAGTGCACAAGCCGCAAGCAGCAACCCAGACATGTAGACAAATACCCTTAACTAGGGATGCATAGATCCGTGTGAGGGAAAAGTTTGACTAGTCATATTAATCAAATTGACCTAGCGCATCCCGTTGAGGAATTGTTGAGGAGTCTCCATTTGGGCTGCTCAAGACCTTGTTCTTAATCTTACCTAACCCCTTCTACCACTTTTTGGTGGGTTAGTGATGAATAAAACTTTAGTAATAGCACATGCAATCCACCAAATATTGAACCCTTAGCAGGTCTTGGACCAGCTCCACGCTTTCCCCTCGGGAAAAAAAACTGCCCTCTGTTGCCATCATCAAATGCAAAGAAAAAAGGATAGCCAATTCAGACCGTGAATGCTAGCACAAATCATAATTTTGTCAAATCCCTACATATGACATCTGCTTTTGATCCTATACATAGGGGGGCTTATAGTCCTCATATATGTCGCTTTCTTTCACCACATTCATGATATCGATATTTGGAAATTGAAAATGATGTACCTTGTGTTGTGCTAGGCTATTACTCCCAAGTTGACTTATGTATCCACTTTTTGGAACTGGGCCAATTTGTAATGCAATTCATCCTCAAAATTCTTTTTAGTTATTGACTTTCATTACAAGAATGAAATGGCAAACTTGAGCCATATGTACTGAAGATCAACTTGGAGTGGGAGGGGACTTGTATACATAAGTACCTTCAGAAATTTTTCTGCCTACGAAATTTTGTATTATTGTGGATTTTTTCTTCAAAATAAATATTATTTAAAAATCATTAGAAAAGAGATATTTTGGGTAATGTTCACCTGATGTTTATTTTTGGTTATTGTTGATAAATAGATTATTTATTTTATTTTTGAAAGGTTTAAAAAATAAGTCACCATTTATTGTTATTTTTTTCTTTGGGATGTTCACAAGCTAGTACTAAAACTCCAACAAAAACTTGAAAAGTAAAAACACTACGTATCATGGCAAGTTCAACATCTCAATGTCCAATAATTATTTTATTTTGAAGATTTCATGTAAAAACAAAATATTCTTATAAATATTAAAACACTCCTTATTTTTTTTCATAGTTTTTTTCCATTGAATAAATATCTTTTGTCAATTTCAATAGTTCTAGAAGGTACATAATTCATATCGAAGTTGTTTAGGTACATAATATTAAAAATGGGAAGAGCTAGTGGATAAAGCTGGGAGGGGTGGAAAATTGAAATACCTATGTTAACCCAAACTTTCAACTATATATATACTAACCGGTTGGTAGCAATTGGTAACCAATGAAGCAATATGATCTTGAAACTTAGTTCAGTTATTACTTGGTAACACGACCTTAAGTGAACCCGTTTATTGAAATAATTAATAATAGGTGATAAGGTAACCAATGGGTTAAATAAATTTGGTAATCAATTTGTTATAGTAACTAGTTGTTGATAGTAACAAGTTGGTTTAAAATTATGACCAGTAGTTGTAGGAGTTTAAATTTGAAGTTTTACTCGCTATTGATTGTTTAATTTAAAACAATATTACGTTTAGTATAAATACAAGGATTGAAAGATAGATAAAGATCTTTTTGAAACTTTTTGTAAACTTTTGAGCCATTGGAACTTCTTTTTTCTTTTAATTTTAGGTATTACTTCTTACTAATATTTGGGTTTATGAATAGGTTCACTTAGAATTTTGATATTTTATTTCTTCAACTTGCTATGAAAAATTGAATTGAGTTTTGTTTTTTGCATTTGGGAGAAACATCTATATATAATTTCCAAAACTATTGATATGAAGCAACCTGTTGATATCATCTAAACCATAATTAGAACACTTAGAAGATAAGAATTTTTAAATTTAAGCAAAATAGAAAAAACCCTTAACATTTTGGTGACCATGCAGCGAAACAAAATGGTGAAAAATCACACTTACATTTTATAATTTTTATAATTTTTTTTTGAAATTCTAATTTTGAATTTTTAATAATTTTAGTAGTTTTCTAAGAGTTTTTTGTGCCTTGATGAGTTCTAATTTCTCTAGCAAAATGTTCTTGAAAAAAACTTGAATTAATAATTATTTTAAGTTAGTATAAAATATGTCAAGAGTAGTCACAAGGGACCTTAGAAGGCAATCAAAATTAGGAATACCACAACAACTCGTTCATGAAGTAGTCCATTCACAAGAACAACCATGTTTTCAAACCAAGGGAATTCAACTAATTGATGTTCCCAACAATGAGTTCAACAATTCATTATGGCAAATTTACCTCTTCATTAGATACTAATAGAACAATAGGAAAGAAGGGAAGTACAAGTATCTTCAACCAATTGATTTTTGACACCTCAACAATCGTCCCAAAAATGGCGGTTGAATGCACAATTGGGTGGACAAAACACCACATTTGCTTGACATGTTGATGAAGTAACCTTTGCAACACAGAGGTGGTAGTCTACAACACCTAGTTATTACATTCCAAGAGTTATTATACCATCTCGATTAGCATCAATTGTTGGGTACCACAAATTTGAACCGGTTCTTGTTTTGAATTCAATTGTAGCATATTTACAATTAGAACATGATCAATTTTTAAACCGGTTAAAACAACTACACAACTTGGAGTGAAAACCTTCACACTAATCTAATTCTCAACAACATGCAAAATTAATGGACATAGTTGCAGTACTTATTGTTGTGTGACAAACACAACATGTCACTCAAGGTGTTTGGCGAAATATACCTATTTAAAGAACTATTGAACGACCACCTATTCAACAAAATATATCGGTTATAACCCCACAACCTATTGTTGAGATTACAATAACACGTGTGTATTGTTAACAAATTGAACATGAATTCAAAAATTGTCCTTTTGTGGATGATAAATTAGAACAGTTAATGAAAAAAAAACTCAAAACTTTTCTACCACCTACTACAATGAACATAACAATAATACATGCTGGTGTACCCATTTCACAAATCCGATCACAATCAGGTTTGGTGATTCATCCAACATTAGTTAATCTAAACCTAGGTTGGTAGTATCATTTTACACCACTAATAACAAGACAACCTAAAGTTGTACCATATCCAATGTGGTATATTACAATTCCACCTTTAATACCCATTGATCTTAACATGTACTCAATTTATTATTTTAGAATGAAAGGATTTGATCCATTGATTTTTGGAAAAAAGGAGAAATATGCATCTAATACTACCCAAGCACAATCGGTGCCACCTATGGAATAACTAAAATAGACTTTATCTTGTCAGGATATTAACTTTTGGATTAAAACAACTAATTTTAATTTCCAGGGGTGTACCTATTCAAAAAATAGTGGTTGCAACTTTACATATTAACATACATGTTGCCAAATGGATTACCTATCCATGGTAATGATGTTTCAATTCAATAGCCCATAAAGGTTAATTTACATTCATAGCTACGTGGAAAACCGCACAGACATTTGCTTAATGGAGGATCACATAATCGAAACCCACCTAGAGGACCTTATGGTTTCATTTCAAATTTTGAGAAAATATATACACCATAGGATTGAATTAACATGTGTTGCTCAAACCTGATTCTTTTGCAAAGATATATTTGGTTTCTAAATAAATTGATTCATTGGAACTTCCACGCAATATTTTGACCCATGTCTTATAATTGTTCATGCATGTACAAGCTACCATCCTTTGCCCATTTGATTAAATATTTATCTTTCAAGCTTTGTAATCTAAGCATAAGGTGTGATAAACCATTAGCATTCCAATACACTCGACAACATGTTTTTCTTTTGAAACCAGTGAAAAAATAAGCAATATTCAAAAAATGTTTTGTTTTATTTTTATCAAGCGATCATAAGAAATTTGCAAAGTTTTCCAAAACATTTCATTGTTGGAGCACCTTGTTATGTTTTGCCCAACTTTCAATTCGCACAATGCATCTTTCCATATTTCCAAATCATGGATATCAAACAAATAACAACCCAATATTTCAAGGCTTAAAGTGAGGCCCCTGCAAACGTTTATAATTTCCATAGAAATGTTTTTGAAATCATTTTTCACACGATTTGCATGTTTGAATGCATGGAACCTGAAAAGTTCCCTTGCTTGTTTTTCCTCCAATAATGCCATGTTTACTTTTGTGAAGTCCTTTATATGATTTTTCAATTCTTGCCAATTTCGACAATTTATGAATACTTTGTTCTTGCAATCTACATTAGTGGCATGCTTGTGAATAGGAAGTTGCAAGGCTCCAAGGTTCTTTGTCGTATCAACATCATCTACGACCTCTAAAACTTTCTTTGATATAATGCATTGTTTGATTTCATCAACATTTTCATCCTTGTGTAACTTTCTATCACACAAATATTGTAAAAGTTTTTTTTTTGACATCGTTGGTGTCTTTTGATTTCACATCCTCCAAGAAGCTAGATTTTTCATATTGTTGTGATATGGGGTGTGTGTCTTTTGTTGTTGTTGGTGTGCATTATTTTTAGCCGTCCGCAAAACAACAAAGCTCTTTGACAAATCTCCCTCTATGGTCGATTTTTTACTATTTACATTTGTGTTTCCTTAAAATTGTTTGGTGTTGAAAAATCAAAATCAAACATTTTTTGTTATCACAATAAAGCAATTTAATGAATGAGTTGCACTTGGAGTGGAGACTAATAGGGGAGTTGGTCCCACATTAGGTGAATTATTCCCTCATTTGGAGACGGAATAAAAAGGGAATGGGAGTGGAGGGGGTATTGATTTGTATTACATTCAAAAATAAAGATTTATTTTTTTGGGTGTCAAAATTTTAACCCAAGGTTATAATTCTATATTATGGATTGTGTTTTTTTTTCAAATTTTGTTTGTTTGTAACAAGAGTGGCAATCATCCTCAAGGAAGATTTAACCAAATTTGGTTATGAAAGTAAAAAAACCTTTAATTGTCCTTTTATATCTTTGGCTACACACTTGAAACCAAATATAAGTACGAACTTTTGGCAATCGTTACTATTTTTTTACCTTCGTTTTTTCTAGTGATTGATTTTTTTTGAAAAAATCATTTCATTTTTGAAAATTCAAATTTTAATTTCCCCAATAACAAAAAAGGTTCCTAAGGGATTGAGTTAGATTTGTCCAACAAGCGCCTATTTAGAGTTTTACCCTATGTTTTTATTATCTAAACTATCAGTGGGGTATAGGAAGGTGAGGCATAAGAAGCTTACAAAACTAACACCCTCCATTGTATACAGAGCTTACAACCACAATGCCCTCAAATGTGGAACATTGTTAAGGGGCTGAAACCAGCTGGTAAGGGGCTTTAAAAATGTAACAACGTAGGCCCAAATGCCTTCTGTTATTAAGGCCAACAGGCCAATCTCCCAAGTAGAAATTCCCATGCTAGCCCAACACGTGAAGTCTACACAAAGGATCTCACATGAGAGAGAATTACACTAAAGGAAATCTCACTCAAATGGGTATTATAAATTTAGGGAGCTGTAGTTGTCAATCCAAATAAACATTGTTCTCCTTGGTTGTTACGACAATGAGGCACTACCATTTCTGTGTTTTGCATGTGACATCAAGCTCAACTATATGTAAAGCTTCCAGTTCTCAAGGTGAAGTGCCCTCATGGTAATGCCTCCCCTATACATAATGCTCCTTTGTGAGGGTTGTTCATCATGTGCATCCTATTGTTGGAACTAACACCAGAACCTGGACCACGAAAATAACTTTTTGTTAGATTTGAAATCAAAATTAGAATCATGAAAAAACAACTTTTGAACATATGTTCTTTAAGTAGACAAGTTGAACTTCTTTTGAAAACTTTGTAGATAAAAATTAATTTTATTTAATTGAAAAACTCTATTTAATTTGTTGTCAAATTTTGTATAAGGTAAAGCACCACCTAAAGGGTTTTCACAAGTTTGAGTTCTTGTGAACAAGGACAAAGCTTGATTGAAAGGGGGTGTGAGATTGTGAAGCATTGAAGGAAGGTTCCTAACCCTCCATAAAACATTTTCAAACCATTAAGGACATAGCCCGCTTTACCATTTTAGAGATTGGGTTCATGTGATTTAGCTCACATCCAGAGGGCTTATTTTTGCAAAATGCTTTATGTACTTATACAATCTTTAGCATTGGGAAGTGCATAAGGTTTAGATGGAACTAAACCTCATTTTCAAATTGGGTTCACAAGGCTTTTGAATTTGAAAAAAATGTGTCAAAATTGGAACCATAGGGTTTAAAAATTTGAAATTTGAGTTCACACCTCCATTTAGAGAATCTTTAAAAGAAACCTAATGTGTCAAAATTAGATCAAAGGTTCTACTTTAAAAAAAAACTTGCCAAAAAAAATTTGGACTTGTAAATTTCCAAAGGAGATAATGGTCTTCACAAGGCATAGTGAAAAAAATGATTAATTGTAATTGGTTAGGTGTAATAATTGGACTCAAGAGGTGACATTTAAATAGTCTCTCAACTTCCTTTTAGGGTTTAGGGTTTAGACTAATGTTTTTTTAAAAAAAATTGCTTTGTAACCAAAGTGGCAATAAACCTTACAAAGATTGGCTATAAACTATATAAAATATGAATCTTTGATCATCTTTCTATATTTTGGCTACACATTGAAAACCAAATATAAGAGTCTATTGATTTTTACTTCCCCGCCCACTATATGCAACTGAAAATCTCCAAAATAATTTATTTTGGATTTAAAAAAAATTTAATTTCTGTTTTTGGTGAAATTTTAGAAATAAAAAAAAGATAGTTCAAACCTCTATTTATCTTCCAACTTCAAAGTTCATTTGAATCCCCAATAAAGTTGGGGTGACAATCACTTCCACATGCAAAGATTATGTTAAAATTGCAAAACAACAAAATAACCTTTTCTAGGTCCTTTTTCAATCAGCAATGATCTTAAGAGCTCCATTTCCACTCTACTTATCATTTTGAAGGAAGAAGCATAATGGGGATGATAATCCTAAAAATGCAATGTGAGTG
>Ga0209611_10014508_pt1 | contig 10501 bp, 5 predicted proteins | sample S1TSphgellanicum_3_FD_187693 | JGI IMG/M metagenome (GOLD analysis project Ga0209611, IMG submission 187693) | Host-associated microbial communities from peat moss isolated from Minnesota, USA - S1T2_Fc - Sphagnum magellanicum MG (SPAdes) (version 2) | ecosystem: Host-associated > Plants > Peat... | reverse complement strand
AGCAACACACACATCAAAGTAGGGTAGCTCCGTCTTCAGTATGTCCCCTTGAATCAACTACCTTCCAACAAACAAATCCAGTGATCATCTTAGTGGAACTGCATCCCAGATATCATAAGGATGACCCAAAAAAAACAAACGCAATGCTATTCAGACAACAGAAATCATCAGAATATTGCCAGTGCTTGAGCTCTTGTTTAGTTTCTTGAGCAGATTGTCAATAGTAATTCTGTTGCCAAAACTGAAGAACAGACATTCAGATTGTGAAACACATGAAATACACACCTGGAGGTGATTCACATACGGTGTGTTTTGGACACGGCGCTGCAACTCCAACACCATCCGAGGATCCAGCTCCACTGCAATCACTTTTTTTGCTACTTCCAGAAGCTTCATTGTCATATTTCCTGTGCAGTGAATCCATTCAGTATTGCAGAAGTAGAGCCTTCAAGCTGCATGCTCATATACCCACTGCTGGAAACATGGAGGTAATGCCAGGAGTTAAAAGGGAGAGGAAGAAACAAAGATGTACCAGTTCCAGGTCCAATTTCCAACACAATGTCAGTGCTCTTGAGCCCAGCCTTCTGCACTATCGACTGCACAATCAAAGGATTTTTCAGAATATGCTGCCCTTTGCTCTTCTGAAACTGAATCCCTTGGAACCTTTGAGGTGCTGGCCTCCCTTTTCGCTCTGCCTTGCCGCCTGCCATCGCAGTCTCGTCCCACCACTTCTCGACACCCTGCACTCACCCAACACATTCATTTTACACAAATATCTCTCCCCAAACATTTGGCAAGCAATCCTGCAAAGCCAGATACAGTATCCGATTACAGCATCAACCCTGGGAAACTTTGGCTGCTAAATTCCTCCCACAAAAAGCAGAGAACCCTAAGACTCTGACACTACAGACAACCAAATCATTTGCTCCTGATTCAAAACCATTGCAATTTCAAACTAGAAACGCACAAAAGAGAGAGGAATCGACCCACACTCCCAATTCCCAAATGCAGACCAAAAAATGTGCAAAGAGCCCCCATGCCACAGCAGGAGTGAAGAACCACCACGTCCTTGAGAGAAAGCAAGCTGGAATAAATAGAACACCTGTATTGAGGTAGTTTTTGAGCTTGAGTTGAACACAAAACTCCTGCACCAAGCACAAGCGGGATGAAGCTCCTTGGACAGTACTCCTTTTTCTCCTGCTGCTCCTCCTCTCCTTATCCTGTTACACGAAGCTTGCAACAATCTATTCATGCATACAAGAGAAGGAGAAAACAGCGAGTGTTTGCAGAGATGAGCATCTCCACTGAACGCAGCAGCACTTGCTTGCACACATCATTAGGGTTTGATTTAGGGCTTTACACAATATTAGGGTTCGTTCGTTTTAGGGTTTCAATATACAAGGAATTGTAAAGAGCACGCGTGTGACCAAACCCTAAATTCAATGTCCTAATCCTAATCCTGGAACATTAGTTCTAAATTCTAGTGACGATTTTTCTCAGAGCTAGTACAGTTATCGGTAAAGTCTCACGATTAGGGGCCGAGAACGGCCAGTTAAGGCATAATAGGGGATCAAACCCAACTAGGAATGGGAATTTTACAAAGCGAAATAACTGGGACCCAAACTAGTTTTTCCACCAAACTTGGTGGTAAAAACTGAGTTTCATCCTGTCTTTCCTTTTCCCTGAGCGCCTCCACTGCTGCTACATATATTTTCACTGGTCCTACCTCTACAACTACTATAATTAGTTTCCAACCTTGTGCATTAAATGCTGAGTTTCAACATTTCATATTGAGATTTAATCAAATTTCCTTACTTTGCGGATACCACTGAAAGAGGGGATAGGAGGTGAAAGCATGCCCAAAGACAGGGTGAAGACAGGGTGCAGACAGGGTGACTTTACAGATAACTCTGGTATAAGGAGGATTTTGCATAATCCTTGGTTTGGTGATCCGCTGACAACACCTGGAATCTGAAAGATCATATGAAAAATCTAACTACCTCACTCCTTTTCTAATATCAATCTCATTCCTTTCCTCTACTCACCAACACAAATTAACATGTGCCTTTTCATGTCTATAATATTTATATTTTTTTCTTAATAACTCTTCTTGTCTAACAATAATAATAATGAATAATTATTGAAAACCATAGGGGAACATAGAAAAATAAAAAATAAAGTTAATCCTCATTGGTAATACAAAGCAATGTGGAGCTCAAGAATGTATTTATTAGTGTGGCCTATGCCATTGAGCACATATTTCAAGCTCTAGCTAGTGTTTGTTTTTTACAAAGTTTTTTTTAAAGAAAATTGAAATATATTATGTTCTAGATGGTTGGTTTTTTAAAATGATCAAAAATTGAAGGATAATTTTATTTTTGAAGAAATGTTGTCATTTTATTTTATTTAGTTACCTTTAAAAGTTTGTCATCATTGTGTTGTTATTTGGAGAAAACTTTGGATGCTTTTCTAATAATTTTTGCCAATAAATGTTGAATTTAGCTTAGGGGACTTGCCATCTACTCCAAGTTTTCAATATCACAAAATTGAAAAAGAAAAAAACCTTATATGGACCGAGATAAAGATTTCAAAATATATTAACAAACAAGTAATCGCATAATGTTTCTATCCTATAATGTATGGATATTATTCAACTTATGTAATGATATCATGGAACATAATCTAGCAATTTGAATGGAAAATATATTGGCTTGTGGTCAATCCAATATGCTTCAATAATTCCTAACATACATTGTTCGGTGGGTGCATTTGTCCATATGTGATCAATGTGGATACCTTAAATTGTTATGATTTCCTTAAACTGAAGTTCCATTGAATAATGTTTCATAAAGTTTCCAAGTTCATTTAGTTGTGTTGAATTTTGTTCAAGAATGTCAATGTTGAAATCATCCATTATTACAATTGGACAATACATTGGCATTAGGTTCAAAAGCTTTTGAAGTTGATTTATGAATGTTGAAAATTGTTGTTGAACAATTGAGGGTTGCTATTATTGTGGGTTAGGGTTTGATCCCATTTCAATAACAAAATTAGTTTTTCGTAGATATTTCTACCGTGAATGGTATCCATTGCACCACTTTAGTTTGTCAAGTATTTGTATGGACCCTAAGTGTGGGCAAGTAGTGCATGAAAGGTGGTGAGTTGTTGTTGCCCTCAAGAAACCAAATCTTAAACTTGGACCTACAATTCTACCAAAGCAAGCAAAAAGCAGTGCTAGGAAGATTCAAGGTTGCAAGGACTTCCACTTAAAGGTGTGTACCTTGTCCTCCCGATGTCTTCTATTTTGGTGGGGGATTGGTCAAAATTTGCATGTAGGTTTTCAATACAATATATGAATAACAAATGAAATGTTGACCATTTTTGCCTTATCTACTGATACTTGTATGCATGCATGTTGGAATAATTTGTTGGTGGGAATAATGTGTTGATAATCCATAGTAACAAAACTTTAATCCTTGTTATAATTTTTAATCCCAAGATTCCTTAAAATAACAATAAGAATTGTTTTGCAAAATTAATTTGCCTTTGATTTCTTGAGAATGTACTTGATTAAAATTTATTAGTTGTGTTATATTAATCCTACAAAACCACATTCCTCCTTCCTTAGTATTTATTGATACACTATACTCCATCTACATTTGGTCCATGTGTCTATTTAATACCTTAAAAATAACAAGTTGTACATTAGAAGTCCTCCAAAATTATCACATTAAATCCCTTAGGAATCTTACATTATTACACTATAATCCTTCATTGTTTCTTTGATTTGCTTTAAGTGAACTCAATTCAAATCAGTTTTATTGATTGTCAATTAATAGTCCACATTAGAACCTTCGAAATTTTCCATGATTACATAATAAGCCCACATTGTGGATAACCTTTTAAGGTTTATAGTTGTTCCTTTTGCCAATTAAGTACACCATAACTAAAGTATATATGAATTTCAAAGTACCAAAGTCAATCTAAAATATATTGTGATCCAAATTTTATGTTTGAAATCATAGCACTTTATTTAGTTTGGCAATTGTGATTTAAATAATTATTTCATCTTTAATAATCTCTTTTGGCGGTAAAACTGGCAACTTATGAAAGTTTCAAAAAAATGTTTAGCAATGGTAAGAGTAATCATTGGGTTCATCCACATTAATAAGAGTTGCCATAGCAATTTTAGTGAATGTTTTTTTGAATATTTTTGAGAATTTAAAATTTTAAAATCATTAAAAAAATTATAATTTTAAAAATGTTACATTATACTATTACATGAAAAAATGTCTAAAAAACCTTTCCCAAAATATGTCATGTTTAAAAAATCTTCCCAGAAGTGAAAATATTTATATAATTTCAAAGCATTAAGTATAGTGTTTAGTGAATGTTCTTTAATACTCCATCTTCATTACATTCATTTCAAATTGTACGACATGTTTTATTAATATATTAGAAACAAGGCCATGTGACATAAATACAAACTTTGACATTGAAAGATGAAAAATTAAGCACTAGTTAGTTACATTTGTTTTGGCTCATGTTAATGTGACTGCACCCCATTCCATTTAACGTCCATTGAAAGCTTTCATTAAAAGAGAAATATTACAAGATTTCTTCGCATAATTCGGTCTAATATTCAAAATAAAATATCCAATTATTTTTCAAAATCCAATTTGATAATAAAGAAGATGATGATTTATGGAATTTTCAACTTAATATTATGCCAAAAATCAAAATTCTTGATCTAATGGTGACTAATCATTTCATGTAATGTCCATTGAAAGATCTCAATAAAAGAAAAATATCATTAAATAACTTTGTATTCTTGTCACAATTTTTAGTTGTAAGCAACATGGATTCCATTTTATCCAATGATTTCATTGACTTTGTACGCACATTGGAATTGATGTTAAACATAAGTAGGTAAATGACTAATAATCACCTACTTGTTAAATACTAAGTAATGGAAACAAAGAGGATGATGAACCCTAAATACAACCTATTCAAATTTTCAAGTTTTTTGATATCAATGGTTTATAATGTCAAGTGTTAGGTGGTTATCCAAGAGCCTTCTAATTAATCAATTTAGTTCTAAGTTCAATTCTCAAAATGAGAATCAATGAGTATCACACAATCTAATACCCACTTTGGAAATCAACTCAACAATTTTTAGTTGATTGAAAATCAAACTATGACAACCATTTTTTTTTTAAAATATCAAATCATGATGAGACCTAAGATGCCATAAAGTTTTAACTCACATTCAATTCTTAAAGCTAAATAACTTTAGGATTCTAGGTTTCAAAAGGTTCTAAAGCTAGAGTTCTAGATTAAATCCAAGGAAGAACAATATGGTAATTAGCGAGTAGGGATTAGGGTTCTTGGTAATGTTTACAATGGTTGTTTGCCTATCCAATTATAAAATGTTTCCATACTTTTGGCTCCTCCCCACATCAATTTTGTTTTCTTTTTTTTGGGTGTTGTTTGAGGTTTCAAACTTTGATGTCTTAAGTTTTAAATGCACGTATTTTGTTCCAAGCTTTTGAGGTTTGAGATAAATTTGAAATTTTAAAAAATTTGAACTCTTGGTTTTATGTTTTTTGTTTGAGTTTCTTCTTGTTTGTTACTTGTTGCATATTCAAGCTTTATCACTACCTCCATTGTTGTTGCTACTCCCTCATTCTGTCATTATTGGTGTTCCTTTGTTCCGATGTTGTTCTTACTATTCATTTATTTTAGCATTGTTGGTGTTCCTTCATTTCATCACTATTACCATTTAATCATTATGCTACTAAGTCATTTCATCATTGCTATTGTTTGTTGCTTTGTGGTTGCTACTACCCCATTACTAATTATTATCATTACTATTTCAAACTATTATTGCCCTATAAGCTAATCCTACCCTTCAAGTTCATTTTTAAATACCAAGTTTAATGCACATGCTCTTTCTTGGTATCTTGTTGTTATGTGTGCCTTTTGTTGGTACTTCTCAAAGTCCTCACCCAACTCCACCTCATTTTTGCCATGTGCAAGTTAAAGTTTTGAAATGTTGGAAGTTGAAGCTCACACAAAGCAACAAGCTTCATTGTTTAGGTAAGTTTTTTTTAATTCTTTTTTGTTGTTTTTAAAAAAAGTTTTTTTGTGTTTTTTTCTTTTGTTGTTCTTTTTTTTCCCTCTAGTTTCCAAGTTCTAAAAACTCTAAGTACAGTTTTTACATATGATTTGTCCTTCAACACTTTCTACATTCCTAGTTCATAAACTATCATTTCTTTTTTGCATATTTTGCACAATGGTGAGAGGAGATCTAAATGCAAGTATTTCCTTTTGTAAATGTTTACACATTGAATTTTGACAATGTTTTGGTAGGTCATAAAGTTTGATTTTTTTCTTTAAGTTCTTCAAACTTCATTTTCTTTAAAAAACTAAAAATGGAACAATCATTTCAAAATGAAAATAGATTAAGTGATAATACATGTGAAATATTCATAAATGAAATTATAATGGAAAAAAAATCATTGTTAGAACAATCTAAAAATCATCCAAGTTTGCAAAGAAAAATCAACATTAATCCAAAAAGGCAAAAGTAAATAATGAAAGAGAATCTTTAAAAATGACATGTTGAAAGCAAAGAATTGAAGTTCCATAACATGAATGCATTGTGTTGGCCATTTTACTGTGTGAATGATTGAAATGATGTTGATGCTTTTCGTCTTGAAACTATGAGATGCTTATTTTGTCATAATAGTGTAGTCCTAATTTTACCCAAAATTAAAGCAAGAGAAGGGTTGATATTATACAATACAACAAATGGAATAATTGCTTTCAAAAACACATACTCATGGACCATTTTATTATTGTAAAAATATTTGTGGAGGAAATGAACTATCCCTTAAAAGGAAAAATGGATAAATAACATGTTTAAGAAAAAACCTAATTTGTTTGACCATTCAATTTTTAAATTTCTTACTACAAAAAAAATCCTTTGAAGAAAAATGATTTATAGCAAAAACAAATTGTGGAAAATTTGGGCCTTTTAATTGTTAAGAATCATTTATCCATGTGGTTTGTGGAAAATGTGTGGTTGAAATGTTTTAGTATGCATTTGTGTCTTAAATGTGTTTTTATTTCTAAGAAATAGTTTTCACAGGAAATAATGCTTGAGTTGATGGAAAAACTAACTAGTTGTATGTTTTACCATCCTTGGAATGTCATTCTACAACTAGAAGCTTTGATTTGTGAATGTCAAAATGCATGACTTATTGAGTTTGGAGGAGAATTTCCAAGGTTTTTTTTTTGGTCATGCATTTTTAAATGCTTGTTAGTATGTTATAAACAATGAAAAAAACTATAATGGCTTGAAATATGTATTTATCAAGGTTGCAGAAGGGGATTTGTGAAAGTGCATAACTTGGTTTAAATACAAATTAAGTGCTATGAGGATGATTGGCCAAGTTCCACCTCCTTTGACGAGGCATATTTCCCATATTATTGTTCATTGCATTTTTCCTATTATATAAGCTTATGTTTTGAACCAATATAAGGATCACTGATTACTAAGTGATGGATTACATTATGCCATATCCATGAATTTGAAATTGAAAGGAAAAATTGAAATGTAAACTTCCCTTGATAACTTAAAGGAAGAAGATTCAAATGTTGTTTTTGAGTTGGCTTATTTGGCTTCCAACATCAACAAAGTTTGTGGTGTTTTGGATTTTTTTTTTCTTTTATGAGGTTTTAAAAAAAAAACCCCATAATATGTTCTTTTATTGTTAAAATTTCAGTTTAATATTTTTTGGTTAAAATTTCATTTATTGGCCGCGAGCAAGGTGTGGCCATTATTAAGAATATGATAGAAAATCCTTATATCATTTGCATCCATTGGTTAAATCTAAAAGTGGCATTGTTGACCAAAAAGTGGATGAAGATTGTAGCTTAGATATCTTTGAAATGATTGCAAGCATAAGTGACTCAACAAAAAAGCTCATTAATAAAAAAGCTCGTGATTTTCAAGCTACTTCAAGTGGATATCAAAGATATGAAGTGCCCTTTTCAATGATGGTTAAAACTTGAGGCTATGGTTCCTATTGTTGGATTTTTTATCCTTCAAATCTTACTAGGGATTGTTGGATCACAAATTAAGATGAAAAGGATCTTCTTCCTAGCTAAAATATTTATTAATTTAAAGAGATATCATTTGCAATCAAACAATTTAGACAAATTGATTTTGGTAAACAAAAATTGGCCCAATGACCTTAGAGTTGGTTATAAATCCCCTTCTAGTTTAATAGAATTCATTGAGATGGATGCAAATTTGGAAGAAGAATTGGAAGAATTTGAAAAAGTTTCTGAGAATGATGAAATTGTGAAGATATAAAATACTGGATAAATGAAAATTCTTGTAATTTTTTTCATTGATTTCTAATTTACTTGTACTTTTCAAATTTTTCCTCACTTGAGGTGTACACAAATATTATTTCTTTATCAATGAAATTTGATATTCATGTTGTGAGAATCAAATGAGAAAGTTGGTTATTATTACATTTATGAAAATTATCACCTTTGATAACTAACTTATTAAAATAAAAATCTTGATATCTTGGTTGGTTCTCATAAGCCCAATTTTTAAAAAAACTTAAGCCAATTCTTATAACTTATGGAAAAACTAGAATTAACATTCTCACCAAAAAATGAAAACCACCCAACATTGATAATTTGCTTGATTTTTTACATTCCAAGTGGGTAGTTTCTAGAATATTTACATTTGAAAAACAAATACAATCATCACCAATTTGAAGAGGAACTATGATAGTTTTTTTTACATTTTTAATTTCATTAATATTTTCCCTAAGTGCAATATAAAAGTTAATGAAATGTGAAAGCTACTATCAAAATTCATTGAGGACAAACATGGATGAATTAGTTAAGAAAAAAATACTTATATTGAATTATTTAACACCAACCAACATCCAAAATTTATGGTAAACACAATTAATCAGCATATGGATGCATGTAATCACATTAATATAAACCATATTAAATGTAACCAATGTTTGGTTTTTCATGTTTTAAAGTGGTAACTAGTGGTAACTAGTGGTTGGTGTTGAAATTGTTGGATTTACTCATATGACAACATTCATAATATATCATGGGAACATGTGAATAAATTTGAAATTAATCTAATGGATTAAAAATATGCAAAACATTTTAAAAACACTATAACTTGTGTTTTAAAGCAGTAAAAAGGCTTATAAAATGGCTAGAAAAACTTTGAAAATGACATTTTTGGTTATTTTTTAATAAACCTTAACATGATAATGTAAATTTTTTAAAAATATTTTTGTGAATATTTTTAATCAAAATATTCCAAGATTATTCCAAGTTCATAAATAGTCACCAAAGAGGTGAATACATGGTTCTTTTTATCATGTTTGCACCTATATTTGGACCTTTTAAATTGGATGTTATGGAAATTGAAACAAATGTGCTAAATATGGTATCAAAGTGTTCAAAAAAACTTTGAATTATAAACCCAAAATCTTGAAAACAAGAAAATTTTCACCAAATGGGTGCAATCACATTAACATGAGCCAAAGTAGTTACAATCAATGTTTAATTTTTCATGTTTTAATGTTAAAAATATACCAATGTTTTAAAATCATTTTAAAAATATTGTGACAATGTTTTTATATATATTGGAAACATGTGGTATGATTTGGAATGAATGTAGGGTCCAAGCATGGTAAATTAGATTACTCATGTTCTTTACAACATAAATGAAAAGTAGTCATCAAGTAGGCTTTGATATTGAACTTTAAAATATTATTTAATTCAATGATTAATATGAACATTTTCTTCAATTTTATTAAAACTTTAAATAAAGACTACATGTTTTAAATAAGTTTAAATATATTCATTGAAATTCAAGCAAAGTTCACATTCTCCTTTAAGTAAGTTGTAAGTAAATGAAATATTTCATTTTTTGAATTTTCAAATTTATGGGGTCCTAAAATGTACTTTTGATTTTTCATTTTTTTACATTCTAATCAGAATATACCCAACTTGTAAGGTAAAAATAGGTTTGAAAAAAAAATTTCTAATCAATTTTAAACATACTTATTACCTACATTTATTATACAAAAATTTCTTCAAAGTTTATACTCAACTTCCCATAAACCCAATGGAAGCATAAATGTTTTCAAATTTCCAACTTATTTTGTTGTGTTTATGTTAAAAATTGTCATGTTCTAAAATGGGATTTTAAGCAGATGTACTTTCTGATTTAATTTATCATGCTTTCACTTTAATGTGAATAGAATATTCAAAAGCAATCATTAAACATTGTAACTAATGCCTATAAGCAATATTTAAAATCTTATTTATTATAAGATTCTTGAAACATGACATATCTTTAGGTAGGTTCTTTAAACAATTATATATATATATATATATATATATATATATATATATATATATAAGACAAATTCTATTTTTT
>Ga0209611_10014507_pt1 | contig 10502 bp, 5 predicted proteins | sample S1TSphgellanicum_3_FD_187693 | JGI IMG/M metagenome (GOLD analysis project Ga0209611, IMG submission 187693) | Host-associated microbial communities from peat moss isolated from Minnesota, USA - S1T2_Fc - Sphagnum magellanicum MG (SPAdes) (version 2) | ecosystem: Host-associated > Plants > Peat... | reverse complement strand
TTGCTGCATTTTTTTACTCTTTAATCTTGGTGTAGATTTCACATTGTCCAGTGTTCTTTTTAATGGGTGAGATCTCAGTAAGGTAAAGTTGTTCTTTTTATTGGTTTTTGTGGCAGGTAGGAGTTAGTGGCATCATAAGGCTAAATAGAAGAGTGTATGAGAGACGGCGCTTCACCAATCATGGTCTTTCCCACTATGATTTATATTTTCCTGATGGCAGGTCTGTGTTCACTTGCCTAGGGGTTTTCTAGGCCCAGAAAGCAGGTGTTTAATGATGCCCTGATCTCATACTATTACTTGAAAACTATCTAAGATGCTTTAGCTCATGGAATCCACTATAAAATCTGGAAACTCTGCTAGGTATGCAGTGGGCAATCTTGTGAGAAAAAGTAGGGAAAAGAATGCATGTTTGAGCAGAGATATTTATGTTTTGATCTTAGCAACCTGTAGGCCAATTCTTTATATTAGCCTTTAATGCCTCTTACTGAACTTTCTTTCCTTTAGCTATCTGTATGGGCATGAAGTGTTAAGTGTGTAGGTCTTGTGAATGTGGATTTAATCAGACTTGAGTATTGGAGTCCCACATTTAGATTATGTCAAACAACTTGGTCTCTTCCAGTTGCTTCTCCTATGTAGCCTTAAAATGTGTTAGGAACGAGTATGTAGCCTTAAAACTGTTCTCTCCAATTCGTTGACCTTGAGAGGATTGGATTCCATTTGTTGGGATTTGGCACACAATTTGTCATTGATGGCTCTCCATACACTGTATCCATGTTTGCAATTTGTGCTCTTGCAATTAGGATTTTTCCCAAATTGGTCCAGACTGGTATGCTGGTGTTATTTAAAGTGATTTTTCCAGACCCAGATTTCAACATTTAGTGTGATCAAGTCTTGGAGGAGGGTTCGGAAAGTCAGGGATAGTGACATCAGTGTTCTACAGGTCTTTGACCTCCAATCCTATAATTGACTCTCTTGACCTTTTATCTCAATTGGCAGTAGACTGTAATTCTAATTAATGATGCTTCTTTTTTTGCTTGCTTGTGCAGCTGCCCACCTGAGCGAATTGTCAAGCGATTCCTTGAGATTGTGAAGTTCTCCTCTTGGGAAGCAACTAGTCTAAATTCTCATGTTGTGCTTTTGAAATGTTGCAGGGCAATGGGAGGTTGGGCAAGTAGAGCTGCGCAGGGAGGAGTTTGATATCCTTACAGTTGTGAGATTCTTGTCCTGGGGCTTGAAGGATTTATTGGAGCAAAAGCAGATTACTTTCAACATGACTATTGATGACATGACAAATAAGCTTCCCCAGTGAACCCATGTGGGCTGTTCAAATGCTTGGAATAGTTCATGTGTAATTAGACTGATGAGTGCAAGAACTTGTAACCCATTGCCATAGTAATAAAATCTATCCTAGTTTTGGTGGGAGGCCAAGCAAATTGGCATGTCAAGCTTAAACTACCAAATTCTTATGTAATTTTACCTTGGGTGATGAAATTTTTGGGATTGTAGGCAATTTATAAATGCTCCTACCATTGGGTTTCAAAACTCAACTGAAGTATATATTGTGTTTATTATAAATATTAGGCAAAGCCATAAACGCTTAGGATCTACTGTGTGCAACATGAAATTGGACGACAAAAAAATTCATGTGTTATCTGTAAATAGATGCATTATTTAAAACTAAAATAAAAAATTAATTGCCACATGTCATAATCATTATGATTAAAATCGAATGGTCCATATATATTGTAATTATTTAATAATAGAGTAAATACCATATTAAAAGCCACGTGTCATAATCCTAGTGCTTGAATCGGATGGGTAGTATTATTAGATGTCATGAAGAATTTTTAAATCAAATATCCAATATACCACGTGGTCTCTATGCATTGGTGAAAAATAATAACCAAAATAATTGTTGAATATTGGCACCACATATGTATATTCGTATTTTGTCATGAAATGGTATTTGTATGTAGAACAGTTTCCGTCCACCCCGTTGTCACCTACGACTAAGGACGCCTGCGACTTGTCCAAGGCGACTACACAACTTTTAGTTGTAGATGTCGCCTGTGACTAGAAAACAGTCGCAAGGACCAGTCGAAAAAGTCGACTTTTCTTGTAGTGATTAAAACATGTTAAAGTAGGTTAAATTATGTTAATCTAAACTAAATTAGGCTATTTTGACTAAATTGAATTTGTCTACATGCATTTGTGGAAAAAGTTTGAAAGTCCTATAAATATGCAACTAGTTCACAAAGTTTAGGACCTCATTTCATCAATGACACATGCATGACAATGCGTTAATTTTCACGAAGGTGCCCGAAAGAAAAGGTCAACTATAAATGCACATGATTATTAATCATTGGTTACAATCATAAATATTTATAATCATATTTGATGTCGCATAGTTATAATTTCGACTATAATCATAACCATGAGAGTAACTTGAAACACATTATAACTACATGATTACACTAAAATAGTAGTCACAAGCTGTCCTAGTTATGAAAAGTATAACCACATTTTAGCATGGTGAAATAAATTTCCATCCATAATTTTGATCCAATTGTGATTTTCTAGAAGTTTGTTTTGGTACAATACATGTTGGTACCTAGGACCATGAATTTATTGTTATTATTGAACAATATGTCTCTTCTTGCTCACCTTCAATATTATACTCAAATAAAATGGGATGTTGCATTTGCTATGAAGAATTTGATAACTATACAAATCATAACTTATTTTTACATTGTTTGGTTGTTGGTTTCATGATGTTCTTCTTTTGTGAACCTAGAAGAAAATTGTATCACTAATGTTTTAATTAATACAATGCAATTGTAGGGATTGCCAAAGAAAGTGCACATTGTAAAAATGCAAATAAAGACCCAAAATAGTGCAACAAATCCTATGAGATTTCTAGTTGGCCATCAACCTTCAAACCACAAGAGTTGGGTGCTAGTCTACAATATGCCCTTTAACTTTGTAAACATTTTGGGGATGTTTTACAGAATGTCCCCATATGCAATAATTAGTAGCAAAATCTGAAGCTTATATCCCACCAGAATAATATGTTGAGTTTGTTAAGAATGGTACATGTAAATTTTTGTAGCTTTGATTCTTGGAGCTTTGGTTTTCAAACATGTGTTCTAGGAAAAATGGGTATTTACAATGTCCTTCCTACATGCCATGTACCTTATCATATCTATGCCCCATAGCTACTAGGTAAAAGTTTTCTAAATTATTTGGTGTTTACTTAAAATAATTGAAACCATTTATCATTATGTTGCCTTGATTTTGCTTTGTGGGTGTTTGCTACATCTTTTGTTGGTTGTTAGTGTTGTGTGGTTGTAGGTATTTGCCAAAAACCATGGCACCCCCAAAGAATCCCACAAATTTCAAATTTCTATTTTTCTTTTTCAGAAGTGGTGGGATTTTTACTTTGGGTGAACTCTAGCCTTTGAATCTAGTTTTACAAGCATATAATAGTTGAACATAGTCCAAGCAACTAAGGTGTTTGTTCCTTCTAGATTTGGCCTCACATTAGGTACAACCATTGTTTGCATTGAAATTGAAAAACTTAGTTAAGTTTGTGGTTTCTTTTACATTTTTTCTAGAAAAAAAAAGGTTTCATGGAAAATCTATTGGAATTTATAGGATACTTTAGGAACTAAATTCCCTTCAATTGAGCTAGTCATAGGGGAAGATGGCAAAATTTTGTGTAATGTGGGGTGCAAAATCTACATAGAAGTTGAACATAGGTATAAATTTTTGGCGCCCAAGTTGGATGGCCTCCATAAACATAATGGGAAAAGGAAATGAAAATGACTAAGGCTTGAATAAAAAGTAGGTGAATTTTACATAAATTTGGATAGTCATCATGTGAAAACCAAGAGGATATATGAACACTTCATGGCTTGATATTGTTATTGACCATGTGATTCTATTATTGATTATGTGATTTTAATATTGACTAGGTGATTTTGATATTGACCATGTGATTTTGTTATTGATAAATGTTTATGTTATTGACTATGTGATTATGTTATTGAGTAGGTGTTGAATGTAGAAAGGGCTTGCATGAAAAAAAATACTTCCAATTTGTTATTGTGTTTCATTTATTGAATCAATGCAAGCCAATGACAAGTTGTGAGTGCATGGAAACATTTAAAAAAAATTTTAAGGTTGAAAAGGTGGCCAAGATGCACTAGAGTGATTATTCTCCATGGGGAATGGCAAATTGTATCTATAATGTGGTTTTAGTAGCTACAAAACATGTAATTCAGAATGCCAATTTTATTTTTTTCTTGAGTTGGGATGAGGTTGATAATCAAAGTTAAATTTTCACAACTTATGTGGTTGAAAATTGGAGGAGGGTGCTTTTATTCTTGAATTTGCAATGATCAGTAAAAGAGGTGGGTTTGAAAACCTCATTATTATGTTTGTCAAATTTCCATTATTTTTAGGGGATTGTTTAATGGGGATTTGGCCAGCAAGATGGTTTGTTTTGGTGGGGATGGTGTGACAATATTTTAAGGTTTGAAGATAGGGGTGATTGTCCAACAAGCACAACATTGATGGTATGCCCCACTTGTCATTCGCATCCATTGCATGGTACATAGGTGGAACTTGCCAATGCAAACACTTTTTAACATACCATTGGTTGGAAAAAATGAGTTGTTATTGTAGTCCATGTATGTTTACTTTATTTTCTCACTTTCTTAAAAAGCACAATTCACATGGGAAGTTGAAGAAGTTTTGTACACAAAAGGTTTGCAAATTCTTTGGAATGTCAAAATTCAATGGATCTCCATGCATGCTGACGCGCTCCCAACTCCCTAGTTAGTCCCAAGTCGGGATTAGGTTACTCAAGTTGCGGAATTGTGGAGGACTCGGGGCACGCTCCCAACTCGTAGCACTAAAACGGGTAGAGGGGCATGCTAAGGCTCTGGGATGGGACTAGGAAGAAGTGACACGCTATTCACTTACTCGAACTTGCATCAAACCAACCAACAAGTTAGTTAGTTCACATTTTGGAGCACCTTTGGTGCTAGGACAAGCCACAGGCAACTCTGGACTCATTTGACTCACCATGGCCCGGACTCGGGGGAAGCCACCACCTTCCCCCATATAGTATATTCTGCGCCTCTCCGCGACACCCACATCCGAATGGCCTTTTGTCCCAGGACTCCCAAGAGACTCCTAAGGAGGAGTCCCGAAACTATCTCAGTTTGGACTCTCAGGATTTTGAACAACCATAACTCTTTGCTCAGACTTCCGATTGGGATGAAGTCTAAAGCAAAGTTGTAGCTCTCCTTGAGAGCTTTCCAACGGTGTGTTGCACTCCACCTGCACACACCGGGGTCAGGTCGATTCTCGACGTTTAGTGGTTGGGAAAATTGCCAGTTCGACTCCCGACCCTTCTTTTGGCCATAACTTGTGTTCCAGATGTCCAAATGGTCCAGCGAGGCCATTTTCGACATTTTCACTTCAATAGTTTTCCAATGATATAAATAACACCCCAATGCGAGGTGTTTTGATCCATGCAACCAGACTCTAAAGTTTTGGGAGTCCCGGAGGACTCCCAAGTCCCAATTTTGGGAGTGTGAGTTTCATCTTCACATTTCCCTCAAAGTTAAAATAGTTAAAATAGTAAATTCATACATCATTGGAAGTTGTTGAAGGTTCATAAAATTGGGTACCTATCCCCAATTGGAAAATTTTAAATTTTTAAAATAGAATAAAAAATTTTAAATGAAAAGTTGGAAACTATATGAATTAGGTTTGTTCCAGTTCTATCCAAAGGCCAACATGAACTAGCACCCACAAACGCACCATTTGGATGGGCAATTTAGTGGATGGTTATTGATTTTGTATCCTCTCTTGTCCTTGTGCTAACCATTTTGGTCCAAGTTAATTAGCACAATTTGACATTTTTTTTCACCTTTTCAGCCTTTGGATTTCCGAAAAAAAAATGTTGGGATTATTTTTTGGACCCACCTAATTACATCAACACCCCACCTTCCCACCCATCGGCCTACCTCCCACCCACCAACCCTAGTTTATTTTTTTTCTCACCTACTTTTTCACCTACATATTTCAAATGACCTAGTCTCATCCCCACCTACTTACTTGCCCACCCATTTAACTACCAAGTGGCATTCATATACCTACCTACCTACCCATCTACCCCTACACACCTACCAATGTCCTACACACCACACAAGCGTGAAGAAATGTTGACGAAACCAAATGTGGGTATTGCAATCCATGTGGCACCATCAAATGACGAGATTTGATGAAAGAATTGCATTTCATCATGTAAATGATTGTGCCATCTTTTGATTTTTGTACTTATTAGCCACCCAAATAGGTACCTACTAGACACCACCCAACCATATATATTTGCCTGGTCATTAATACGACTAACCCATCATTTGACCATCATGATGCTTAAATGAGAAAAATGTAGGTATTGCATTTCCCTTGGATTTGTTCACATAAACCACTTGTAATGCCTAGGTGAAGATGATTGCACGAAGATAATTGTAGTTACTTGGATAGAAATATTTCTTGCATCAAACAATAGCCATCATTTCACTTTCCTACCTACTAGGCACCCAAGTAAGTACCTACTAGACACCACCCAACCATACCAACTTGCTTAGTCATCAATATGACCAAACCCCCCCCCCCCATTTACCCATCACAATACTCAAATGTAAAAAATGCAGGTATTGCATTTCCCATGGATTTGCTCACACAAGTCACATATAATTCCCAAATGGAGATAGTTGTAACTATTTGGATAAAGGTATTATTTGCATCAAACAATAAGCTTTGTCGTTTCACTTTCCTGCCTATTAGCTTTAAAGGTAGGTACCTACTAGACGTTGCCCAACCATACCTACCTATATGGAAGTCCATACGACTGACCCCCCCATTTGTTCATCGTAATGTTTAAATGAAAAATGAAGGTATTACATTTCCATTGGATTTGTTCACATAAGCCACTTGTAATGCCCAGATGAAAATAATTGCATTTACCCGAATAAAAATATTGTGTTCAGGGAGTATTCTATTGAAGTCATGGACAATTGTGGATATTTCATTTAACCAGTGCTCCATTTGAATGCAAAAAATGCAAGTATTACAAATTTAGGCAATGCCCACTTGTGTGATTTCCCTTACTGGTTTGCCTCCATTTTGGCTTAATTAAATGCATATTGTACAAATGGGGGGTCCAAGTAAGGTTTATTTAATTTAAGCCCCCAAATGTGTACCTAAAGGCTTTTGGGTTTGTTAAATTTTTATTGCATTAAATATTTGGGGCACCTTAATTTTAATAAAATATGAATCAAAATTTATTTAGGTAGGATTTTATTTTATATGAAACCCTTCACCTCCACATATATGGATCAAGATCATTGCATTCTTACTCTTTTCAAGGAGAGCCAAGCCCACTTTCAACTTAAAAAAATATGAATAATATCTTTTCCTTGGCCTTTGATGATTTTTAATTATAACATTTGTATTTTTTTACTATTTTTTCCCAATGAATTAATTATGTGCTTATTGTATATTTATTTATGCACTGTTGTATTATAATGTATTTGTACATTGGTGTTTATTTATTTATGTTTTCCCCCCTCTTCACCATTAACCATCTACCCCCACTACATAGGGCGAGTTTAGGGCATAGGGTATGGAGATTTAAATCAACATAATTTTTTAATTTATATTTTTTGTTTTAAATGAAATCACATGTTTGATGGGGTCCACAATGCCTATTGCTCATCAAACATTTGGGGGTTTAAGGTCAAGGGTTTTAGGTGCATAACCCAAAGAGATGCAAGCCTACTTAGCTATCCTAAGACAACACTATACCTCACATAACATGTACCCTTAAAACATATTATATGTTTTTTTCATATTGTTTATTCAAATAAGTTTTGTTTTGTTCACATATTATATGTCTTTTTCATATTATTTATGTTTTGTTTTGTTTTGTGAAAATTTTGTATCGATCTACAAGGAAGTCAACATCAATAAAGGGTGTTAAATGATGAGGGTATTGCCTACACACCAACGAATTAATTGTTAAATGTAATTAACATTTTTGAAGCATGGGGGTATTGAATCAAAAAATTCAGACAAAAAAAATGTGCCCAAAACATGGGGGTATCACATGAAGAAATTTGGGAAAAAAAACCCCACCTTCTTTCTCACATGAAAGAAGGTGGGGTGAGGGTTTTTTCAACATTAGTGTTGACCAAATTGGTCACCTTTACCAACTTGACTTTCAACCACCGTAATCAATGGTTTGATTATTGCATCCACAATGGATCCTTCAACTTTTACACTTTGAAGATTTTCACCTTTAGCCATTGATATTGAAGGATCAATTGATGCATTAGGAGGCACTAATTCATTTGGAATATCTTGAACTTCAACCATCACAATCAATGTAGTTGTTGAATCATCGACCTTGTTGTTGTCATTAATGGTTAAAGGTTTCATGCATGGAATGTGCATTTTTTTCAACTTCATGAAAGACACCATCTTTAACTAAACAACCCAATGCACCAAACAATAACCCAAAAAAATTAACAACACAAGGATGCAGAAAGCAACACAACAAGAGAGGTGAAGACCAAAAAAATAAAGGGTAAAAAAGAATAATAGGAAAGGGTGCTACTAGGAGGGTTTTAAGGTTTAGGGTGATGGTAAGACCATGAGAAAGGGACGTGTTGCTAAAAGGGTGATGGTAGCACTAAGAAAGGAAGGGAGCTAACAAAATTAAGAAAGGGTGGGGCAATGGCAGAGTAAGGGGAAAAGGCTGGGCAATGGTAGAATAAGGGGAAAGTGTGGGGCAATGGCACAATAAGGGGAAAGGGAAAGGTGATGGCAACAAAACTAGAAGAGAGGCGTAGAAATGGCAAACTAAGGAGAAAGGGGGGGAATGGTAAAATTAAAAACAGCTAGAGTGAAAGCCAAGAGTGAAGAAATAGGAGCGAGGAACATTAACTAGGAACACTGGGAATGAAAATGAAGAGCAATAGGAATAGGAGTGCCAGGAATGAGAATGAGGAGCACCAAGAGCAAGAGCAAAGAGCAACATGAACATTGGGAATGAGAGTAAATAACACCAAGAGTGAAAACAATGAGTAATAGGAACACCAAAAGTAGGAGCACTAGGAATGAAAGCGAAAAACACCAAGAGCACAAGAAACACTAGGAGTGAGAGCAAAAAACACTAGGAGCAAAAGCACCATGAGTATTAGGAATGAAAGCGAAGAACAATAGGAGCATAAGGAGTAGGAGCATAAGGAGTGAGAGTGAATAACACCAATAGCAAAAACGAAAAGTACTAAGAGCATTAGGAGCAAGAGCAAAGAGCACCAAGAGTGCAAGGAGCAATAAGAGCACTAGGAGTGAGAATGAAAAACACCAAAAGCAAGAGCACCAGGAGCACTAGGAGTGAGAGCGAAGAACAACAGGAGTAGGACACCAAGAACACAAAGAGCAAGAATGAAGTGCAATAAGAAAGAACACCATGACTGAAAGCAAAGAGCAACAGGAAGGAGCACTAGGAGCAAGAGCAAAGAGCACCAAGAAGGAGCACCAGGAACATTAGGAGTGAAAGGAAGGAGCATTAGGAACAGGAGCATCAGGAGTGAAAACGAGGAGCACCATGAGCAAGAGCATTAGGAGCGAGAAAGAGGAGCACCAAGAGTGAGAGCAAAAAGTATCAAGAACACTAGGAGCAATAGCATCAAGAGTAAGAGGGAGGAGCATGAAGAGTAGGAAAAAGGAGCACCAAGAGGGAGAGCAAAAAGTATCAAGAACACTAGGAGCAAGAGCATCAAGAGTAAGAGGGAGGAGCATGAAAAGTAGGAGCACCATGAATGAGGAATGAGAACACATTGATAATGACAACGGTGTGGTGGAAGTGATGAAAGGGTGGGAATGGGGACGGGAAATGGGGGTTAGGTAGGAGGGAGGTAGGTAGGTAGATACAAAAAGGTAGGTGGGGGGAGGTAGGTAGATTGGAGGAAGGGGCTGGGAGGAAAAAAAAAAAAAAACAGACCTATTGGAGGCAGGAAGGGGGAAGAGAAAAAAGTCCGTAACTCACCCACCCTCATGTTCCCATCCAAAAAGTCCATAACGGGATTTTTTGGATGGTGCGTTCATGGGTCCAGCACTCAAGTCCGGCCAGAGTGAATTAACAGCCACCAATGCACCAGTTGGCCGTTTTGTCCACTGGATGGGTTGCGTTTTTTCATTTGGCACCGGATGGGGTTCATGACAGTCCATTTCTTTTTGCTGCTGACCATTGTACTTTTTTTTTTTGGTTCCTGCTCGTTTTTCCCTGGACTTGACCTCACACATAGCTACCCTGTTCACTTTTCTACCTAGCTACTGCACTCACCACCTACCCTACTAACCTAGCTACTGTACTTACCACCTACCCTATTAACCTAGCTACTGTACTCATCACCTAC
>Ga0209611_10014506_pt1 | contig 10502 bp, 9 predicted proteins | sample S1TSphgellanicum_3_FD_187693 | JGI IMG/M metagenome (GOLD analysis project Ga0209611, IMG submission 187693) | Host-associated microbial communities from peat moss isolated from Minnesota, USA - S1T2_Fc - Sphagnum magellanicum MG (SPAdes) (version 2) | ecosystem: Host-associated > Plants > Peat... | reverse complement strand
TGTGGTATGATGATGGGTCAAAAAATGTTCAACCTCATAACTTTCTTGAATTTCATGATTTGAATCTTGATCAAGCAAATTCTAATCCTTTTTGCACATTTTTTCAATCCTTACATTTCATTGAATTTGGAAATCTTTAAGATCATTCCCAATGTTTTTGTTGAGGATTCTTTTGGTGATCCAAACTTTGAAGCTTTTGTACCTAATTTTGATCCCAATTATGAAAGTATTATATTTAATGTGATTAATCCCAATGATGAAGCAATTGCATCTGATGTTGATCCCAACTTTAAGGCCATTGTATTTTATATTGTTAATGGATTGGTTATAAATATCTTGTTAGTATTGAACCAATCCCAAAGTTTTGTTTACTTGACCTTGATGAAAAAAAGTTGGACAATGTGAACAAAGGGGGTCACTAAACAAGTAAACACATTGAACTTTAAGCCAAAAATACATTTGATGAGTGGAGAGTTTTTTGTGGTTTTGGTATTGAAAAGTACATAACAAATTTTTTAAAAGGTGAAGAGATTATGAAGGATTTTGTTGACATTCTATATTTAAAATTTATTTTGTGTTGTAAGTTGAAAAACAAAATGGTGTTTCATACCCTCTAACAAGGTAATAATTTTAATATAATTCTGAATCATTTTGTTTTATGTTATATATATATTCTCATTCTTGTGTGTTATAATATAACAAATTTAATCATTGAAACAAGGCATTGGTAGATTAATCAAAGAAAGATAAAAACAATACATTGTTGAATAATGTAAAACCATTACACCAACGTGTGTCCTAGTTCATTTTATATTTCATTGGATTTTAAGTGTATTTGAACAAATTTACCATGGACAAAGTGGCCAACCCTATAGTAAACAAGGACCAATTGTTATGCGTAAATGATTTCTCAAATAGTTAATTCACTAATAGGTAATCAAATTCACTAATAGTTAGTACATTAGTCTAACATTTTAGTTCATAATTAAGGAGCTAGGTTAAGCATCTAGGAATTTAGTTTAGGCTTGCCACTTAGCCCACTTAACCCATCAACTTAGGGTGCAAGCGTGAAAATTTGAACCCTTCACCTCCATGTTTAAAAAACAAGTCCTTACCCATTAAACCACTATGTAAATAAATGAAATAATTTGTCATGACCATGTATTATTATGCATTTTTTTGCCTAACTTCTGTGTAATTAATTTACCATAAACTAGGTTCCTAGGCTAATACTAAGTTATTCTTAAGTTCATGTAAGTTATTTTATATTATTTTTAGGTTACCATAGGTTAGGATTTTAAATTAGTCTTAGTCTATTCTAGACTATTACTCATTATTCAAAAGTATTTTATTTTAGGCAATTTAAACTTATCGCTACAAGAACTTTGCAAATTAATGATTAGATTTATGATTGATATTTAATTGTGACACATGCGACTTACTACAATGTTTAATTGCTTTGGACAAGTTGCATAAAATTTCAATCACAAAGACAAAATGTGGCACCTAGTCAAAAGGATAGTCACCTCAATATGTGACTAACAACAACTTTTCATCAATCCACCATATCATGGTTATTTGCAATTAGTTTTTATGACTAAAATGTGTAGTCGCATATGCCTATGTGGCACAACCATTTACAACTGGATTTACAACTAAAATGTGTAATGACATATGACAATGAAGTAAAATGTACACATGCGGCAAAAATCTGTCCATTGGACTTGGATAAATATTGTCCACTAGATGATGTACATGTGATAGGTTTTTTTTTTATAATAATAAAAGTATAATCATGACAATTACCTAGTCTAAGCTATGTTAAATCAAGGTAGGCAACTTTGTTAATGTAAGTTATGTTAAAACAAGCAACCTAACATAGGCTAGGTAGGTGAGTAGGTGGGTAGGTAGGTAGGTAGGATCAATCTTAGATTTACTTCATTAGTACGAGCTTTCTTAATTGGTTCATTTCATATGGTTCGTGTATTTTGAATGTTTAAAATGCAAACCATGAGTAATCCATTTTTTCACCTACCTATGTACTTTACAAAATTAGACTTTTTGACAAATGATATGCGATAAATCATAATGAAAGGGAATCACAACACTATGTAACTCTAAGGTAGATAAACAACCACTACACACACCAATACATTTGAAAATCCAAAGGAGGTTGAGTCCTCACACAATATTCCTTTGTTTTTTACATTCAAAGAACATGTTTGTAACCTTCCATGTACCTACCATTTCTAATGCCACAATAAATGTTCAATTTGGTAAAGGATGAGGCAAATATGATTTGTTTTGTGTAAGGGGGTTTATGTTTTATGGTAGGCCTATTAAAACAATTTTGGATTTTGTGGTTAAATTATTTGGTAATTGTTCCATTGCCTTTAGGGTAGATTTTTTTAAAAAAATCCCTAGTTGGCACACTCATAGGTTTTTTTATCACTCAAAATGGATTAAAAATGAGGAAGACATGGGGTTTGAAACTATAGAAGGTTTTGAGTTTTTCTCCAAAAAATTTGAAATAAAATATCACAGTCCTTTTCCTTATTTTCTTAAATTTTCTTCTTTATTCCTTTGCTTTTAGTGCTTACAAAAAATTTGGATCCTCCAATTTGGGCTTTCAATGACATAAAACTTGTTCAATTTGGTTAAAGGATGAAAAATATATTTGAAAATAAACTTGTTCAATTTAGTTAGAGGATGAAAAATATATTGAAAAGTGTTGTGTGTAGGCTTGTGTTTGGTGTTGGATGGTTTTGTCATATCACATCATTTTTCCCATGTGATTTTTTTGGTCACATATTCCCATAATAAAATATTTATTATTTAACCTGCTTATTTACTACTTATTACCTACTTATACTTAGCTTATTTAATAATTAATTACACAACCTACCTAAAGTTATGTAATAATTAATATAAAAACATCATCACATATCAACACAATAAACTATTTATTACATATATAGTCCACCTATATATTCTTTATTATTTATCCTACTTACTAACTATTACCTACAACCTATTACTTAACCCATCAAACTCATTAATTAATCTACTACCTAGCCTATTTTATAAATGAATTGTGTGGCCAAATGCACTAGATTAATGAATTTTGTTTTGTGAGGAATTTGTAGTAGTTTGATATTCTAAACAACCATAATGAGAAACCTCCTTTTTTTCCTTAACTTTATATATATCCCTTGAATTAAAATTTAAATGTGTTAATATCTTATTAGATTTGGAGATTTTCAACAGTTAAAATTTGGCTAATTTTTTTAAAAGTTGCTAGATTTTTATACATGCTTCACATAGGTAGCCAAAAATACAAAATGATGTTTAAAAAATTTTATTTTGAATTTTTTAAAAAGCCAAATTTGGTTAATCTTTTTGTGAATCAATGGCATTTTGGCTCCAACAAAAAATTAACAACTTGAAACAAAGTGAATTTTCAAGTAATGTGTGAAATCCATATCCAACTTTAATGGTAGTTATCATGAATTGTTTAGGATTCATTGAAAATATTTTTTAAAGAAAATTCTAATCAATAATCTAACAATTTCATTTAATGTTTTATAAAAAAAAACGCATCACACTTCCACAAAATCTTTTTTTTTTTAAAATCACAAATAGTGGTCCATTTCTACCATTTCAATTAATTTTACAAAATTTTCATAATATTGAACCTTATTACACATCTAACAATTAGTTCACTCAAGAACACCAAGGAAAATAAATTAGACCACTAAATCTTGTAATTTCATTTGGCCAATTCATATTTATTTTCACATTTAGTTACATGTATATTTGCAATTAGGATCTATAGTCACAAATGAAGTTGAATAAAATGCCATGTGGTGTTTAGTGGCCCATGAACCACATCATGAGTTTCAAAAATAACTACATTCTCATCTATTTTTGCCCAACCACTAGAAATTGATGATTTAAATGCACTATTCATTTTCATTTTCATGCATACTAATATTAGTTGTAAGTTGTAACTTTACATATGTAACTTTAAATCACTTTGTAGTCAAATATGTGATTATAAGTTGTTTTTTATCGTGCGCCATGGAAGATAACTTCACATTGACAATTGCAAAAAAGGTTGATTTGGACATGTCACAAATGAATGGGTTGGAATGGATAAGATTCCTTATAAAGTATTTTATCTTATCTTATTTTTGGTTATTCCACTGTTAGTTATTTTAAGCTATTGTACACTAGGTTATTTTAGTTTATTTTAGGTTATTCTTAGGTATTTTAATTTATTGCACTTGAAGCGACAATGTCAACAATCGACAACAACTAGATGACAACAAAACAACAAAAAAAATTCTACAAATTAAATAAACTTTGTGTTTTACAATTTGGAAGTTGTGCATTATGCAATTTGCACTTCACATTGCCTCAATTTCCATGCTACACAATGCAAAAATCATGCAACCTTCAAGCACTTATTACTCAAAATTAATAACATTTTGTTGCCAAACATAATTCCCCAAGCATAAGAAGTGAAATTAAAATCAAACATTTTTTTCAAGATTTTAACTTTCACACATTTTCATCTTTACTAGGTGAATGGGCATACCACAACTGCCATTAAGGTTCGACATTTATTGTTTCAGAAATGAATTGGCTTAATTTTTTTAAATTATTTACCACCTTGTGCCGAAATTGTTTAAAATTAATTGTTGTAAATGTTGAAAAATGAAAACAAGTTTAGGGTTTAGGGTAGCAAAACCATTGATGATAAAGACAATTTTGCCAAGGAGCTTGTGTTTTCCAAAGTCAAGAGAAAACATGTTGAAATTCGATGCATAGATGGAAGATAATAACAACATCAACAAAAGAAGAAGAGGAGGAGGAGAGAGGTGATCATCATCCAAGGATGACGACGACTCTTCACAAGAGGATTGCCAACATGTTTCATCATCTTTGGTGAAGTTCAACCAAGGTCAACAAGTCATAGAATCTTGGTTTTATAACCAATTGTTTACTAAACTTAGGTGCCTTCTAACAAAGATAGGCTCTGAAGAGGTATTGGAAGTTGCAGTGAAAAGCTTTGGAGCCTTTGTAGGAAATACAAAGGTGGTTGTTAATGGGGCAAACTATGTAATAAATGTTGTTGTCATCAAGCCTTTAAGTGTACTTATAATTAGTAGTAAAATTGCCTATGTTTAATCCCTGGATCTTCCAACTCTAAAAGACAACAATTTTTCAGAATTGTTAATTTTCGGTATTTCTCCCAATATGGTAATCAACTTGGTGAAAGAAGAAAACAGTAACAATTCCAATCATACTCCCATTAATCATCATTCGTGGGGAAGTGCAATATCTGGGAAAGGTGGTGGCAACATAACATGTGAAGTTTGCTAAAGGCATGGTATTGGAAGCAATATCAAATGAGATTTTCTACTCATTTCACAAGGATGATATACTGGTTGCTTCATTATTGTATCCTTGTAAGGTTGCATTCCTATGAAAGGGTGTTGAGTTCCTTTCTAGAGTGTTGTCTTTTGTTTATCATTGGGTTTACAATACCGCCAACAAGTGTCCATGGTGGTTCAAAGATTGTGACTACATTAAGGTAAGTTGAAAACTCTATGTATATCATTTAATGGATAGTATTTAGTCTTGGTTTTGTTTGTTTTTGTATTTTTTAAATTTTCTTTTGTGGAAAAAATTCTCATGTGGATGTATATATCATATGTTGAGGTATTATATTATATGTTAGGGTAAGATCATATGTAAGATCCTTGATATTGCAAATTCACTTTTATTTTCTAATTCAACTAATGACTTTATTTTTGTTTTCACAATGTTTTCATTTGCATCAGATTTTTCATTACATCATTTTCTACAATAGGCTACTTTTTAGTGGTATTATTCACTACCAGTCAATGAATATCAATCATATTTCTTTCCTACAGAATAATGACATGCAATCTTCAAATTTGATGATTATAAAATCCTACTTTTAGTGTATAGTTGTTAGGGTGTACCATTGAAGATTGTGAGCACTAGTTGTTATGAATATTTGGTCAATGATAGTTGTGTAACAATTTTGAAATCCAATTCATTTATAAAATATAAGACATTTGTATACATATAAAACACACCTAGAATTTAACATGACTGAATATGCATCACCAGGTTAAGAGTAACAACATATAAACATTTGAAGATGGGTTGCAAAAAATACTTATTGAATGCTAGGTAATTCTACAAGAAGCACCATTGAACAAAAACCAACATCTAGGTCTTGAGTATAACATTGGATGTGAAAAGGATTGAACAACTTGCAAATATGAACATAACTAGAACATCTTGCAACATAAAGGTGAAGAAGGAATGTTTGCAAATCAATAATGTTTATGGGTTGTAAAATATCATAATGGTAGCAACTGTAGTGTAATGGAAATGACATCGTGGTAACAACAATAGTGCAATGGAAGTAGCACAATGGTAATAACAATAGTACAACATGTTGTTGGAAGCAATGGCAATATAATGGTAACAACAATAACAATACAATGCAACATTGTGGCAACACAACATTGTAGCAACACAATAATAACATAATAACAACACAATAACAACAACATTACAATAACGTAATGGCACCACAATAGCAACACAACGACAACAACATCACAATAACATAACAATGGCAACATAGTGGTGGTACAACAATGACATGATGACAACATGGCAATAACCATTTAACAATTGTGGTAACAACTAATGGAGGTGTGCAACCTTTGAATCTTCTTCTACGTACATTGTTGAAATTTGAAGTACAACAATAAAGGTAGCAATGACAATAACAATAGCTATGGAACATTCATATTCAAACATTATTCCATGATTTCAAGCATGGAATCCTTTGGATCCAATGTTGTCATCCTCCTCTTCTTATTGTTTGATTTCAAAATTAATTGAAAATAGAGGTGTGATAACATTCACTTTCATTGTTTCAAGTTGGAATTATCCATTGAAACTCCTTAAAAGCCTTGTTTTGCACCAACCTTTGTAAATCATATTGTCCATGTTATTCAAGTGTTCCCACATGTGAAAAAGTCATGCACAAAGTCATGGTTTTAAAATTGAGATTCGAAAATCAACTTTAGGATTCTCACCTTGTTCAAGTTGGTTTTTGATTGTTGAACAAGTTTAAGAATTGAATTATTTCTTGAATGCATGTTTGAATGGAATTAAAGAATCACATTAGAGGTTGAAGGGTGCTAGTGCAATTTGTTGGAACAAATATGACACACACACATGGGTGTTGTTGTTTCATCCAAGCCAAAAACTTTGCACTTTTGTGAATTGATTAACAATCAATAAACCAAACCATTTTTTGGTCTTTTGTTAAGGTATGTATTTTCACTTGAATTGCATGATAAGGTATGAAGATGTGTTCAACAAACTATTTGGTGGTTTCCAATGTAGACTAATGTTGGTATAATAAGTCAAATGAAACCTCAAAAAAAAATTGTTCTTCTTCTTTCATTAATGGGGGGAAGTGAATGATTGGTTGCCCATTGGAACACAAATTTGTAATGGTAGCAATATTCCAATGGCTAAAGATGAAGCAACAATTATGATTTCTTGTCTTCTATTCCAAGTACTTAAATGTGTTTTGCTCTTTTCGTCTCCCATGTTCTATCACCTCTAGTGGGCACAAGATGAACTCAAGTTTCATTTGATTACCAAACAAGTAGGAATATTGTATGTTTGATAAGGTAAGCAACCTTGTGAGCCATGGTTGTCCTTTCTTGTTGCCATGTTTATAATAATTTTCTTATTGTTGTAATGGCTATTATATATGACTAGTTAGAGTGGGTTTTTAGAAAGTTTTTGGTCCAAGGCAAAGTCACTTTGAACCTTCATTTTGTAGAGTCCTTCAAAACTTTAGGTTTTCAACACTCAAAGATCCCTCTAATGAATAGTTGGACAATTGGCACAAATAGGCCTTGTCTAGTAAGTTGCATGTTTTTTAACATGTTAATTAGTTCATTTTTCAATTTTGATCTTGTCTTTGAATTAAAAAGTATAATAATGGAAGTAATCCTTCTTGCTATAGGTTCTTTCAAATGTGGTTTGAACTTTCCTTTTGGTGTGAACCATTCATAAAAAGATCCCCAACTCAATTTTCATACAAACCACTAACTTCTCCTAGTTTTCTACATAAGGTTTTCAAGTAATGAAAAACACCAATGAGATCATCGTGCTTTTTCACAATTGCAAAAATGGAAGGCCAAATGTGTGTTGTAAACTGGTTGATGTAATTACTTTGTGACTTTCTTCTCTTTGTTGATTTGGATCTTTCATCCTCTTTGTTGTTTTCTTGCTTGATTTCCTTCTCTATAATCAAAGTTGCTTGAAGGTGTTTTTGTGGCCTTCTAGCAAGTCATTTAAAGGTTGTGGAAGTCACTTGTTTATTTTATTGGTTGTGTTTGATCTTTTTTGAAAATAACTCCAATTTGTGAATTATAATCCTTGATATTTGTTTTTTATCCACTCATTAAAACATGCAATTTATCATTTTTTTGTTGCCACTATTATTTGCCACATTCAAAACTATTGTAAATAATTTTCAAAACAAGAATGGAAACTTAAATGTGGCAAAAAAACACCATATGTGAGTTGAGTTAAATTTGTCAATGCTAATGTGTGTAAAAAAAAATCCCAAATAAAAAAATGGACATTCTTGAATTAAAAGAACATGAATGGATGATAAAAAATGCAAAAATGGACGTGTAACTATTCAAGATAATTTAACAACTTGTCAAAATATTTGAATTTTTTTTGAAAAAAGTTGAAAATTGAAATTTTTTTGGGGAAATAATTAATGATTTTGGCAGAAACAACTAAACCCTAATGGTAGTTATGGTATATTCAAATATAAAATCAAGGCCTTTCTATCCTAATCATTAATAATTGCTAAGATGAGTTTTTACACTGACTAACATGTCAATATCTTTTCTCCATTGTTTGCAATAGACATGTTCACATTATGTCAACACTCTTATTATTCTATTCACCTTTATCCAAAACCTCCATATCTTCATGCATATCCTACCATGAACAACATTTAAAATTTTTAATATATATGATCCCTTGGTGAACAATCAACTTAACAATACACATAAAGCAAATGAGTGATCGAGGTAAATTGAAGCTCAAGTTTCTAAACCTTGCTTGTCATGACCCAAAACCCCGTAAAGTGAAATAAGCCCGTTTCTTTTAATTTAAAACATGACAATTAAAATTGCTTAATTTCATCAATGCATATTTTTCTTATGCATCAAAACAAGGTCCCACTCATGCAATAAAGTTAGTCAACTATATTATATGTTATAAATAAATAAATAAATAAATAAATAGATTAACATTGATTAAAGAGCCTTTTTTTTTCTTACAAGTAACCTAAGCTATAAGTCATTGTAATAGTTCACCCATCCATGTGATTCCTTACAACCAAAAGAGATAGAGAGAGAGAGAGAGAGAGAAAGGACAAAGCATGCTTTGTACAAGGGGGGCTTAACAATTCATGCAATTCATGCTGCAATTGATCTTCAACCTTGGCTTGCTTCCTTTCCTTCCTTCTAAAGTGATTTTTAAAGGGATTTCATCCTAATCTTCAACCTTGGCTTGCTTCCTTTCCTTCCTTCTAAAGTGATTTTTTAAAGGATTTCATCCTAATCCACAATACGATACATTAGTGTTGTATCGCAAGACTCATATTAATTAGTTGTGGGGACCTCGCCCAAAGTTCAATGTTTTTCCTTTCGTGATGGGCATCTAAAAATTGGCCCATCACAAAAACAATTTAATAAAGCCTTGGATTATCCCAACATAGATATTTTGTAGTTTCTCCTTTGTGGGCTCCTTATATATGCTACAAGAGTAGAACTTAGTAGAGGCCAAAAGGATATGGGATGATGCTATTGGGAAACTATTGGGGAACATAATGAGAACTTTGAGAACCCATTGGGATGTTGATGCGAACACATTGGGAACTACAAAAAATCCAAAAAATCCAACACTCTCCACCCCTATCTATCCCCCCAAAGGAAAAAAACACTGGGCCCCTTGGGGGTCCATGGTGGCACACCTCATTGGTTGGCCAAAAATTTCTATGCCTACCTCTATTGTTTATCATATTTGACCTATTAAAAGAAAAAAAAAAAAAAACTCGGCCCCTTGGTTGGGGGTCCATGGTGGCACATCTCATTGGCTACCAAGAATTTCTATGGTTACCTTTATTTTATTTATTTTTTAAAATCATTTTTGGCCTAGGCTAAATGGTAGGGGCACAAACTATAGGGCACACTATATATGGCAAAATGGATTCATACTTTTCATAAAGATCCACCTAACTAACGAGTGGTGGCGTGTATTTTAAAAAGAAAAATTAGCTTTGTGTCACTCTAGTCAATAGGGTAAGGTCAGTTGGTTTTTTTGTTTTTTTTTTTGTTTTTGGT
>Ga0209611_10014502_pt1 | contig 10504 bp, 3 predicted proteins | sample S1TSphgellanicum_3_FD_187693 | JGI IMG/M metagenome (GOLD analysis project Ga0209611, IMG submission 187693) | Host-associated microbial communities from peat moss isolated from Minnesota, USA - S1T2_Fc - Sphagnum magellanicum MG (SPAdes) (version 2) | ecosystem: Host-associated > Plants > Peat... | reverse complement strand
GGCGTTTCTCTGGCTCCATTTGCCAACAACTGTGCAACAACTCCGTCATCTTAGGGTTCACGTGAGGAGGAAGCTCTGGTCTTTGCCCTGAAAGCACCACATCGTAGGCTGTCGAAAGTTGCTCTTCAAAGGGAATGCGCCCAGTTAGGACCTCGTAACATAACATTCCAAAACTGTACACGTCTCCCGCAGGCAACCATTTTACAGGCTCGGTTTCATCTTTAAGCGATTGCAGCACTTCCGGTGGCCTCCAAAATCTTGTACCCTCTATGTCATCCGAATTCTCGTAGTCCCCAATCCTGACATAGAAATAAAATGACTCCAAATCTTGCTCCAATTCAACAGATTCAATCAATACTTCTCCAAGATGTGAGTCTAAAGGCAGAGCCGTGACGAGGATGTTCGCAGCTTTCAAGTCTCTGTGAATCAATCCACATCTGTGCAGGTCCTGCATCCCTTGTGAGATGTCTATCATCATCTTGATGGTGTCGCTGTAGTCAAACGGCATCTGCCCGTCCACATAAGGCATCCGCCCATCACCCACGCAGCGAACACGATCTATGAGATTTCGGAGATCGCCTCCCATTCGTTCCATGACTATAAACGCGTTGCCGACAGCATCCATTCCGACGCCCATCACTTTACAAACTGCAGAGGCGTTTCTTCTCGATGTTTTCATCACCTTGTCCATTCGCTTTTGCAATTCCACCAAGTCTTTTTCTCCACGTTTCAACTTGTATTTCAATCTTTTGACAACCAGAGGTGTAGAAAATTTCTCACAAGTAGCGAAGAAAACATGTGCCTGCCCACCTTCTCCGATCTTTCGAAGTAGAAAAATGTCGGATCGATCTAACAATCGCACTTCCAAAAGATTATCGTCCTCACTTAGTGTCTCCACCAGGTCACAACTTTGATCTTGCACATCCCTCGACGAAAGCTCACTCCAAAACTTCTTAGGTGCAGATCCATAACATGAAAGTGGTCTTGGAGGAGCCACTTCACTCCTCGATCTCTGAGTTGTTGACTTGAAGCTTATGACCTGTCCTGTAACAGTCGGGTCCTCCTCAATCTCCAAGATATTGCTGTTAAGAGTGTCCGCCATCACAGATCTTGAACCCTAGACCAAGTGTAGGAGTAATGTCGTGTGAACCTGTTTAGCAACACGAGATGGGGAAATATCTCCGCTTTCCACACTACAAAGCTATTGGAGTAATCTTGGTAAAACATTGACAGGAAGACGAAATTAAAGCTGTATGCGAGATGACAGTAGTCAGCCTGCTCCAACTTGCTAAGCCTTGATGACAGAATATCAAGAAGAATCAGAGTTAAAACCAGCTATAGAAAGAAAGAAAGAGAGAGAGAGAGAGAGAGAGAGAGAGAGAGAGAGAAATTGCAGCAAGAATGTAAAATATCGAGGAGTACTTCAATAACAGAAGAGCGGAGTGCGTGCGGAACGGATCTGGCTATCCCGCGTGAAAAAAATTGAAATAGAAGGAAACGCGTGAAGAGGAGACATAGAAGACTTGGGAAGAAACAAGAGCAACATGAAGATAACTATGGAATGGCATAATGGCCACTGCCCCTGACCATAGGAATATTCCAAAAAACTCTAGCGTATTATGCCTTACTTCCCAGATTTGATGCTAAAAAATTTTCTATAACCGTAAGTTGGCCGACCACAGTGAACCAGCACCCACCATCCACTGGATGCCTGTGTTTACTCAGCTGTGGCTGAACCTTAACTGAGTTAGTATATGGTTTCACCTTGGTAAGCAATTATGTAAGAAACACTATGAAAAAAGTGTCTGTTGTAACCTGTTCAATGCAATTGAAAAATGTTTGATAAAATTAAATCATAATTTTAAATGTTCAATAAAACTAACAACTAAATAAATTAGTTGTAACAGACATGATTTTTTCATAATAAAATAGGTCTTATATATAAATGAATAAATAATTACTAGACAAGTAGATGATTTATACATAGTTAAAGGTTGTTTTTACTACATGCCTACTAACCACCTACTTGTGGGTTGTTAGTAGGTAGGTACTAAAAACAAGTAACTGAGCTAACCACCATGGTTAGCTAGGGAATTGGAAATTAAACATTGTTTGCTGATCAGTTACCATCCATCCTTCCTGGTGCAATGTTGGGTGCTGGTTCACTGTGGGCCTAAGGTTCTCCACATGCTTATGGTGCTTTGCATGTCCCAGGGTTCAATTGTCCTTGAACACTTGATCCTGGGTCATCACCTAGTATGTATTTTATGCATCATTCTCACTATCTTCAAGAAGTTCTTCCTTCATCTCATCAATGACTGGTTTCAGCAATTTGTTGTTCTACAAACACATTAAAATTTCAATATTACATATGCATGTATATCACAATAGAGAACACACCTGTTTAGTATTGAAAACATTGCAAAACAAACAACCAAAGAACATTATTGTGCTTATAGTCATTCAGCAACAAACAAAACGCACACACATGCAGCATTCATTAATAATCAACATTTTACCCCCAAAAAAATCTTCCTACTTTTATTTATTGGTGTTATAGTTGGTACTAGCTTACAAAAATTCAAGATCTCCAACTCGAAAAAATCTCCCTAGTTTTTTCACCTCCTAAAATGCATCACAACTAGATGCACTCACACACCTTCCCAAAACTTCCATTCCTAACATTATCAATATCCACGTGATGCAACTGTCTTCTATAAATCTTCATGCAACAAATTTCATCATTGTGGATCTAAACATTACCCTCATTACCATGCACATACCAATTACAACATAACATCATTAAAAACTAATGATTACATGGTCATCCACTAATTGAGCCTCAAAAATTTAAAGACTTGATTTTCTGTCATAAACAATTATGCAAGTGTGAACCTCAACTAAGCTTTGCATAAACAAAATATATAAATCTATAATGTTTGTTGTCATGCATATTTTTCAAGTTATGTTGAGAAACTTGATTAGCTTTTCTTATACCCCTCTATTCTAAATATGCAAATGAAAGATGTAGCAAGGAAAAAAGGAATTACAATAAAAGTGTAAAATACATTTTTTGCATGTCAATATTTCAACTACAAGTTTAATTATTTACTATCACAATGGAAACATTGGATTGGTCTCACAAAAATGAAATAGGGGAGATGATCACATATTAGTAATTGCAGTGTATACAAGTTTATGTCGAATATGTTTTTGTGCATGCCAATTGGCAATTGTTTACAATTTTATTCCATTTGCCATACATTCATGAATTATAATTTACTCTTAGATTTTTTTAAAACTATCATCGCCATAAATCTAACCAAAACATAGGAATTTTCCAAAGGACATGAATAGACCATGACAATGGTAGGTTTAATTTTAACTTCAAACACATAACACAAGAATCACGGTTCTCACTACATGCAACCGTCTATCAAAATGTGATGCATTCATTTAAGTGCTAATATTGCCCAACATCATGTCAAAACAAGGTCAACCTAGGTCATAACCCGAATCAAACTACCTAAGATAGGGTGTAGGGTGATGCCAATTCACACTATTCAATTCCCCTAAACGATGTGGTGACCAAAACAAACATTCAGTTGCCATAATTTGCCAATGATTGCACCTATTTTGATCACCAAAGATTTTAGTTGTCACACAACAATTCAAAATCAGACTATGGTGATGAAAAATAAATTGGCATGTCTTCAATGTTTTTTATGGCAAATTTTCATTTTTTAAAACAAAAGTTAGGACAATTCAAGAAATTTTCTGGTTTTGAATGTAAATTCAACCAATTTATTTTGGTTAAACTTCACCAAAATTTCAACACCAAAAAAATGAAAAAAGCAATGGAAGGCTTCCATTTGCATCAAAAAATATTGTTTCAAATGAATATTTATTAATTTTATTTCATTATTTGAGGTCTATGACCTTTTATCAAAGCATTTTGTATTTTGACATGGACACATGGATCTTCCAACATGTCAAAATATTGACAAGGAAATAATTTAGGGACATGAAATGATGGAATGTATGCTACTATTTATTCTGTTAGCATGTGCACAAGGAAAATCACAATATTAATGCAAATGACCAAAATTCATGAAATTTTAATCATGTTCAATGAAAAACTTAATATTATTCAAATTTCAAAAGCAATCACACCGGATATGTCCCATTAGTAGCAATAGTAACCAAATCAATTGCACCCTAAAGTTATTCTTGAAGGACTAAAGGGTATATTTTTATGTATGTATTAAAGTTATATTAATGATATTATATATGTATGTGTGTGTGTGTGTGCATATATTAATTATGCATATGTATGTATATTGTTCATAAATTGGGTCCAAAAATTAATATTTGAAACTTTGAAGATTTTTATTTCAATTTTTTAAATTTAAATTAAAAGTATATTTGATCTGAAAATTGCAATTTCAATTCTTTAAAAAACTATTTGAATTTGAATTCTTTTTTTAATTGGAAAATCCCTATTTCATTGATTCTTTAAAACTTTATATGAATTTGAAAATTGTTATTTGAATCTGAAATTTTCTATTTTAATTTTTTTCAAACATCTTTGAATTTGAAATTTTGTGTTTACTTTGCAAATCGCTATTTCATTTATTCTTTAAAAATGTATCTGAATTGGAGAAAACTTATTCGAATATGAAGTTTTCTATTTCAATTCTTTAAAAATATATTTGAATTTGAAAAATTGTATTTGCATATGAAATTGATATTTACTTCTTTAAATTCTATTTGAATTCCGAAAAAAAAGTTGATCTAAAATTTGATAATGAGAGCTATAACAAATGAAATAGTAAGAAAAATCAGAATGACAAAATAGCTCATCTGAGTTTGGCACTAGCTACAATAATTATTTAATACATAGTCTTATTATTATTATTACTAAATTATTTAATATAATAAACTACATAAATTTAATTAGTTCATATGGTATTTTCATATTGTGATGTGAATTATTATATATTAAAAAATTAGTACTATAACTATTGAAATTATTATTTAAATTTATTTTTATTTTTATTTAAAAATATTGATTATTATAACTAGTGTTAGTTATAATAACTATGATAATAATAATAATAATAATAATAATACAATATTATTACCTATTAACTTTTGGTACTCATAATAATTGATATAATTAATAGGTAAATTATGTTAGTAAAGTATGGGTATTAAAAAATATTGCAAATAACATGTGACTAAGTTGTTGACACTTGCAACTATAGTGTTTAACCCTTATTCTTTGCTTTTTATTCTTTTAATGTGTAATATATAACTAGGTGCACTAAAAATGTTCAAAGTGCAAGTGTTATTCAAGGGATGAGCCAATAAAAGAAGCTCAACCTTGAAAGTTAAAAACCAAGATAAACCAAGTTTAAAACCTACCTAATTATGTAAGCTTACTTACTTACATCTTTAGGCTTAAACCTTCCTTACCTATCCATGTGTTGACATCCTATTGACTTCAATTCAAACAATCCAAAATAACTAACTAATTGCATATATTTAACCTAGGTAGGTAGGTAGATGATTAGTCTAAATAAATAGGTAGGTAGATCCTTCCTTCCTACCCACCTACTTACCTAAATGGATTTTGAACAAATTTAACTAATATGCCACATGGCACATTTTGATTGTGACACTTGTTATGATAAAAAATGATCCAGACATATAAATTGATAATGTTAAATTATTTATGAATTATATTTAAAATATGTCACGTGTCACAATCTAAAACTATCAAAACATATAAATTAGATATTTTAGATTATTTCAATTTTTATTTTATTTTTAATAATTAAAAGATGGACATATGACAATACATCGTTTTTTCTTATTGTTCACCAAAATAGTTGCATTTTAGTTTCAAACAACAATATGTATGCAACCAATCAAAAGATAAAGATATATTTCATTGACTTTTTTTTCATCCAAAGTTTTTTGTCATTTGTGACTAATGCTGATTTGTTCAATGCGATTAATGGGATTTTAATTGTAAATATTGTTTACAATTAACAACTAGTTGCAATGATCAGTCACAAATAGTCACTTTTCTCCTAATGTTGCTTAGTCATAATTTCTAAATTTACATCTCTTGAATTCACATTGAAAAAATTGGCATTGTGGTAATATTAGCTCTAATTTTCTAAGCAACTAAGTAACCACTTATCACCTTTTAAAAAATTAGGGTTGACTTTCTACCTACCATTCCTAAAAGTTAGCTAAACTAATGGACATCACTTCCAAAAGTGGAAATAGTAAAAAAAATCTACTACTAATAATAAAAATTATCATTTCACTCCTCTAATTAGACTAACTCTTAGATGAAGGTAAAATCTAACCCTAAGTTAACAATATCATTTCAATTCCATATAAAGAGTTCCAGTGTGTGATTTCATAAAAAACCATATCAATTACATTCTTCATTTAAATGAATGTAAGTGTGTGGAAACATAAAATAATTGTTGAAATTGTATTTTCATTCAAAAAATACTAAAAATTATATTGAAGGCCTTTATTGAAATTTCATTTTATGTGTTTTTAAAAATAATAAAAATAAAAAAATAAAAATTCCCCAGGATAATATTAAATATATTTTTAAAAGAGTACATTTTTTACCCAAGATCTACCCCATCATAGTGTGCTTTCACCTTGGTGATGTTTATATGTTCAATTCATGAATTTTGGTGATTTCATTGATGATGCTAAAATCTATGTGATTTATGTGCAAAGAGGCAATAGTTCATTCAAGCATGGTACTATTTAGGGGTTAGGTTACGAATCCTATTAGGTATTGTTCTAGCAATTTCGTTAAACATGTTTGTGTTCAAGAAATTTGACATTGTATACAATGTCCTCTATGTTGCAAATCATGTGCAAATCACTTGTGTTTTTAGGTCCAATTGCTGCAACACTTTATGATTATGAAACATAAAAGCGGAAGGGAATTAATGCATTGGCCAACTCAATTACCAATCACCAATTGGTCACCACAATAAATGATGCCTTGTTGTGTGAAAGAACCATATGCTTTCAAGGAACTTTCTTCATCATGACTAGAAAATGTGTAGTACTTGGAATTGTGTTTAATTTGGTGCTCATTACATGCACCCAACATGCTACATCACACTCTATGGAAAGCATTGGGAAGACGGGGTGATGATCAATAGTTCAAAGGGCCAAGCTCCATTCAAAAGGACCAAGTTATTGTCCATGTTTGCACATAAACTCTAACTAGATGTTGAGATTACTAACAAAATGCAAAATTATAAAATCAATTGTGATTGGAAAATGCAGAGACGCATTGGGTGATCTAAATGCAATTGCAAATGGTTTAATGCAAGTGATGAATCAACTTTTGGGAATTAGCTTTATTGTAAGTACATTTGAAGGAGGTAATTGAAGGAACATTGGATAATGCACATACTTGGTGTGATCTAAATTTGCACACTGTCCATATGCAATAAGCATGAAATTTTGAAAGATATTCTTCATATCTTGGGGTATTCCATTACCATGAGTAATGTACCGCAAGTTAAATTGAAAAGAGTATTCTCAAAATGTCAAGTTATTTGACCTTGGCCACAATTTAAAAAGATCGGATTTTTTTAAAAATATTTTTCATAACAATGGTATTCCATTACCATGGATCAAGATAACTTAAGCTTTTGAAAAAATAATACCCAAAATTTGAAATTAGCTAGCCTTGGTCAAGGTTAAGAAACTTGAACTTTTAAATAATATCCTTCATAAACATGGGTAATTCATAACCATGGGCAAGAGAGCCTAGGTTGTTGAAAAGGATGTTTCCAAAAGATTGAGCTTCTTAGCCCTAAAACTAGAAGTTGGGTTAAAATGAAAGAAAAATAATCCATGAACAGATTGAGGAAGATGGATTGAGCTTTGGGGAAGAATATTTTCAAAAGCCCAAGCTAACTAACCTTGGCCAATGTTAGGAAGCCCAAAATTGTTTTTTGAAAATTCTCAATAACAAAGGTATCCAAAACTAGGTGCAAAATTGTAGTCTAGGCTATCTAACCTTGGCCGAGGGTAAGAAGCTCAAGGCTATCGAGCTTTTTAACCCTAAACATTGAACATGATCATAATGAAAGATATGTACGAAAAGCCTGAGCTTTTTAACCCTAGACATAGAACCTTGGTTATATAATGAAAGATATATGTGAAAAGCTTAGGCTTCTTTACCCTAGATGTAAGAATATTCTCATAACTGAAGGTCTTCCCAGCCCTGACTATGGGAATATGGTCATGGGTACCATGGCCAGTGGTAATATAACCTTTTTGCTATTGGTAGGCAAGGCCTAAACTTCTTTGAAACAAGGGACATGGATGGAAATTAAACTACATATAAATGAGAAAATATGACATATACATTTTGAAATATATATATATAATACTTACTAGGTGATGAGTAAGAATCAAGTGTTTAGGGTTTAGTGTTTAGGATTTAGGGTTTTCCACATGCCTTAGTCATCACCTAAGGCATGTTTAGGCATGTGGAAAACTTTAGGCCAACCTAAGGTTATAGAATCTCTTTCGGCATTAGTTCTGTAGTAAGGTTTTTTGAAATAATGGTCTGGAGTAGTGGCCATTTTGCTATTCCATAGACATCACTCTGGAGCTATGTAACCCATCCTCGATGATGTGAGATTGGCTTGGTTGCATAGCTGAGGAGCATGCACATGCTCATCTTCTCATCCACCTTCCTAGCATTCATTAGTGGTTTTTTGGGTAGATACCATAGCCTAGGGTCAGTTTCCACAATTGACAAAACGAATAATTTTTTTAAATTTTTTTTAAACATCTACTATAATAATATTGTGATATGAGTAGTGAAATTATTCAGAGTGTAGCCTATGATAATTAGGATGATTATCACCATGTCAACTTGATATTTTCACAAATTTCCATTTTATTATTTTTGAGGATTATTTAATGACAAAAAATTGACCTTAGGGTAAGGTATTTGACAATATGGACATTCACAAATTTAATGCACTTGTGATTGATTTTTCATTTTGTTTGTCCTTTCTAACTTATAGGACAATTCACAATGCAAAGGGCATACAAAAAAATTATGTCAAAAACATAAAAATAAAATTCTATTTCATTTAATTTCCTAGGAAAAAGAAAAGGGGAGCCATGACCCTAAACCCTAAACCCTGTTTAGTGGAAACATCTACTGAAATTTTCTCTTGTAAATCCAAGGAATCAGAACATTGCTCTTATTTCAAAGAGCTTGCTCTACACCAACATTGTTGTTGATCGGCTTGGTTTGGATTTCTGGTTTAGGACTGATGTGGTGTCTTGAATTCAAACACAGGTAGACACAGAGAGACATTGGGTGCTCAGCAACAAAATGAACTGCCACCCATGGGTGGGAAATCTTTCAAGACATCATGTTAGGGCTGGACAATTTGAGCAGGTAATCGAAACTTTTTCAACAAATGCAATAAGCATGAGTCCTGTCAAGCTTTTGTCAGAGTGCTCAATGAAAGTGCTGATTTGCAAACATTTGTAGAAGGCAGACACATGATCAATACACAGACAGGCTCAATATCATTGGGCTGCTTTTCAGTGTAAATTCGCACTGTCCTGATGTTTAGGGGTCAATTATCCGAGAAGTGCAACATCAAGGGTAGGGCCAGTCCTTGTGACCCTGTTGCAGATGCTGAACCCCAGTGCCAGAATAGCTGCACTTGGAACAACCACAGATATGCATACACTGATTGTCCAAAGAGAGTGTGAATCAGATCTGTATGTGGGTAGTAACATTGACATGTGTGTGAAATGCAGGCTTGTGTAGAAGACGCATGAAGATTATCAAGATTTAACAAGTTGCCAGAAAAGGAAGGAAACTAATTCATGGACTGATTGCACAGAATTACATATAACTTGCCCAATGAATTACAATGTTTAATAAGCACATCTATTGAAATGTCTTCAAGTATGTAGGTGTCAATACTCCTCCGAAGAATCAAGCTCCAAAAAAAATAGAGGATAATCTGAAGCAAGATACTTCCTGTGGTTTCCACAATCCACCAGAATCAAGTCCCGCTTCTGTACATAAAAGATTTATGACTTCCTGACCTTCATCCATGTCCAAGGTTGGTACAGCAATGGTCTTCCTTGCAGATTATCTCACATTATTGGAATCTGGGTTTCATTTTTCAAATGTTGTCAAGTGTGAGGATAGTGGAGCTTCTTTGTTAAGCTGGACACCCCATCAAGTAACTTCACCATATTGCCAAGAAACCATTCAGTGGGTAAGAAGTTCCACATCCCACCTCATCAGCAAGCATGTTCCTGACAAAGTCTGGAAAGAAGGCTAGTCTTTTCATTTGTGATTCATGGGTGATTTTCCTACGGCTTTTATGGCATATTGATGATTGGTGATGCAAGAAACTTCTTTCAGTGGGAATTGTGGCATCAGGATTTGCATTAT
>Ga0209611_10014501_pt1 | contig 10505 bp, 6 predicted proteins | sample S1TSphgellanicum_3_FD_187693 | JGI IMG/M metagenome (GOLD analysis project Ga0209611, IMG submission 187693) | Host-associated microbial communities from peat moss isolated from Minnesota, USA - S1T2_Fc - Sphagnum magellanicum MG (SPAdes) (version 2) | ecosystem: Host-associated > Plants > Peat... | reverse complement strand
GGAGAGAGAGAGAGAGAGAGAGAGAGAGAGAGAGAGAGAGAGAGAATTTAGGTCATTACCCAATAAAGGGACTCAATAAATTATTAGTCCACAAAAGAACTCTCCCTAATAGATGAGAGACCATGGTGGTAGTGCAAAGTTGTGAGCTCTTTGAGTTTTGCTCATTAGTGGTTTTTTAAGGGAGTGGAAGGGAGAGGACATGGGGTTTATCATGGACACCAATTGGCCCAATAATTGCATTCGTTGGGTCAAAGGTCGTCCACAAGGGTTATGAGCCAAGCAACCAAAGACCTAGTCGGGGGGATTTGAAACTTGGACAATTGAAAAAGTGAGTATCTTGTCATTTGGTTTTGCAATTGGCCTTGCTCCCAAAAAAAAAAGCCAATGCAAAAACACACACATTTTCAAAGCAAATTGTCAATAAGAAAAGGCAAAGTGGTTTCTTAAACAACCAAATCATTGATATGAATGCAAATTTTGCATAGTCAATACTTTGATACCTTTGCTCCACTCCATTCCACTCCACTCCACTTTGGGTCTGGTCAGACCTAGATTTAGTCAGTAGTGTAAAGTTGTGTATAAAGCCCAAATACTTGAACATGCAAAATGGGTCGACAAATAATAAAAAGCAAGAGCTTTCTACTCAAGAAATTATACCATAGTAGTTACATGGCCAGGCTCAACACATGTCTGTCGAATAATTAATTAAATTTAAGTTTCCATGTTGAAAATTAAATATTTCTGAATATTCCAATGGATTCTCTATTTTCCTTCATAATTAATTTTTTGGGGTTATTTTAATAAAATTATTATTTAAAAGAAATAATTTCAATATTTCTACAAATAATTTTAATTAGTGTTTAAGGTGCCAAGGTACTAGGATAGTCAGAGTTGGTGCCTTTAGTACCATGTTGTATGATAGCCCTAGCCTACCTCCCTTGGAGTCCCCATAGTGTGTACTTTATTACATAGCTGTCCGAGAGATCTTCTGGGGGGGGATTCCTCACTCCACAAATGCCCACACTCTATCCCTCCCAAAACCCGAATCCAAAGTCCTTAAACCCTAAACCCTAAGCCTAAGAGTAAACCAATTTGGTCTGCTTTTTTCGTTGTATTTTTAACTTTCTCTAATGTTAAGGGGTTATCTGCAACCCACTAAGGAGAAGCAAATAAATAAATATTTAAAAAAAAAAAACCTCTTTACTTTATTAGGAGGCTACTAAAGTCATGAAATTCACCCTTTCTATGGTTTTTCTTTGCATTTCAAAATAGACCTAGGGATGATGATGGACTTGGAGATCAAGCTTTCAAGGATGAAAAATCCATTATAACCAATTATTAGCTAGGTATCTACAATTTGCAGTGTTTTCTATTGGGTGCGAATTTTCACATTTTTCACCTGAAAAAAATAAAAAGAAAAAATAATTTCAAAACACATGCCAGAGGATTTTTGTGAAAAAATGGACCTAAAATTTACAAGATTGAAAAAAAATGTTTTGGCCAGATTTTGGGCCAATAATTTATTGTTGACCAATGAAAAATAAAAATCATTTCCTTGCTATCTAATGATGGATGCTCTTGTAAGGCAAGTGCTAGCCTACTACAGTGGGGCACAGTTACCAAACCAAAGGCTAGTTTCTTTCACACTACTTTGTTTGTGTCTGCAATACTCTATCCAAAACAGACTAATAATGTTAGGGTACTGTACATGCCATTGGGCATGCTCTCTGAGTGACCACTGTAAGTAAGTGACAGAGGTATGTACTAGGGTTTGAAGGAATTGTGTTGGGTTTTCACCAAAAAAAACAATTCAAGAAACTAACTAACTAGATAGATAGATAGATATCATGAAACATTTGTCCTCAGATTTCATCAACAAATTGATGAGGATTTTGCTTCCATAACACTTGGCAGTCATCTGAGCAAATCTGCTCTGCTTGTTTGCATGGAAAAAGGTGTTTCAAAAAGCAGTGAGTGTGTTGACCCAGGCATGAAGGGCAATTTGTAATTTTTTTTTTGTAAGGTAGCCAAAGGGTAATGAATGATGTGTAATGTCATCATGTTTGCAAAAGGTTTTCATGCATTCCTTGCATAACAAGTTTATAGCGAGCTCATATGTCTAATGTAGGTAACTCTACACAAGTTTCATAAGCCCAATGACTTGGTCTAGAATCTTCGGAGTCAGATATCAGTGACAGGCATGGGAAAGACAGATTATTTCAAGTGGGAATTTACTAATATCATAGACTCCCCAAAGCATAATAAGGACCGCTTCACATTAGATTACGTCTTAGGGCACGATTTTATAAGTTTCAAGAAAAGGTCTTTCTTCATGAAAATCAACCTTTTGAGTGTGTTGTGTGCTCTTATGTCGACACATACAACCCTTGCTATCAACACACATAAACCAAACATAATACCATCCTAACCTAATGCCTACCATACAATTGGGGTTTTGGATAATAAGCATTAGGTTAGAATGGTAGGTTTATGTGTGTTGATAACGAGAGTTGTAGGTGTTGGCATAGGAGTGCATGATGCAAAAATCAAGCCATTTTTTGATCATTTTAATCCCAAAAAAATTGATCAAGACTTGTCTTTGGAGTTCAATTTCCATTTCCTTGCGTAAGTATCAACCCATGGAACCAAAAAAGTGTAGTCATGTAAGACTCGCAGTCTTGATTGAGCTTTGTAAATTGGGCCTTAGTGCGAAGGACTTGATTTGAAACTTTAGGCTAACCAAATTGTAGGATTGAATTCAAGACTTATAAATCAGGCCTTACTCTGAAGTGCCCCTAAGTTTAGGGTTGAAGTTCTTGATGACATCGGCTAAAAAAAAAGGGCATTTGGTTGATGAATGAAATCTGATTTTCTTTTAGTGTAAGGTAAAATGTGCCTTAGAAGGTAAGGCATTCACAAAATAAAGGGCCTAGGATAAGACAAAGTTGAGTCTCGCCACACATTGGTGGAATGTCCCTCATCCCATGGACTTTATGCATATTACAAGAAGAGCACGACCATGAACTTAAACATACACAAGTCTTAGGATGGGGAGGGTTCTTGCACCTACACCTTAAGAATGGGATGGATCCTACACCTATATGGAGGCAGAATTTACCGCAACTCTTAAAGAGTAGGCATAAGATCTCTTTTCTTTTCTAGGAGGGATCTATCTATTAGTAGGGAAGGTAGTTTTTATGTTTTGTTTGTCACATTGAAATCTCTCAAACCATGGTGACCCTTGCTATGCTCTTGTGGAATTGTTGGAAAGCCATTGATGCTTAGGGGATGCACTGGGGTGGTTTTGTCATGTTTAGACTTATGGTGCAAGAGTTGTTGAACTTTGTCATCAAAAATTTAATAAAATCAAAAATAAATTTTTAAAAAGGAAATTGGGGGCAAGTTCTTGGTATTGCTAGAAAGCCCTTGATGAGTGAGATTTATTAGAGATGATTTTATAATTTTTAGAGCTAAGGTGGGGGAAGATATTGAATTTCGACTAATTTTTGTCCCAATAAATAAATATATTTTTAAAAATATATATTTTCAAAATTGGGTTTTATCATTAGGGCCATATTCACATTTCAAATCCAGTTACACAATCATGTTCACACTTGAACCAATGACACAAGCCACACTAGATTGATGGATATAACAAAAGGTGCACGTCAAATACACTAAGAAATTTCTCTGAGTGATTTCTAGGTTCAAAATGGGAGGAGAGACCAACACAATCAACAAAGTGATTGTCCCATCACCAGTTCATCGAGAGCACAGGTTCTCAGAGCGACAGGGCTCAAGAAGCATCACAATGGCAGGGCATATAAGGGAACAACACCCTTATGAACTTTGCGGGGGTGTAAGTGCTCCTCCTGAGCAATTTGGAGCCCACTTGTAGTTATACCTGCAGACACACAATTGCATTAAACCTATTATTCATGCACTAGTAGTAGTACATGCAAGTAGTCCCATAGAGTACCCATTCCAGAGAAAATAGTACAGTTCCCCAACATAATATACCATATTATTTGTACTCAAAATGTCTAATGGATGAATTTTTGCCCATCTTTCCTTTGTTTTTTTGTAATGATTTTCACTCTTTGAGCTTTCAGAAATCAACCAACCAACCAGTGATTTTAACCACAGTTAAATTTCTCCTCCATGAAAGTCTAGAAAAAAAAATAAAAAAAATAAAAAAAAATTTATGAGTGATGAAAACAACATATATCTACCCTAATTGGTGGCTAGTCTGACCTGACAAAAACCCCAGAAGCTAAGGCCAGAGTGAACCTCTACCCACCAGCACACCATGCAGGATGGGATGATGATATGTGGACAGAGAAACATGATTGTGTTCTTGTCCTATCACTAACCATGGTGGTTAGCTATGTACTAACCATCCATGTGTATCTATCTACCTACCTAGTAGTCACCATCTGGCTTACCTACTTACCTACCTATGTAGTAACCATGGTAGTAAAAGGCAAGAGTAAAGAATTTATCATTTACTCTATGTTTAGGGTATAAGTGGGTAAAGGTAGGGTAAATGGCAAAGATGTATTGGAATATCACTACTTGATGCCAAACCCTAGAATTGAAGATGCAAGTATGATAAGTTTATGTAGTTTTTATTTTTTGGTCTCTCCTTGAACCTTTCTTTGAAAAAAAAAAGCCTAGATTTTCTAGAAAAAATGATTTAAAATGTTTCAAATCTCCGTATTATCTAATATTGACAAAACTTTTGGCACGAGGATTGCAATTGGTATATTATTACTATTCATTTGTTGATCAACATATTTATATTATGCCATAAAAACAAGTCTTTAACAAAAATGACTCTATAAACTATTTAAATAGAGATCTTAGAGACAAGAGGATATGGTCAATGGCTTGTTGGGTTACTGGAAATTGCTTTAGCATACCTAATGCTGAACAAATTTAAAAAAATAAAATTCAATTAGATGTGGATGGTTGGTAGTAGTTAGTACATAACTAACCACCATGGTTAGCTATGGGATAGGAAAAATGTTTCCTTCCCCCCCCCCAACCCTTCCCACGAAGTTCCCAAAGAAATGAAGTTAGAAAGAAGGTAAACAAATGTGGGGCCAAATCCAACTCTGCATTCTTTCTTTTGTAGTCTCTCTCCCTTTTTTTTTCTTTTTTCATTTTCTTTGGCCAGAACCAATAAATGAGTCATAATAATAGTAAGGGAGCTCCAGTTGCACTCCCTCCCAAAATTAGGGTTGTTTACTTAAGCTCCACCAGCTGGCCCTTATGGGCAAGTTTGGTTATTTCAACTCAAGTTTGATAGTAGCTTAGCTGTTTGTCCCACTATTTTCTGGCCTATTTTTCAACCATGAATATGTGCTCTGCTGGTTTGCCCCCAATCTAAGCTTAAATCAAATCCCCTTGGCGGTATGTAAAAACTACTTGTAACCAATTTTATGTTTTTAATTTAATTTAATTTAATTTATTTTGGTAATTAAGGTTGTGTGATCATCCATGAAAAGATTTGGCTATGAATGAATTGTGTCAATTTAAAATAAAAATAAAAATCATAGCATCTTTTCATAAATATTTGGCTATGAATAAATTATGACAATTAAAAACTAAAAAATCTAAGCATCTTTTCATAAAGATTTGGCTATGAGTAAATTATGACAATTAAAAAAATAAAATTCTAAGAATCTTTTCAGCCAGTGTTTTTTTTGTTTTTTGTTTTGACAAAAGGATTGGGAAAGTTTTGTTTTTCAAGAGTAAATTCCACTGATTTTTTTAGTTTTAGGGGAAAAAAAATTGTCAAATTTTTTATCATCATAAAATGTACAGAAAATCGCTACTGCAAAAGTGATATTAAAATCTGGTGGTTTTTCTGAATTTGTTTTTCCTAAACCTTGTGACCGAAAATCCCCCAAGAATATATATATTTTTGTTTTTTTTTTCCAATTGGAAAAATTTCACCGCCCATTAAAAAATCAAGAAAAAAAAGACTTCTTCTAACTTAGGCTTATAGCATGCAGTTTTTCTCTCTTTTTTGGCTTTCTTTTTCAATTTTGTGATGTAGGTGAAGTGGTGATCATCCATCAGACTATTTAGCCATATCTGGCGATCAAAAAATAGGAAAGTAAAAGACGTTAAGTATCCTTCAATTTTTCTTACTCACCTAGTGAAACCGATTATGGAAACTGGTGATTTAATTTTTTATCGAAAAATTTGGAAACTGAAAAACTAACAATAAAATAAAATAAAATCCCACACCAAATTCCCCTCATTTTGAAATGAAAATTAAAAAATCGCCATTTGGGGAAAATTCACCACCCAACAAAAACACACACACACTGGCTACCACTGGTACGAAGGATTCTTGAATGAAAATTCCCCCAAAAGTCGCCATATTTTAAGGGAGAAAAAAAGGTTGAAATGGCCAAATGTTTTTAAAATTTTTTACTTTTCTTGCTGACCTGCAGCAGCCAAAATTTGGCTAAGTCCTCTTGCAGCTGATTTGCCAGTCCACCTACCTTACAAAATTAAGAAATTTTTTCATAAAATTAATTAAAAAAAACTAACCAAAATTTTATAAATGATAATAAATATATAATAAATAATAAATAATATTAAAATATTTCTTTTAAACAAAAAAAAAAAAAAAAAACAGGCCAGCTTTTCACTGGACCCACCCAAAGCTCAGCAGTCACCTGCTGGCTGCTGGTACTTTACCGTGCTACTGCGGCTGTGCTCTTTGTTCCTTGCTGCATTATGATTACGCAGTTGCAGCAGCAGCAGCAGTAGCAGCTGCTCCTCCCTGTAGCTTTTTTCTCTAGCTTGCTCTTGTCAAAACTTCGCGCTCGCTCGCTCGCTTGATTAATTGCTTGTACAGTGAAAACAATTGTGTTGTCGTGATACCACCACTCGTTCTTCGAAGTGTAGTAGTAGTAGTAGTAGTAGTTGCTGTTGTTGTTGTAGTTGTAGAACAAAAACAACGACTTGGTGTGGTTGGAGAGATGAATGTTCAATGTCTGAGGTAAGTATGAGAGACTCGTGTAGCTGCTGCTGCTGCTGATCTTATGGGAAACTCGTGGCAATTTTTTTTTCAAGTTCAAGATTTATTTGGAGCGGGTCTGAAGAAGAAACTTGGGAAGGTCGACATCGATGCTGTTGGAGTGGAGTTTATTATTGTAACCATTTCTTTTTTTGGTTAGTGTGGTGGAGGTGGAGGAGGAGGAGGAGGAAGAAGAGAAAAGCCGAGTAGAAGAATAAGAAGAAGAAGAAGAAGAAGGAGATGAGGAAGTCTAAAAGAGGTTTGGTTTTGATCTTGTGTTTGAATTCTCGATAGGGAGGGAGGGCTTCGTCCATTCTGCAAAAACCTACGTCGATATTAGAAGTCGAGTCTGAGTTCAAGCCTGACGTCACTTCTGCAAAAACTTATGTCGACATTAGACGCTCCAAGTTCGTCCATTTTGCGAAAACCGGCTATTTCGACACTAGAAGCCAAGTGTGAGTCCAAGTCCGTCCCATTTTGCAAAAACCTACGTCGAAACTAGAAGCCAAGTGTGAGTCCAAGTTCGTCCATTCTGCAAAAGCCTAGCTAGCTACGTCGAGAGACAATTGTGTTGGCAGCTTCCACTGGAGGAAGCTGCTGGGATTGTGGAATGAGCTGACCATTGCGCGGAGAAAGAAAGAGAGAGAGACAGGAATTGGGAAGAGATAGAAGATATACTAGTAGTGGAAGAGTGTTGAGCCTTTTGTGGAGAATCGTCATGGTATTGCATTCGAGGAGGACGCGAGGTACAGCAACGATTTTGGACATGGCACTCATATGGGCACTGGTTGTGCAAGCTCTGTTTTCTTTGGCAACACTAGATTCAGCAGCAGCAGCAGCAGCAATGAGGAGTTACTCGCAATTTGAGGAGCAGGTAGAAGCCACCATCACGTCCATGAGCTTGGGTGCAGCAGGAGGAGGAGGAGGAGGAGGAGAGCAACAACCAGCTGCAGCAGCAGCACATGAGTTTTCTTCAGAGGCGCAGAGCCTGAAGACGACGACGGCAGCGAAACCTCAGGAAACTTTGCCGTCATTCAGAGAAGCTCCAGCATTCAGGAACGACAATCAATGTGTGCAGTCTACTGCTGTGAACAGGACAGCAGAAGGGATTTGCGACTCGAGCTCCGTTCACATCGCCATGACACTGGACATCGCGTACCTTCGAGGCTCCATGGCGGCTGTTTTCTCCATCCTGAAGCACACAGGATGCCCTGAGAATGTGATCTTCCATTTTCTTGTAGGCGACAGGGATGATGATGATCAAAATGATCATGCTTCTTCTTCTTCTTCTTCTTCTTCAAAGCTGCTGCTGCGCTCTCTTATTGATTCCACTTTCCCGTTCCTCAGATTCAAGATCTACCACTTCAATGAAGCGTTGGTGAAGACGCGGATCTCCGCATCCGTGAGACTGGCACTGGAGCATCCGCTGAACTATGCGAGGAGCTACTTGGCTGACATTCTAGAGCCCTGTGTGAAGAGAGTGATCTACTTGGATTCTGATCTCATTGTGGTAGACGACATTGTCAAGCTCTGGGGTACCAGACTAGGGTTTCGTGCCATTGGAGCTCCAGAGTATTGTCATGCCAATCTCACCAAATACTTCACTGATTCCTTCTGGAACAACAAGGAGATGATCAAGATCTTCAATGGCAAGAAGCCTTGCTATTTCAACACAGGTGTCATGGTCATGAATCTGGTGAAATGGAGGGAGCAAAACTACAGAGGTGCAATTGAGGATTGGATGATGAAGCAGCAGGAGACAAGGATCTATGAGCTTGGTTCTCTTCCCCCCTTTCTTCTGGTGTTTGCTGGTGATGTCGAACCCATTGATCACAGATGGAATAAGCATGGGTTAGGTGGTGACAACCTCGAAGGCAGATGTAGACCTCTGCATCCGGGACCTGTCAGTCTTCTTCACTGGAGTGGGAAAGGGAAGCCTTGGATTCGGCTTGATGTGAGAAAGCCATGTCCTGTGGATAATCTTTGGGCTCCTTATGATCTACTCCTTCCCTCTTCTTCTGCTGCTGCATCCTCCTCCTTGTCCTTGTCCTCATCCTCATATTCATGATGTTAAGAAGAACTCCACTTCTTTAGGAAGGAGGACCTCATCACGCCATTTTTAGCAATGAGTACGTAGACAACATTAGACCTCAGAAGATGATTTGTACATTACTTGTGGGGGTTTGGTTCTAGCAGCTCCTTCAATTTTAGTTAGTTCTAGCTATGGACTTGGGAAAGCTTCAGGAATTTAGAGGTTTTCTCAACCACCCAATTCATTTTACCAACACGTCCAATAAAGAAGGATCATAAGCCCTCCAATAAATAGAGGGTTGAAGATGAATCCATTGTCCGAAGGTTGTTTGTTGTTCTTAGTTTTAAAGCAGGGCCAATGCCTGCTGATTCAAACAAATTAGATAAAAAAACACAAGATTTAGAAGTCAAGGAGAGAACATGCAAGATTTAGAATTCGAGAGAAGAAGAGCTGTAACAATTCCAGCTTGGGTTTAGGAATATCATGCCTAAAAGAATCTGTTTTTTGCAGTGCTGTTGCAGTGATTTTTGGATCTAACACATGAACAATGAAGCTGACATGATGACCTTGTGCAAAAGTACTATGAGCACACTATCAGACTGGCTATTGAGACAGACTTCAGAATGTGATTCATTTAATGGAGTTGTAGCAAATGGGTTCTCTTTGAGAGACAGATTTCTCTTTGTGCACTTGACAGGATGGAACTTACAGGTAAGTATTTGTCATGCCTGGCTTCTTTGTATTGTGTGCATCAGGAATGGTGTTGATATTACTATTGTATCTCTGGAGATTGCAGTGATGTGCACCTCTGGGCTGCCTTACAAAAATTTCTGATAGTCAATCGGAAACCAGTGTGCTGCCCTTATTGAATACAGCCTACATACAGAGGAGTTTAGAAGAGATTTGGAGACATTCCTCTCTAATATATACTCAATTAGATCTGGAGTGCCATGCAGAAACCATGTTGAGGGCTCATCTTGTTGTTCCCACAAACAATGTCAGAATCTTGAGAACATTTTGTGCAGATTACAGTTTTAGGTCACTCTGGTACTGTGCATACTCCTCTTGGCTTGTTGTCAATGTAAGCTATCATCCAACCTTGCAGAGAGCGAGCTAGCCCTCTCCAAACAAGGTTCCAACCATCTTTGATAAATTTACACATAAACATCCGCTAAACCAATTGCTCAGTTCAATGGGGGAGAGATGCCTCTTGTTCATCCCTTAACTTTTTTTACTCTCTATTTGCAAAAAGGTGTTGGATTCTACTATAGGTTGGTGCTCAACACAGTTGAAACTAACAAAGTCACACACATAGAAACATGCACTACTATAGATCAGTGCACAACCAATTGAAACTAACAAAGTCACACACATAGAAAAATGCACTACTATAGATCGGCACTCAACACAATTGAAACTAACAAAAGTCACACA
>Ga0209611_10014498_pt1 | contig 10506 bp, 7 predicted proteins | sample S1TSphgellanicum_3_FD_187693 | JGI IMG/M metagenome (GOLD analysis project Ga0209611, IMG submission 187693) | Host-associated microbial communities from peat moss isolated from Minnesota, USA - S1T2_Fc - Sphagnum magellanicum MG (SPAdes) (version 2) | ecosystem: Host-associated > Plants > Peat... | reverse complement strand
AATTAAGTCTAAAACATAAGTTGATAGTCTATACATAATTTAGGGTTATGCAAACTTAATTCCAAAATTAGGTTTAACATTTAGTTCTAAAAAAATTATTAAATTCCACCATTAAAATTATGCAACCAACTTTTTTTGTGTTTATTTAATTTAGGGTCAATGTAAGGATTTTTTGTTACATACAAAGGTTTTGTTTTAACTCAACATTTTAAGGTTCATTATATAGGTTTGCTTAATTTTGCAAATTTAAACCTATGCATCCATTAGGTTGTAATGTCTACATGATGAGGGTTAAAGTTTTTAATTTGTAATACCATACCTTATCACCTTATGTTAAATCTCAAATTGCAATACCTAAGTAAATTTATGTTATGTAACCCCACTTGATTTCATAATGCAAAAACCTATTCCCTCATCATCTAAGGTTATGTAAGATCATTTTGTTTACCAAATGCACTAGCTGTATTTAGTGTATAAAAATAATAGGACGTATCCAAAAGATACCTATTTAAAAAAATTAACCAACTATCAATACCTTCATCTTTAGGTGTAAGCATTGATTGTGGCCATGTCCTAATTTTTCCAAACTATAATTTGCAATCTTTACATCGTTTATAGTGAGTGTTAAGGTGATCATTAAGGCAATTTTTCCTTTAACTATAATGTAATATTACTAATCTACCATAGTAAGCTTATCATTATACCTACATAAATCTATATTGTGTGCCCTCACCAAAAGCTCCCTTTTGGTTAATAAAAATTTATTATGTAGGTATTGCAAAAACTTAGTCCTTCATCATCTAGGTTTACTTAGGGGGATCTTGTTCACCAAATGCAATACCTACATTTAATGGAGCGAATGCAATAAAAAATATCCAAATCATATTTATAACTAAAGCAAATCATCATTTTAATGAAAAAGGTAGGACAATACCTACATCAAGTGGTCAAATCCCCGTTTGCAAGGAGCAAGGAATTTGTAATACTTTCATCTAACGTAATTAATACCCACAAAAGATATGAAATTATATGCAATACTTGTGTTAGTGTTCATTAACCTTTAACTATGATATACACTAAACCTTGGAATACCTTCATGATACCAATTAAATGCCACCAGGAACAAAATGGGTAAGCATTATTCGCATATTGACCTAGTGATTATTGTGCAATTGACTTGCAATACTCGCCTTTATATGATGTTTGAGTGAAATATTCTTGTTTGGGAGTTTTAAAAGATATGTGTTATATAGCCGTAACAATGTAACTTTAACTTTCAAACCCTATATGTTCATTGATACAAAAATCAACGCATTAACACATAAATAATCTATTTTTTAACACAATTGTAATATGATGCACATTTTAGTAATGGAAAATTAAATGGGGGATAGGTACAAACAAGTTTGTGTTTTTTTAAGTCATGAGCCTTCTTCTTATGGATATTTCCATATTTTAACATTGTTTCATGCCAATCCTTCATCTAGTATACTGAATTACCAAGTCCATCATTGATGCAATGAAATACCATGTGAAGATGCATGACTTCATTTGCCTTGGAAAGGCGAATACCTCGTACATTTGTTGTAATAACACACAATAATGATGTGGTGTGGTCTATGAGTTGAACCCCACCTTTTTTTATTTCATTGATGATTTCTTGCATTATGTCATCCATTTGAGCAAGGCTTTTTCCATGGGGGTGGATGAACTTTGAAGGTTGATTATGATCTTTCTCTTTTTCCACATTAGGGGAGGTATTATTTGGTCTCATAAGTTCACACATATCAACAACCCATGGTTTTTTAAAATGATTTTCATCAGCCTTTTCATCATTAGATTCATTGTTATAAATGTGCAAATAGGTAAAGTCCGTAAATCTTCCACGATCAGATCCATACCATGTACCATAATATTGAATGATATTTTCTTTAGTGAGATCGATACATGTAAAAAAAATGGCAACTTAATGTTTACACAAGTTTCCATGCAACACCCATTCACATGTGCAACAATCATATTTGGTGAAAGGAAATGGGACCTTATATGTCATATTCGAATGTTGTTGGTTTCGTACCATCCATGCATGGCCAATTTTGTTCAAATCATCTATCCCATGGGTGACATTGGTGTGAGGGATCAATGTGGCCTCTTCAACGCTTGTTTTCACAATGCATTCCACAACCTTATTTTTTATGAACCCGCATTTCTTCATTTTAGCTATGTGCATGTAGTGTCTTGCAACTATTATTATGAATCTCCACACTAACTAATTAAATCGTCAACCTTAAAGCCCTTTTATTTCCAAAGAGAACTAACATTTCAATGCCCCATGGTAAAACTCAATTGATGCTTGTATGTCCTGGTTTGAATGTGGCATTCATCGAAGCCCCACCATCCACAAATGATGCACTCCCAATTCCTTGAAGGACTCAAATGTGAGTCCAAGTAGAAGATAGCGGAAGAGGGAGAAGTCGGGGCACGTTCCCTAGCTCACAACACTTTGAGGGGTAGAAGGGCGTGTTGGAGCTCCGAGATGAGACTAGGAAGAGTTGACAAGCTTCACTCACTCACACGGGCCTGCACACAACCCACACAAAGTGGTTAGTGCATAGTTGGAGCACCTTTGGTGTTAGGACGAGCCACGGGCAACATGGACACACTAGACTCACCACGGCCCGGACTTGGGGGAAGCCACCACCTTCCCCCTTATAGTATACTCTATGGCTAGCCATGGAGCCTACATCCAAATGGTTTTTCTTTCTTGGGACTTTCGAATGGGAGTCCCGAAATCGTGCCATTTGAGACTCCCGCAACTTTGGAGCCCCATAACTTTGCGAGCAAACCTCAAATCGAGATGCGGGTTAAAGCAAAATTGTAGCTCTCATCGAGAGCTTTCCAATGGTATGTCGCACGCCCTCTACAACTAAGTAAATCGGATCAATTCTTAACTTTTTCTAATTGGGAATCAAATTGGCAGTTTGACTCCCGGCCTTTCTTTTGGCCATAACTTGTATTTCAAATGTCCAAAATGCGAGCCCATTTTGGATATCTACGTTCTAAGACTGTCCAATGATATAAGGAACGCCACAAGCCATTGAGTTTTGACCCCTAAAATCGCTTTCTGAAGTTTCAGGAATCCACCGAGACTCCATCTCCCAAAGTGGGAGTTGCCTTGGGAGTGTGAGGGTTCACTCCCTCATACTCCCTCACACTTTCTTACACTCCTGGGAGTATGTGATTTGACTCCCGGGCTTCTTCTTGGCCTACACCTTTGCGACCTTTTTGCGTTAACTCCCGGGCTTCCTCTTAGCCCGCAACCTGATAACCCCTTTGCCTTGGTTGTGAGCCCAAAGTTAAGGTTGCAATAACAAATCTACAACAATATATAATGTGCATTTAAAAATTATCATGTAAATATTGCATTTCCCTCTAGCATATATAGTATGGATTAAGGTCATAATGTGGGTATTGCATTTTCCCCATATACAGTGTGCATTTTATATTCTTCTGCAAGTATTGCATTTAGGGCTCCCACATATAGTGTGGATTAGGGTCATAATGTGAGTATTGCACCTTGCCCTCACATATAGTGTGCATCTTTCAATTATCATGCAAGTATTACATTTAGTGTTCCCACATATAGTGTAGACTAAGGTCTTTATGTGGGTATTACATTTTGCACCCACATGGGATTGTTAAGTCCACCATTGGTGTTTTTACCTTAATTCAAAGAGTGAATATTTTGGGACATGCACAACATGGTGGAACAACAATAATGGATTCAGAGTTAATTTACGTACCAACTTGGAAATAATAGGTTCAAAAATATTGAGTCCATGAATCACCGGATAAATGTTGGGTGAAGCTTTCAATGATTTTGTTTCTCCCACGAGTCATAAAGGCTTTAATGTTTTCACTTGGTTCAATGGGCATGTACATGAGGGTGTGAAGGTCATGCAATATTACATGTCATACTTCATTGTCTTTGATTTTTTCCATCAAACATAAACGCTAAGCCTTTAAGACTTGCCATGTGCAAAGGTAAATGGACATTTGATCATCGTCCCACACAATCTTAACCATGCATAAAATATCAATTTATTATCATTTCAATTAATAAAATTATTTATAATGGAGGATGTGGGATGAAATTTTGAAATGGCTACATGTACATAAAAACTAAAAAAAAAGTAGAATGAAAATAAAATTCACCGCAATGTTTGTAATTTTTGTGGAGCATCATCAACTATGAAACATGAAGGTTTTCATTTAAGGTTGTTTGGTGGTTTATAATGATCCATGCAACCGGCACTCTAGTGCGATGTGCATCAAACACCATCAATGTGAACAAATGAAATTTCAGATCATTGGTGCTAAAGGTGGCATCTATTGAGATTGTCCCATTATCACTTAATGAAACCATGGCTTGCGATTGAGATGGGGTTTGTATCCCTATTGTGAATGAGACATGAATTCCATTATCTTCATTTACATTTTGAAAGTAAAACACATCATCTAGATGATTAAATGCCCATGTGCGAAGGGAAATGGCTTGATTTTTGTGTAAATGCCAACTCTTTTTTATGTGTTTGTGATCCAAATAAGTGATGTCTTGTTGTGTAATGAAATCATCCCTTATCATTGTTTCTTTTACATTGATTCTAGCTCACCATATTGCCTTATGCTTGTCATATATTTGCTTGATGGTGTAGCCTAAACCCAATTGGGTCCAAATGTCCTTAAGGGCTTGTGACATTTCATGGGGCAAAAAAATAAGCTTGTGTAATGGAATTAAGGTCATGTTGTGTGCAAGCTCACCATTGGCCCGTGTATGAGGTCGATGGTAGAAGATTATCTTTGCCACTTCAAGTTGTGTGCACAATCGTTTAATTGAAAATTGAGTTAAATAAACTCATTTAATGGATTGATGGTGACTTGGGTCTCCATGATTATCTTCCGGCCCATACCCACATGCATACCTACAAAATGTGAAATCAATTTAGGACCTAAAGTTTGGTACAATATGAGTAAAATAAGTTCCATATAACAAAAGTGAATAATAGAACATCATACCAAATATTGCCGAAGTGGTTTTGGATTCTTGGCATTTTACATTTTCTTGTGAGGGTACCCACTTATAAATGTTCCACTCCATCTAGGAGTCTTCATGGTTTCATTCACCATTTTAAAAATTTCAAAATTCATGCATGTGGGATGTATGCACACTCAACCTCGATTATATGTGCCCCTCCATGTCAAACATCTTTTTTTCCACACCAAGTCCATGTTGTTAAAAGGTGATTTCTTTGGGTTTTGAATTCCAATATATTGAGATTTAAAAACATGACCCATGTTTGAAACTATGCCTTGAGTTGATTGTACAAGAAAAGACAATAAATTGATATTGATGTCCAAAAATTTATATTTGCAATATGTTGAATTACATGATAATTGTCATATTCAATATTAATGTAAATGTACATATTTTAAGTACTTAATTTGTATCCCTCATTTAAACCTTATACAATCATGCACATAATATCCTAAATGTTAAGTATGGAAAATATATGATATGGTCTATGGCCATGATTGTAAATTTTAAATCCATTTTATCTATGGATAATCTAAATGTAATACCCACATGATAGTTAACGAACTACACTATTTATGGAGGAAATAAATGCAATACCTACATGACAATTTAAAGATGCACACTATATATGGGGGAAAAATGTAATACCCACATTATAACCCTAATCCACACTATTTGTGAAAGCCCTAAATGCAATACCTTCATGATAATTTAAAGATGCACACTGTATATGGGAGAAAAATACAATATTCACATTATGACCATAATTCACATTATATGTAGGAACCTTAAATGCAATACCTACACAACAATTTAAAGATACACACTTTTATGTGGGGAAAAATGCAATACTCACGTTATGACCCTAATCCACACTATATATGGGGGAAAGAAATGCAATACTTGCATAATAATTTAAAGATGCACATTATATGTGGGTGGCAAAATCCAATATTGGCATTATGACCTTAAATTCACACTATTTATGGGAGGCCAAAATGCTAAATCCATATATCAAACATGGAACATTCTTAGTGAAATTTGATGATCGTATTAAAACCATCCAAGGAAATTGATTTCCTTAAATTAGAAACAAAACAATAAGAAAACATAAAAAAATGATTAATAAAAAAAATCATACCATTGATGTTAAAAGGTGATATCACATTCAAAGGAATTGTATCTTGATTTGAAAACATAATCTAAATAAATCAACACACATTTCATTAAACCTTAAACTTAAAACCTTAAATAATCCTAATGGTAAATGCTCTCAACTTAATGATTATATAAACAAAACTACAAATGGAATACAAAAAACATTTATAACAACAACGTTTTGAATTTAAAAGTTAATCAATTAAAGATTATAATGAATGGAAGCATTAGCCTTAGAGTTTAAAACTAATTACCCCAAAATATTTATATATAAACCTAGAAAAAATCAATAGTAACTGTCAAAAAAATTAATAACTATATAAACATATACAAATGCCATACAAAATAGTCTTTTAGAAGTGAGTGATGAATTAAAATTAAAACACAATGAAAAGAAAAAATTAAATGAATGAAATAAGAATTTATTATCATACTTTTAGTGTGGTCACTTCAACTTGAAACTTTTTTCATTCATTGATTACTACCAATTTTTTTTGGCAATTACAATACCCACATTTTACATTTTAATTTTTGCAATTGAAATCCATAATTTGCAAGTGCATAGGTAGGTATAATGACATGTGGGTGGGTAGGTTTTGCCCATAAGTAGATGTTTTGCAAATAATTAAAATGACATTATTGAAAAATGTATCTGTTTTCTTAGTTAATTTCTGGAGTAGGAATTGAGTAGAAGCTTATCCAATAAAATATATAAAGTTCACCAAGAATTAAAAGTTTAGCCAAGAAGAAATATAGGTTTAGCCAAAAAGTACAAATTTAACCAAAAAGAAATATAAGTTTGACTAAGAGAAATAAGTTTAAATAAGAAGATATTTAGGTTTTGCCAAGGGATATAAGTTGAACCAAGAAATATAAGTTTAACTAAGAAGAATATAAGTTTAGCCAAAAGATATAGGTTTTGCCAAGAGAGAAAAGGTTAACTAGTAAGCTATATAAGTTTAGCCAAGGAAAAGTAGTTTAGCCAAAAAATATAAGTTTAACCAATAAGAATTATAGTTTTAGTTAAAAGATAGAAGTTTAGCCAAAAAAAAAAAATTTAATCAAGAAAAAATATAGGTTTAGCCAAGAGATAGAAGTTGAGCCATGAAATATAAGTTTAACCAAGAAGAAATATAGGTTTAACCAAAAAATAGAAGTTTAGCCAAGAGATTGAAATTTAACCAAGAAGAGATATAGGTTTAGCCAAAAAATACAAGTTAGCCAATAAGATATACAGGTTTAGCCAAGAAATAGAAATTTAGTCAAGAAAAAATATAGGTTTAGCCAAGAAATAGAAGTTAGCTAGTAAGATATATAAGTTTCACCAAGAGACAGAAATTTAGCCAAGAAAAAATATAGGTTTAGTCAAGAAATAGAAGTTAGCCAGTAAGATATATAGTTTTAGCCAAGAAATAAAAATAGGCAATAAAATATATAGGTTTTGTAAAGAAATAGAAGTTTAGCCAAGAAGAAATATAAGTTTAACCAAGAGGAAATAAGAGTTTTGTCAAGGTAAGTAAAGGATTAATTGTTGGTTAATAAGCGGGGCTAAGATTTAGGTCAGTATAGTAACTAGGTGGGTGGGTAGTATGGAGGTCAGAGTTGGGAAAAAATTGGCAATGAAAAAAAGAATGGTCAAAGGTGAGCAGCCAAAAAAGATTCACTGTGGTAGAATGTTGGTTAACGTATGGCAAAGAGGTGAATGAAAAAGAGGCGAATCATCCAGCCCATCCTATGGACAGAACGACCAACTGGTGCAGCCATGGGGGCTGGTTTATCCTGGCCCAGATATGGGTCCGATTTTCATAACAGGAGTCGAACTTTTTCTTTAAGAACTGGACCCAGAACCAGATCCTCAGTCCCATTTTTTGTGTGGCACTGGAACTGGAACTGAGACAGTTCTAATTTATTTTTTGGAACTGGAACCAGAAGCTCTTCACAAAAGTAAAGAACTGCCCAATACTGTACGTACCCTAAGAGTAGGCATGGCCCTACGGCTAGGGCAATTACCAGAAGAAGGACCCCTACAAGGCAGGAGCCAGACTGTGGGCCCATTTCTGGTAATGCCCTTGACTAAGGCCCTCACCAGACATAAAGATCGATGGGGTTTTTTTTTTTTTCTTTTTTTTCCATTTAATTTTTTTCCATGATACCAGATGGGTACCTGCTGGATAATTGTTGAGCATCGCGGGGAAAATTTGAAAAAAAATCTATTGATTTTTATGATGTGTACTAATATCCTTATTGGCCGTTAGCCTCCAGATACAGTATTGTGTAAGTTGTGCCTAATCAGGGTTTAGGGTTTAGGGGTTTAGGGTTTGACATATTAGACATGGTTCTCAAAAGTTTCAAAATATCTAATCACTGACCATAATAAAACGGTCGGGTTCTTTCATGAAAACACCTGATTCTTTCAAGTTTTTGAAACAAGTGACACTGGTGGTTTTTTGGTTCTGGTTTTTTCCACAAAAAACAACTCCGATTTTGATCTATGTAAAAAAAATCGAAACTAAAAAAACTGGAAATTTCCTGGTGTGGCATCTGTGACTGGCCCAAGTTTGAACTTTGTACTCAATTAACTTCTCCTTTTAAAATCAGTTTTTGTAGTTTAATTGAATTTCCAATGACAGAAACTGCTCACAATTAACCAATCATACTTTGTCAAACATGCTACATAATCCATACAAGCATCACAAATCCTTGTGCCAATTTTGGTCCAAAGGCCGCATGGTTGTATTTAAATTTTTAGCTTAGATGTTGAGTTCTTAGCTAAGCTAGTTGCAAAGTTCTTCAATTTCCTTTGAATATAAAGAGATAACATTGATATGGGTTTATGGTTGATAGCAATTACTAGATACACCATTCAAGTATCACATGTGCTAAAAGAGGGACTTTAAAAAATGCTCATTTCTTCACCCATCTGCCCCCAAAAAAAAATCATGGGTGAAGAAAATTGTGAAGAAAATCATTCAAGGACACAAATGGAAAAATACAAAAGAGACCAAATTGGACATCTTCATTTGCAAAACATGTTGAAGATAGGTCCCAATCTTCGAAATCTTTGTTGATGAAACATGTTAAAAGACCTCTGTGGGGTCTATTAAGGACTCCTTCTCAAGGCTCTATTAACGAACCCCTCCCAATGCTCGGTCTAATTAGGTACCCCACTTAATGGTCGGTTTCTTAGGGACCCTGTCGCGAGGGCCTGCTAAGGATCTCCTCTCTCAGCGTCGTCGAGGAGGCCAGCGTTCGGACGCAGGAATCGCAGGGCCTCGCAGTGTCCGTAAGATCTCTCTCTCGCTCACTCACGCATACAAAGTCTCAGGACTGCAAATCTACATGTCTCGTTCTCGGTCATGAGAGCAGAATCGTCAGGATCCCAGTGTTTGATTTGCTCCAGTGCAAGTGTGCAGTCGGCAATCGACGAGGATTTGCAATGAATCGCGACCTGGTTTTGCAGGAGGGACGATTCGGAAACCGTTCATGGGGCAGCAGCAACAGCAGCAGCTGCCTGCTGAAAACAGGGTGCAAGACAATCGACATGCACAATAGCAGCAGCAGTTGGGGATCGCATCAAACAAGGGATCAAATGTTCACGGGAAAATCGGGTCCAGGGTTGTGTGGGCCATGGCCTGTCTGTCTCTCCACGAACTGGACTGGAGTTGGTGTAAAAGTGCGGTCGGAATATGCGAAGCTCGGAGCGGACTCGCCGAATTGAGAGATCCCCATCAAAAAAGCTGCTGACACCAAAATGGCGGCCGGCCGGCAGTGCAGCCTCGGTGCGCTTTGGGTTTGCAAGCATGACGATCATTCAACTCCCAATCCCTTCGCCTTCGCCCTCTCACAGTCTCCTTTTTTTTGTCCTAAGCCTTATTCTTTTGTCTTCACTGATTCTGTGAAGACCAGCTCTCCGAAGCATGCGGAACCGATTTCGCATTCCCTCGTGCATCACACTCTGCCGCAGCAGCTGCCGTATACTGCACTTTCCATGATACCCGACGTCATAGCCAGCCAGCCTCTCGTAGTCGACAACCAGCTGCTGATCTCGTCACGACCAAATTCTTTCCGCGCTTGACGCTAAACTCCCTTTCGATCGACCAGTGGATTGTCGCCTGGAACTGGAGCACTCGGCTTTCGGCAACGTTGCATACGACAAAGACTTATTGTATGGCTGTTTTGCTGTCGATGGTGGTCGGCCCCAGCTTGACTGAACAAGCGGTACTACACTTCGGATTCTTGAGCACAGATCATCC
>Ga0209611_10014497_pt1 | contig 10506 bp, 9 predicted proteins | sample S1TSphgellanicum_3_FD_187693 | JGI IMG/M metagenome (GOLD analysis project Ga0209611, IMG submission 187693) | Host-associated microbial communities from peat moss isolated from Minnesota, USA - S1T2_Fc - Sphagnum magellanicum MG (SPAdes) (version 2) | ecosystem: Host-associated > Plants > Peat... | reverse complement strand
AGGGACAGCGACGTAGGGCCCCAAGACTGCCTGCAACCAAGGGTATTCGACAGCGCCACACCCGTAAACACCACGCCTTGGAACACGCTGTAAAACCCAATCCACTGGTACAATTCGTTCTTAGCGTTCGTCAATTGAGCTTCCTGTTGCAGTCTCGAATCCCGTGAGGCTTTAAACTGCTTCTCCCACTCCTCCAAAAGCCAAGTCAACTTCTTGTCCGTCTTTATTTCATACAGCCGTTGAGCTATTTCATAGTTTGGATTTCGGATATTAATCGCAAGTTCCTCTACTGCTGTCCCATTCGATACCGGCCCGTTCGGAGGATCAGAAGGTTCTTTCTCAGTTCCTCGATTCATTTGTAAGCACCCTTCCGATGTGCAGCGCCCTCGTGTTCAACGCAGATTGGCTACAGCGACGGTGGGCATTCGACTGCGCCGCATCCATAAGCAAAATCTTGAAATTAAACTAAATTGTAGCTGAAAATTTTGAAGGAATTTGAATGTGGCTTTGGCGTTGTTGGAAAGATCTTGATGAGCAGGATTTTATGGAATTTATTTGGTAAGATTTGGATTCAGAATGTGGGAAATATTGATTTTTAAGTGATTTCTGCCGCTGAAAATTCAAATAAACTCCAAAAAACCAGGTTTTGGAAGGAAAAATCAGTTGAGGACATGGTAACACTTGAGTCAACAGCACATGCCACACTAGTGTACACTAAGAAAGAATGGGTTTGTACATTTTATGTATAGGAGAAAGTTCCAGATATAGGGCCTTCTGGATTTTTGGTCTAGTCCCCAGGCCAATAACTAAAATATAGTGGATTTTTTTCCATTTGTAATGTAATGTAGGTTTCCACCCTACAGCAGGAAAAAAACACAATTTTAAAGGAAAAGATGGGCAGCCTAATAGGTAACTTCCAGCAGTCTGAAGTGACTCCGATAGGTTGGTGGGTAACTTCTAACAATTGGAAGTAACCCTGAGAGGCTGGCACCTAAACTGACAATCGTAGGGCCAATGAGGCTACCCAAACTACAAAGATTAAAAGTCAGTGATAGGGTAGCCACGCCGGTCACCAAACACTTCAGCGCTCAGAGCAAAATAACAGCCAATCTAGTGTTTACTTTGTCCTACTCTTCAAATACGTTTTTAGAATCAGCTCTAGGCACATCCATAGCCACTTAGATTGCATTGAATGGTGGAGAAATGATGGAAATGTGCCCATTCAAAGTAAGGGTCCTTTAAAAATTGGAAAAGGTGCAAAGCAAACATATGGGTGATTGATCAACAAACACATCATATGGCACGATCAATTTGTTGACAAGTGGACAACAAAAATCTTGTTTTCAAATTGGATGGATGCCCAAACCAACAACTTTCTCATACAAAATAGTTCATCATTCATGAAAGGCCAAGATCAAAAATCTCAAAAGATAGACCAATCAACGGACATAGCAAAAGAATTGTTCCTTTAACCTTAATTTCTTAAACTAGTGAAGGTGCCGCAAAATTAGGGTAACAATTTCTCTCTTGTGCACTACAACAAGGATTGTTGAGGTTTGTTGTCTCTCAACATCCAATTCCCTAGTGTTGTTGAGGCATTCCTTCCCTCAGTGTGCTTACACTTTCTGTGTTGAAAAAAAGATGTTTTTGAACTTATTTAACAATCATTGCCAAGCTTTTTTGAGCTTCTACATTGTATTGTTTTGCCTTTGAAACCGAACTAACTATTGCTTATGTGTGTGCAAGGTGTGAAACAAATAATTCTTGAAGGTTCTAGAGTTTTTTCTGTAATTTTTTTTTTGCACATTATGTTTGAGTTTTTTGGGTTGCAAGTTTCCATTGGTTGCAGGTGCTCCTTCAAGTTCCCCTCTTTCTAGTTTGAACTTTCTCACCATTGCTTTCTCCCTTTTACCATTTTATTCACTCTTTCCCTAGTGATCACACCTTTTCCCTTGTGCCATTGCTCTCTCATTTCTTGCAAACCTTTCTCCCCTCTATCATTGCTCTCTCTCCTCTACCATCTTTCTCACACACTTTTTCCCTGGCCATCTTTTTTTCTCTCTCCCCTTGTTATCTTTCTCCATGTGCCATTGATCTTTCCCTTCTGCCTTTTCTTTCTCTCACTCCAACCATCGCTCGTTTTTTCCTTGGGTCAAGGCTTTCTTTCTATCCCTATGTCATCAATCGTTCCCCTCTACCATCGTTCTCTCCCCTTTGACATTGTTCCTTCAAGTTTTTTTCTCTCTTCATGGCTTCTCCCTTCTGCCATTACATTGTGCGTTCCCTTTTGCCATTGTTTTCTCCTCTTTGCCATTGTTCTCTTCCCTTTGTTGAACCTCTCTTCCCTTTACTTTGGGCAACACCCATGGAGCAAGAACCATGGAGCAAGGGCATTATTGAAATAAGAACCCCCTTGGCTACACCCCAGAGTTCACTATTTCAGTAATGCTCCACTCCAGGGGCAGTAACCTACATGATTTTGGAATCACATGGACAATATAAAGTTATTATACTTCCATAAAGTTCCTTAAGTAATAAAGAGAAACATAATGCCCTCCATATGGCCAGAAGAACCCTCTCTCTGGGAAGGGTTTTATTACCAAAAAGAAAAATACCTCCCCTTCCATTAAAAGAAATCAAGGACTGCTTTACAATAGGGTAAAAAACTAGGTGAGGAATGGGGGGGGCCGGGGTTCCTTTTTATTTTCTTCATTTTATAGTTCTTATGATGGGTGAGCGTTGGGGTGGGGTGTGCGGTTTCATGGTCTTTTCTTTTTCTTTTGGGGATCTGGAGGGAAGGTGGGTGGAGTTCTTTTTTTGGATCGCCAACACCCCATCCCCCATTTTATTTTGAAGATTTAGGTAATGCTTGGATTCAAGCCAAGTCTTGTGTTTACTAGGGTTGGGGGTGGCGGTTTAATTTTTATTTTAGGGTTTTGAAAGTGTTGGGGTTGGGGGAACTTTTCATTGTGGGGGTCTTTTTTGTGTGCTGGTGATGTTAAGCTAATGGGAAGGATTTCATTTCATTTAAAAGTGTAAAGTCATTTAATATTTTTATCTATGTACCTACTTATTTACATATTACATATTTTCTTAATTATCAATGTAACTAATGTATGTAATAAAATTAAAATAAATAAGTTGACAAATTTTATCACCTTATATTGGTTAAAAATTTGGTTTGTTTCAGTGACATGAATGGGTCAAGTTTTTACAATTGCACCTTACAAAAAAATGTAGGTTATGCCAAATAGGTGGTTTAATAGGTCACATTAGTTAGGGTATGTAAGGTAGGCACCTATTACTTACTTATTTATTATTTTATTTAACATAGTTTGTTAAGTTAGGTGGGTTTACTATGTGTGGTAGACACCTATTGTTTTATTATTTTATCTAAGTAGATAGGTAGATTAATAAGTTGGGGTAGGCTAGATAATTAAAACATTTGGCATTGTGCGATTTGTCATGCCCGTACATGGCCTCATACATGATGGCTAGTTACGGGCATGCCCATGTGCACTTTTAGGGTTAATGTACGGTCTTAGGCGATTGTACGTTATTAGGTACTTAGGGTTTCAGTTTGTTGGCAGATGTACAAAAGGCCAAGCCCTTCCTTTCTCTCTTTAGTTTTTTTATAATTCCTTTGTCATGAGAGTTTCCTCCATAATAAGCTAGGATTCCTAGATGCTCATGGCGGCCATTGCACGACCACCGTCTACATACATTTCATGTTCTTCTTTCTTTGCAATTCAATTTTAGAAAAACTACACTTTCTGTTGCTTCATGTTGAAACCAACAAAAAAAATTTGCGTGTGAGTTCTTGAGTTATTGTTGTTACTGCTAGTGTTGTTAGTGCTACTACTACTGGTGTTATTGCCGGAGGGTGCTAATGTTGTTGCTGCCGAAGGGAGTTGGCGTTGTTATAGGAAGGAGCTTGTGTTATGCCAACCAACAAAGTCAGGATCCTAGAACAGGTTTCAAAGCTCTCTTTCCTTTCTGTTTTTCTCGCTCTCTTTTTCTCCCTTGAAGCTATCGAGTAAAAATAAATAAATAAATAAATTTTGGTGACCGCTACCTGCCATCACTGTAGAGCAGCTAAGCGTCATTTGCCATTGCTGCGCAGCGCTGTCGTTGCCGTGAGCTTTAGCGTCGCTTGCCATTGTTGCACAGTGCGTTATCGTTCGCCATTGTTGTGATCTCCAACGTTGTCGTGACACAAGCTGTAGTAGTGCCGTAGCATTGTCGCAACGCGAGTTGCAATAGTGTCATAGCGTTGTCGTGACGCGTGCTGTAATAGCGCTGCAGATACGCGAATTATAATAGCGCCACAGCATTGCCGCGACGTGTGTTGTAATAGTGTAGCAACGATGTGAGCTGCAGCATTGTAGTGTCGCGACGTCAGTTGCAACACCGTCGCGACACAAACTTGCAATGCCTGTAGCATCGTGAGCTTGCATCGTTGTAGCTCCATGTTGTTATTGGCCATTGTCGTGGAACTCATGGGCGCTCTATGGCGTTGTGACCTTTGACATTGTGTTGTTGATTTCTGTCCATTGATTTTTGTCCGTTGAACTTCTGTCCGTTGAACTTCCGTCTGTCAAATTTTTGTCCATGAACTTTCATCCATTGAACTTCCGTCCACAAACTTTCGTCTGTCAAATTTCTATCCGTCGAACTTCCGTCCACGGACTTTCGTTTGTCAAACTTTTGTCGGTCGAACTTTCGTCCATGGACTTTCGTTCGTCAAACTTTCGTCTATTGAACTTTCGTCCATCCAGAGACTTTGATTTGATGTTTGTTGGACTTTCGTCCTGCCGTCCTACGCCCTGCTATCTTGTGTTTTATCGTCCTGCTTCCTACCGTTATGTCGTCCTACCTTTTCATCTGACATCTATTTGACTTCGTCCGACCTTCATCCAACTTTCGTTGGACGTTCGTTTGACCTACGTGCAACGTCTGTGAGTCACAGGTCATTCCCAACGACGCACTATATTTTTCAAACCGTACATTGTGTTTGAATTTTGTAGCTAGTGCCGTGTACTATCACAAAATTTTGGGGCATGGGCCAACACCATGTCCTCGGATGATGAAAACATTGTTGCTCAACCAAAGCCCAGGTATCAGCTACAAAATAACACACAATCCTTTGAGCCGATTTCTTTAAGCTCTTGATCTTCATGACGGTACCATGAAATGTCTACAACACCACCATCATCAAGTGTAACTCCTACCAGGAATTTAGGTTCAGGTTACATTACATCAATGGTACATCAGAGTCCATTTAGAGGGGCTCATTAGTGGGGTACGCCTGTTGCCGCACCTACTTTCACACCATCACCATATATTCTATTGCAAGTTGTGACCTCAACACCCATATACACCATGGAGGTCAGCAGTTCGTCTGGGAGAATTGAGAACTTCAATAGAAGGCTAGGTATTATTTTTTTGAGGGAGTTTAAGGCAACTTTCTCAACTGTGGTTTGTGAATTGGAGTTCAAGTATGGCGCTAATTACACTAAGGCATTTGTATTCAAACAATTGGCCCGTTATGTGCATTATGAGGCATTGGATGTCTACGAGCAACATTTTGCAAGGATTTTGGGCATCACTCAAATTCCCAATCCAGCTTACGCCATAGCCATCGCCACCGCCTCTCAAGCTGCATTACAAACTGTAATTGCACATAATGGGACTGTGCCCAATAATCCAGACCCGGTACCTACTTTAGTAAACCTTTTTCCTCAACAACTCATTACTGCTACCGCAAACATTCCTCCCACCACCGATGCACTAACTTTTGCTGATCGAATGGGGGAATTCTTTCGAGTTCTTGAGTTGGAATTTTTAGTCAAAAGTTCTGAAAAAATTCTGCAACTCGCCACCTTCTTTCAGCAGAAGGATGAAACCCTCAAGATGCTCTATAGGAGGCTTTTCAAACTCAAAGAGGATACCCAGAGCATCATAGACCTGGAAGCTGCCCACCGGTATTTTCGTTCATTGGAAGGTACTCCAACATTCCATGCACAGGTTTTACAACGGGTTTTTGTAGAATTTGGAGACTCGTACACTTTGCTAGATGTGTACAACATTTTTAAAAAGCTAGAACTGACTCATGCACACTATGAGGCCAGTACTATGAGGCTTCCATCACGTTTAAAGCCTTAGCCTACACTAGCTGTGCTAACTAGATCATCACATTCTTCTTCAAGGGCTAAAGTAGTGCACTTAGCTACACCCATCCTACCTTTTTATAACTATAGTGGTAATCCTGCGCACAAAGCCAGTGAGTGCAACATTCCTTCCGAGGATGTCTTTTGTGATTATTGTGGGAAAGAGGGACATCAGGAAGTTGTCTGTTTTGCCAAGTTCTCGAAATGGAAGCAACTCCGATTACCACAGCAAAATCTGCCAGCATCTTCCATTGTCCCTCAACCAAAAGCCAAGGCACCTTAGCCTTCCACTCAGGCTTTGCCCACCAAGGGTAATTCCAATAAGAATGCTAAGAAGAAGGAGCACAATGTTGACAAGAAGGAGGTGCTTCAAGCCCATGCAATTCAAGTTCAGACTCTACAAAATGAACTCGAATCATTGAGGGCCCAACTTGCTAATTTAAAAGGCAAGTCCTCCCAACCAGCTAGTCATGCCCAACTTGTACAGGGTTCAAGACACGGGAGGGACTTCCTAAGTCGTTCTATGGCCTCCCACACGATGCCATGGTTAGGGAGTATATTCTTTCCACTACACACAATTCTAGTCTCACATTTGAATTTGTTACTTCTTTTTGCCCTTCCTATGTCGCGGCACAAGAGGTTAGCGTGGCACCTAGAGTTTCTGCCACTAGGCAGGTAATTCAGATTAATGGACTTGCATTTGGTTCAAGTCCTATTACTAGGGCTAAAGGAGCTCGAGCAGTCATGTCACAATCTTTTCGTCCTCTCAACATGGAAGAAGAACGCACCTTGTTGGCGAGGGGGGAGGAGAGTACCACACCACAAGCTGTTAGGGCATCAAATTCTTGTGTCCCAAGAATACATGTACATCAAGAAAACACACAATTTTCCACTGATCAACTTATGGAATGTCAACTTCAAATGCATGAAATGGCGCAAAAGCTTATGAGTACACCATTGTTTAATTTTCAAAATTTGAAGTTAAGCACTAGGGACATAATTGCAGTATTAGAGGATACCTTGAACACTACATCAGGTCCTCTACTAATCCCTGATCCACATGCTACAGAGGTCCCTTCCAACACCTTGGAGAGACATTCGATTGGCTTACGTGTTGTAGATGATGTTCGTAATCTGGTCATTAGTTCTAACATGGCTAAACTAGTGGGCTTTCCTACCTCTGATTCTACATTCACATATCAAAATGGAGTTAAGAACACCTCACTTGTGAATTTATTACTCAGCAAAGGTGTTGTGGATAGCCATTTTTTCCACAAAGTTTCTCATTCATTTCCAAAGGTGGTGCCTAGTGATAAAACTTCCATCGCCATCAGAGTTGCCATTGTCGACAATACTGGGTTAACAATCCAAGTGGGAGGACATACACCTAGAATGGTACTTCTTGATATAGGTGCCCAACCAGTGATTCTTGGAGTTCAATTCGCCAAGAAGATAAGCATCTTGAGTCCAAACTATGGAAATCTATGTGGCAGATTTGCATCGCTAGTGGGAGTGTAGAAGAGGTAGTTGGGGAAAGTTCGGATTTGATTGCATTTAACTTCAATGAAGGTACAAATTAGAAGCTTTGCTTACAGGTCAGATGTTTAGTCACCAATGCCACCAGTTATGATGTGCTCATTAGGCAAGAGGCCCTGTTTCCACCAGGTTTCACAATTGACAACTGGTTGGAACATGCGTACTATTGAGTGGATTGGGAGACTGATGACCACCACCTAGGATACATACCCTTTGATTTACATGGGAACCATAGTCCTATGGCTTACCATTATATGCTCAAGGAAGCACACACCATTTCCTACATCCAATAAGTTAGCCACGAGTGGATAGAAGGAGATGAGGAGGAAATAATTTATGTTCAAGCTACTAAAAGCTTGAGGGTGGTTCCTACTGACATTCAACATGGACCAGAGGTTTTACAAAGGTTCAAAGTAGCCCACAAGCCCTTGGTCAAAGCTTTGTTTAGTTGTGAGAACATGGAGAGCCATGGCGAACCAATTAAGCCATTACTTCGTTAGCTAATCACCTGGACACCACCTAAGGAATAATCATTACTAGAGCTCTTTTGTGGTATTGGTACAAGTCTCGAAGCCCTATTACAGTCAAGGATGGTGGTTCGGAAGTGTTTCTACATAGACATTGATCCTATTGCAAGGTAAGTGGCAGCATTGAGAATGAAAGAATTCACAACCAGATTTCCACAACAATTTACAACCACCACATGGAAGGCTAATTTCACATTTTTGCCTTCTGACATACAACTAATTCAAAAGAAGCATATGGAATTACTTGGCCTCGTTGACCTCATCATTTCAGGTTGGGAGTGTCAAGGATTTTCAATGGCTGGATTTGGAGAAGGCTTGAGTGACACAAGATCTGGTCTTTTCACAAACATGATACAATTGATCACTTGGGCTCAATCCATTTTTCCTACACTTGGTTATGTAATTGAGAACACCCCTTTTCAACTTGACCAGAGGGAGAAAATCCAAGAGCACTTCACACTAGTCAAGCATTACCTTGGAGAACCACTCCTACTTGATGTGGCACAATGTGGTTCTTATGCGCACCGGTTGCGCAACTGGTGGACCAACTTAGCACCACTTTCAGTTCTGTAGCTAGTTCTGAAATACATTATCAAAGATTCCAACCTGTAGGTTTCTCACATATTGGATGATCAAAGTTCTTGCCAACGAGTTACAAGGCAAAAGAAACTTCCTTGGTTTCTTACGAACATAATAGGAAAACCTTGGCCCACCTTTGTTTCCTTCCTAGGAGCACACGCCTTTCAGGGAGATGGACCAAGCCTGGTGTATCATCATTCTTCAGCCACTTGGGATGAACCAAGCCCAGAAGAAAGAGAAAGGGTTATGGGGTTCCAAACTGGCACTACTAGTCACACTTAGGTGACTAAATTGGAGCGTAACGCTCTACTAGGGAGAGACATGGACCTGAACTCCCTTACATGGTTGTTGGTAACTTGTGTACTCTTTCAAATGTACACAACACCAACACTGATTCAATCAGCTTGTAGTTCTAGCGATGCGACCACATGGCACCCTGACCAAGTACATTTGCCTATCTTCAACATTTTACATTTCACTCTTAGTGTTGGGGGGGAAAAGGTACCATGTAATTTGATTCAAGTTATGTCTAATACACCTGGAGGTACATTAGCTTTTGGAGAAACAATTATAACCTTTTATGAATCTACGTAGCTGGATAGTGGAGAACCCAATACACTAGGTTCTTCAAAAACACTTTCCAACTCCATTCCATGTGTTTCCAACTACCCTTTCATGATGGGGAACCAACTCACCAAGAAGGAGAGAGACAAGGTCATAAACTTGCTAATTAAGTATGAGAATGTGTTTGCATTCTCAATGAAAGACTTAGGTAGGTGTAAGACCATGTAGTTCTCTATAGACCTTATAGATGAGACACCCGTCTATTGGAGGAGGCATAGGTTGAGCAAGCATGAGTGGGAACTGGTAGATGAAAGATGCAAAAAGTTCCATGAGGCTGGTCTCATTCAGCCATCAAGTTTTGATTTCACAGTCGCTATAGTAATGCTAGCAAAGAAAGATTCAGCTGGATTATGGCCTGAGAAAAGGATGTGTGGGGATTATAGGCCTTTGAACCTAGTTACACCTCAGGATAGGTACCCCATGCCCATCCTTGAAGAATTGTTTGATAACATTGGAGATTCAAACATCTTCACAATCGTGGATCTGAGGCAAGACTTCAACCAGACTATGTTCATTACGAAGGATCGCAAGAAAACGACATTCCATGGAAACAACAAGTTGTGGGAATGGCTTATGATGCCTATTGGATTGAAGAATGCACCTGTCTTCTTTCAGCGAGTCATGGACCAAGTTCTTAAAGGCAAATTTCTTGAAGTGCTACATAGATGACATCCTAGTGCATAGCAAGGGACTCTTGTAGCACTTGGCTCATCTTGAGGAGTTATTCAAAAGGCTCCATGAAGTCAATATAAGATCCATCCTAAAAAGTGTGAGTTTGTTGTCACTTTAGTAGTCTACCTTGGACACAGAATTTTGCCAAATGGTATTATGGCTCATTGGGCCAAAGTAGTAGCCATTTTGGAGATGCCCAATCCTACTGATGTTCACACGTTGAAAATTTTCATTGGACTATGTAATTACTACAAAATTTATGTCCAAGACTTCAATACTATTGCTCATCCTCTCTATGCATTGTTAAAGAAGGATGTTGCTTGGACATGGAATGATGAGGCTCAGGAAGCTTTCAACACACTCAAGGAAAAACTTTTAGAGTTCCCCATTCTGAGAAG
>Ga0209611_10014496_pt1 | contig 10506 bp, 4 predicted proteins | sample S1TSphgellanicum_3_FD_187693 | JGI IMG/M metagenome (GOLD analysis project Ga0209611, IMG submission 187693) | Host-associated microbial communities from peat moss isolated from Minnesota, USA - S1T2_Fc - Sphagnum magellanicum MG (SPAdes) (version 2) | ecosystem: Host-associated > Plants > Peat... | reverse complement strand
GGACTCAAATTAGAACTACAAATAGGTAAGGGACTACTAATATCAAAACACATGGACTAGTCATTATGATTGAGGAATTAGAAACAATGAATAGCAATCAAATCATATTTACTGCAATCTTTTTTTAAGGTGCACACCTTGGTTGTGCCATTTACCAACCACTACAACCATTGCACTAAGAGTTCAACTTCCAAAGCCTAACTTAAGTTTTAGGGTTTACCTTGTGTTCCCCAATAAAATTGTGGGAAGGGGGATCCTCCAAAGAAAACCTCATGAACTAAAAGACCAAAGAAATGATTAAACCCATGACATTAATCTTTTAGGAAAATAAAAAGACCCATCATGTGAAAAAAACAAAGATTATTATAAAATTACTTAAACACATTAATAGTATAAAAACATTATGTGTAGTGGTTTTAATCTAATTTCCACCTATCAATCATCAAAAAGATAATTTTAACTTGGCTTTTAGGTGAATTTATGCCATAAAAAGAGGATGCCTCTATGTGAAATGACATTTCAGAAATCTTGAATTGACGACACAAACTTATCTACCCATCTTGTGTGCAAATATAACACAATTATTCATCAAATCCAAATGGGATTACACAAATTGGGTGAAACTTTTTTTTTTTGTTTTTTTGGAGATGCAATAATGGCTAAAATTTGATACAAATTCCCCTATCCTCCAAATGTTACAACTTGATGACCTTTTCCATACATCAACTACCAAACAATTCATGCAAATATTTGGTGGGTGTTTATTCATGAGTTGGTTAGGTAGACCTTGGGTTTTTTTTTCCTCCTCGAAGGCAAAATATTCAAAGATGAAAAAACTGCGTGAATTTTATTACAACCTTTAAATATTAAATGTAATTTGACTAAGGTATAAATGTGTTTAATTCTAACACCAATAGTCATATGCAACATGGAAGTATTTTTAGGACTAAACTCTCAAAAAATCCAAAACTTTTGTAGGCACCTTGAATGTGGGGTGCATTTTGTTTGAAAAATCAATATCAATTAAGACATCCAATCAACCTTAGATGTGATTTTGAATTTTCCTAAAGCCATCCATGTAATTCCCATTATTTACATTTTTAATAATTTGCTAAATTTATTTTAAAAAGTAAACACATCAAATAATATTTTTTTATTATGGAAGTTGTAATTGTCAGAATATGCTAGTGTTGTATGGTTACCGGGTTATTTAGGGTCAGGTCTGGTTTCAAGTAACTAGAATTTAACCATAATCGAGTCACACGTCTGGAACTAGTCAAGAAGTGGAACTAGGTGGGGAACTGATCTTCCAGTTTCATTTTCATGACAAAATCAAAAGCAAAACCTGAGCCGATTCCTAAATGCCCACAATAACTAGAATTGACCTTTAAGTCTTTTTAAAAAATTGGTTTCAATTTTAATTTAAGGTTAGCATAGAATTTTGGGGTGTTTTGGGGCCAAATTTGGGTCAACTTGGGGTTTTTTTTAAAGGTTCAATTAAGGAAAATTTGGGGACTAATGAATCCTAGTTGTGTTTAATTTTGCCTTCCTAAGGCTTTGTAACAATCATTTTTTTTTTCTTTTCAAAAAAAATATGGCATTTGAAAGATTTGATATTTAAGAATTTGATTGGGCAAGAACCAAAACCAGGATTATCGGGTCCTAAACTACTTGGGAATTGAAAACTAGGTGAATTGTAACCCAAAAAAGATACGGAACCCAAATTAGCCTTCAGCAAAAAATATTTAGAACTAAAATCAAGCCCCCATATTTTGAAAACCTAAGAACCGGAACCAAAATTGGAACCAACCTTGTAAAATCTATTGGAATGTTTTGGGCTACCATTAAGACCACAAAGTCTAAATGTGGCAAAATCAATTTCTTTGTCTAACAATTTTTGTGAAAAATTTCCAAAAAGGCCTTTTGAGAGGTTCACAACACATTTTCAAATTTTGCAATGGTGCAAAATTTTGCACCATAAAAAAATGCTAATGGGGACTTATTCTTTTAGCAAAATGGCAAATTTTTGCCACAAAATAAATCACATAGTTGAACCATGTATAAAATTTTAACAATTAAAAAAACATTGGAAAAATTTGTTTCTTAAAAATCTCCAAAGAAAAACTTTTGACACCTTTTAATTTTATTACAACATTTTTGTTATAGGGTAGACAAGTCAGTGATCGAACATTTAAGTATTTAGGGCAAACAAGATTCAAGGGAAGGCTTTGTTTTTTTGGTGTTGAAACAAAAGTTGAACCCTCTTCTTGGCACATTTGAAGCACCAAAAATCGTTAAAACGGATTAGAAATGAGAAAGTTAAGGCCCCCCAAAGTAGTGGGGGTCAAGAACTCAAAAAATAAGACCATTGAACCCTACAAAACTTGGTTTTCCAACACCCAAAAATTCCTTGTTTGTCATTCTATTGTTATTAAAGTTGAAAGATGACTTGTAAAACTTAAGGTTGCATTCCTACAACACTTCAAAATATTTAAAATGAACAAGAAATGAGAAAGTTATGAGCTTTCAAAGTAAGAAATGGTCCAAAGAAAAAAAAAGAAGAAAAAAAACATGTTTTATAAATTGGAAAGTTTATTTTTATTTTTGTTATTTTTTCATTATTCCTCTTCCTTTGCACTTCCACTAGTAAAAATCCTATTGTTTGCAACCATTCCTTATGTGATTAAATGTTCCCTATGACTATGAATGGTTGCCTATGTGACTATTTTCAAATTTGGATGAATTTTGGTCTTCCTTTCAACTAGGTTGTGATTATAACCTATTTCATCTTTTCAATAGGTTGATTTTTCATGATGTCTTTCTATTTTTTAAACATCATATATATGTTTAATTGCACATGTAACCAAAATAGTCACATTATAGTTGCATAAAATACATATGCTACCTAGTAGTTACACATATAGATCATTTAATAATACATACATAGTTATATGTATATACATACATATTAAATACCTACCTAGCTACCTATCTACTTATAATTTACCTACCTACCTAGCTATATATTAAGTACCTACATGCATACCTACATACCCATTGGCTACCTAATAGGCTATTTAATTATAAATAATTATTTACAAGCTAACTAAATAGGTATTTAAACTAAATATTATCTAAATAGGTACCTAAAACTTATGCTACCTAGTAGGTAGGGTATGTAATAGTATGTGCTAAGGAATAGTTGCAACTAAGGTACAATTAAAATTTTATCCCATATTGTTCATCTTCCCTTTCAAGTTTATAAACTATATAAGTAGGTTGGTTTGGTGTAGTAAACACATTCAATTTTTTCAATTGTCATATGGGAAGAACTAATCACATAGGCTCCACCTAGAAGGCTAAACTTAAAATAAAATAGGATTTTGTTATAAAAGTTTTAAACCTTAACTTAAGTACCTACTTACCTAGGCTAGACCTATGGTTAAGTGGTTCAAAATTAGCCTAAGTGCCACATGGCCTATTGTAAATGGCCTAGCCCAAAACTAGGCTAAATACCTTAGGCACCTAACTAAATTAGGTGGCCTAACCTAGGCTTAGCCTAGTGCCACATGGCTTATCATACGTGGTCCAACCCTAAATTAACCCTAAATGATTATAGGGCAATTTTAAGTTGCCACATGGGACAATCTTAAGCCACCATGTGGCACAATCTAGTTGCTTTAATCCAATGGTTGGTAAAAAAAAATTGTTTAGCAAAATATTTTGAAAAATCCAAATGATGTCACATGTCACATTTTTAGGCTACCACGTGTGAATATATTAGTGTGCATTATAGTTGCAAATGTAGTTGTAGGAATTCATCCTTGGATACATGTATAAAATTGCCATACTTATATTCTATGAAAAAATATTTCATTCATTGTTTTGTGACTAACATCATTTGCAACTTGTCATTTGCTATTAGGCTAATTTTTAGTCGCAAGTGTCATTTGTGACTAAAATTTAATCGTAAACAACACTTTTTCGACTAATGCTCAAAAATGATTTCTAAAGCTTGAGGGAGCGCTCCCATAACATTTTAAATCATTCAAAATGAAGCATAGATGATGAAGATCTAAGTAAATGTGTGGTGATAAACAAGTGTTCGGTGATGGGTGGTTCTACCCTATGTAGCCAACAAAAAGAAGGTTGTTCTTCTCCTTATCTTCTTCATTTTTCTTTTTCTTGTCTTTTGTTTAGGTCTTCTTGTCCAATCCCGTTTTTTTCATTTTCTTCCTTCCTCTTTCTTGATTTTCCTCCTATTGAGACAATAGTGTCATCATTTGTAGGGTAGGAAGACCGCCCTCCTTTTGTAGCAAGCTCCTGCACCTGCCATCGCAACAAGGAACTAGGAGTAATGGTAGGCTCAAGGGCAGGGGAATCATCTTTGATTGTTACAACAATCTTTGTTGTAAAAGAAAATTGGCCAAGGTTTGCTAAAGGTTTTTTTGTTTTTTAGTATCGATTTGCACAACCTTAAACCCAACCAACCAGATGTTTGTAGGTTAGGGGGAGGGGGATGAGCATCTTTGGCTAAAGTTGGGAGTTGTTCCAACTTTGTGTATGTCATTGCAACAAGGAGCCAACAAAGGTTTAGTGAATGGCAATTTTTTTTTTCTTCTTGCAACCTAGGGGAGGGTTGAGCTCCTCTTAATATCAATTTTTCTTTTTTCTTTTTTTGGTATTGAAGCTCAATAGTAGACTTGATTAGTGTTTTTCCTTTCATTTTTTTGAAAAAACTACAAGATCAGGAAGGGGTGGAAAAACAAATGTTGTAACCCAAGGGGAAGGTTGATTTCCTCTCAACGTCACTGTTTCTCTTTTCTTTTTTTCTTTCTTTAGTTTTGTATTAAAGCATAACAATAGATCTTGACCAATGTTTGCATCTTAAATTTTGTGAAAAATTTGTAAAGCTAGGGAGGGGGTGGAAAAACTTGTTGTAACCTAGGGAGGAAGGTTGAGTTCCTTCTGGCATTAGTGTTTTTGTTTTCTAGTTTTGTGATATTGTTGACAATCACCCACGAGGAGATTTAGCTAAGTTCGGCTATAAACCAAATATCAAAATATACCTTTTTACTTGTTTGAATAATGGGTAGAGACATGGTGATGTTTAAAAGTTTTACATAAAAAATTTGAAGATTTTAAAAGGAAGAAAACATTTTTTTATTGAATAGTGTTTTTTTGAGAAAAAAATAGCAAATGATGGAAATTTTCCATGAACAAATTGTTGTCCAATTTCACTATTTTTTTGGGGGGTTTTGGATTGCATGAGCCATTTACCAAATTTTGAAGAAGCTTTGTTATGTGCCTCGGTACATCAACTCCAAAACTTGCTTCCCCAACATTTAAGAATTTATTTTTTCAATAGGGAAAGAAGGTGTAGGAAAGAAGAACCTCTACCTCTTTTTACGCCCTTTTTTGTACCTTGGGCTCATGGGGCATGTAACATAAAATGATATGAAGCTTGTTGTAGGTTGGATGTGGATATTATTTACTTTTTCATTACCATGTCTATTATGTGCTATATAGTTGACACTTTGATTGAGTCCCAATGTAAGGAACGGAAACAAAATGTAGATTTTTGTAGGTTTTGGTGGAATTTTGGGTAGATTATTGGTACACTCATGTTGGCACCAAATGATTAAATTAAGAAGACATAGTGGAACAAAATCACATCCATTCATGATGAAAGTGATGATCTTAGGCTTGTGAATGGTACTTATGACATTATTAGTTATAATTACATTCAAAAAAATTATCTTTTTTTTGGTTTGGCCAAAATTGACATTACAATTACCCACATATTGTAATTGAAGGGTTGTCTTTTGTGGTCTCCAATTTATAAATTATGTCTCGTGAATGCCAATCAATATCATGTCTATCTTATTGTTGGCATTCCAAGTAAATGCATGGAAGTTTGCATGTAAGAAACATAGAGCACTTGTGTTAATATTATTACTTATGGGTTGGGTAACAAAATACTAAGGATGGTACTTTGGATTTATTTTTCTATTTGCATAATTGTAATTGTATTGGATTCTTTTTATGCCAAGAGATAAAATGGTGTCATGTTAAATCAATCAAAATAAATAAATAAATTGGACATTATATAAATGTCATTTTGATTCATTTAAGCCTAATTATATTATGTCTAAACTAAACCTCTTTATAAAAGGAATAAAAAGGAATGGTTTAAGAAATGCAATTGATGTCAATTTTCTTTTATGGATAAATAATGTTTACATGTATGTTAGGCCATGTTCATTGCGTGCATTCAATTTTATTAAAAATCATGTGAAATATTTGAAAATGACAAAATTCAATCATTGGGGCTATAAGGAAAAGGACTTTTATTGGGGCCATTTGATTGATTTTTTATATTCACTAGGCTTAAGATTTATAACTTGAAGTGTGGATCACATGTGCAAGAAATAATCATTCCGAAAAATATGAAATTGTTTATAAATGTTTTGGGGCATTTTCCCCCTTAGTATGTACTCAAGGATTTAGGCTTTAGGGTCAAGTTGAAATTTCATGAAACTTCACTTTTAAAAACACTCTAATCTTTTTCCCCAACTACATGAATTTTCCATGTAAATTTTTTTCATCAGCTTATAGAATCATTACCTTGGTTAAGGGAATATTATCATGGCCATTAGAGCCAGACAAGGGGTTGTGAATATTCCATACCAGGGATCATGGGCATCGGAGCATGACCATTTTGTTGATCATAAAGAATTCACCAAATTTTTCCTTTGTAGTTTTAGGTCCCTTACTAGGTATTTTTTCCCCTCGACCTTATGACCTTGTAAGATGCCAGTCAACTGATCAACAAGATCTTACAATTTTGTAAGCTACTTATTTTGGAAGGGCCTTAAACCCCTATAAGTTTTAGGCCTTTCCAAAACAATAGGCCCAAAATCCCTTTTCCTTTACTATGTGGCCCTTTTTTATTTTGGGATCTTATAATGGTAAGACCTTGGCCAATTCAATACATTTTTGTGGAATAACTAATTTATTTTGCAGATGTCATTTCAACAAATGATACATTCCTAAGTATTTCATCAAATATTGTATTCTCCTTTAAAATAATATTAATTTTGCATTTTTTCCTACATGTCTGAAAAAAATGCAGTTAATGTCAAATTTGCCCAAGTGCTACACCTCCCAGCCACAAATATCTTGAACCAAGAGAATTGAGATACATTCTAACCTCCTATAAGCAATCCATACAACACCATTCCCAATTTTAAGAGCCCATTTGGAGATATTTTGTAATTTGATGAACTTCCAGCCCATAGCCAATTGACCACCATGAATCAAATCACCTCCCATCCATGGTGGATGCAAAGGGTCCCATTAGGGTAGAACAGCCCATGAGCGATCACTTAAGGTAGGGTTTGCTCACCATTTCTGCAGGAGGCCCCATTGTTTATAGTGTCCAAAGAGTAGATGAAGCCCTCTTCTTGGTGCATCTATCGCACTAAAAATTGGCAAAAATGAACTGGAGGCGAGAACGTTACGGCCCCCGAAGTAAGGGGGGTTGTTTTTACCAAAAAAACCAGACTGAACAGCTCATAGCCTATTTCTGATCCCCTCAAAAAATCCCTAAATATTACTCTGTTGCTTTTAAAGTTAGAAGATGATTTATAAAGCTTAAGATGGCAATTTCAAAGCCATTTAAATCGCTCAATTTGAAAAAACTAATGAGAAAGTTATGTACTGATGAAGTTAGGGGGGTCAAAATGAAAAAAAAAACGTTTTGTAATTCAAAAAAACGTATTTTCTTTACTGCTCTTTTTTGGCTGCTCCTTTGGCTTTGCATTTCAAAGATGATTTGTAGAGCTTGAGAAGGAGCTCTTATAACAGTTTAAATCACTCAAAATGGAGAAATTTTGACAAGGATTTGCCAAAGTGATCAATGATACGCTAGTGATCGGTGATGGGCCACTCTACCCTACATCTAAACCCATTGGAAACCCTCTAATAAACATGATTTAATGAAGGCATTTTGGAAATTTTAACACTTAAGTTGTGATAGACATTGCACTTTGTAAAATTGAAAATTGAATTAAATTGCAAAAGTTGAGGTTTGTACCAGTGTTGGATGGTTCTCTGATTTTGTAAAGAACTGGTAGTTGCGGTTCCTTAATTAAGCATTTCAAAATTAAAAAACATGTGGTTCCAGTTCTTTGCGAAAAATCAAAATCGAACAAGAGGTTGGTCTCAATTATTTCAAATACTTCAAAGAACTTGTAATTTTCATGAAAGAGCTGGTCAACAACTGATGATTCTTTGGACTGTTCTTTGATTTTTTTAGATTTTCAGAGAACCATGGTTATATATTAGTATTGGCTTTTTTCAAGTTTGATGACTGGTGGGTAAATGTATATATCCAGGCAGATAACTGGCAGGTATCTTTTCTTAGTTTTAAGAACCACCCAGCACTGGTTATATTGCAAAATAGTTGGGTAGTGAGTTTAGGCTTGAGCCAATGGCGCCAGAAATTAAATGCTTAGTGTAGGGGAGAAAGGATGTTGAGTCAACATCTTGGGAACGCTCTAACATAGGAATTTAATGGGGCCCACAGCCTTTTCATTCGTTGTAATGTTATCTCCAAATGGGTTCCTTACAATTTTCAATTTGGACCAGTTTTTTTTATGAGAAATTATGTTTTTTAGCCAAAGTGGTGATTGTCCATAGGACGTTGTAAAGAAATCAGCAATCATCATTCGGAAGGTTTAGCCAGTTCTAGCTACAAACTATATGTGAAGTACAAATATTTGATGATTGCTCTCTATATTTGGCTTCAGACTCGAAACCAAACATACGAATTTGGTAATTTTTACTATAATTCTTCCCTCACTTGGGTGATTCAAAACCTCCAAAATCATTTCATTTTCGAAATGTTCAATTTAATTTAACTTTTTGACAAGATTTTGCCAATAAAAAAAAGGCTTATATGGACTTGAAGATGGCCATAACTATCAACCACAACTATTAGGTGTGTAACAAGGCAGACCTGCATGCAACAATGACCACATTACATAACACAAGGCCCCAGGTATTGCTGGGGCCAAGATGCTCAACCAAGGCTTTGGTGAAAGCAACTGAGCCATAAAAAATGACCAATCCATGCTGTGACCTACAACAAGTAAGGTGGGGCCATATTGATATATCTGGAGTTAATTACTCAAGTTGCAAAAGGAGCCAGACTTACTTTGTCTTGTTTACACCATGCGTGAAAATGTGTTGAAAACTACTATCACTTATTTACGGTCCATGTTGAGAGGGGCTGGGACTGTAGAACGGGAGGAGTAGAATGGCGATGGACGACGTTGGTGAGATTTCCACAGCTGATGAAAGAAGTGTCCCCAACAGGGAGGGAAGCTCCAGTGGAGCAGAGACGAACACAACATACAACAGCTACGAGGAGGCCAAGAAGTGCCCAGTGGCAGAGCTGTAAGCTCGTTTGCAAGAGATGGGGTCATTGCAAGCTGCTGAACAACTATGAGTCCACTCACCCATCAATGTAGCTCCACTCATATAGGCAGAGAAGACCATTTTGATTGTGCATTTAAAATCAATGATTCCTATTGTCCTTACGCCAAATTCCAATCTCATATATAGTAGAACAATGTAGAAATTCATAGGGAACCCTACACATGTGCTTGTGCATCCCATTTGAACACACCTTACTACTCCTGCATTGATTGCAACCATCTTCTAAAATTTCTCTCCTTTTATTTTCAACCTTATTGAACTTCTATCTTCGAAGAACACTTTTCAACTTTACGTCTTTGTTCACATTTATCCTATATTGTCCAACTCCTTTGCATGTTTTTTGGGCTTTGTCATTGTCCATATGTATATGTGCATGTCTTGATCCCTTTTGCCCCCATCTACTAAAGAGTTTTCCTGTGCTACAACCTAATGGTCATATTAGCTTCAAGTTCACACTTTTTTTTACATGTGAAAATAACTTCCTCACATCAGTTTTCCATCCTAGGGTCATAAAAGCTTGATGTAGTGGGATGTGAACTACATGCAATGCCTTTCTCTTGTATGCATAGTAGTTGTGTGTATGGCTTCATAAATTAAATTTAGTCTCCAAGATGGCACAAGGTTGTATTCATAAGTTAACATGGTTTTAATCACATGTATGATGTTCTTTGTTGATGTCGCAGTCGTAGCATAGCTTCAAAGAATTGCTAGCACACGAAATTGATAGAGGTTGATCTTTTTGACGCCCCATGAAAAACACAAAGGCAAGTTACAGTACATACTTGAAGTAGAAGGTAGCAAAAGTTATTGCAATGCAAGACAACAATGAAAAAACAATTATGGCAAACGGGGAAAGGATAGAAAAGATGATGCATGAAAGGGAGGAGGGAGGGGGTTGGGAACTGAATTCAAAAGACGTTGATGGCTTTCATATGAGCATGTATGTCACACCTCGAGGATCCACATCACACCTTTTTCAAGGAATTGAACATAAAAATCTTA
>Ga0209611_10014494_pt1 | contig 10507 bp, 14 predicted proteins | sample S1TSphgellanicum_3_FD_187693 | JGI IMG/M metagenome (GOLD analysis project Ga0209611, IMG submission 187693) | Host-associated microbial communities from peat moss isolated from Minnesota, USA - S1T2_Fc - Sphagnum magellanicum MG (SPAdes) (version 2) | ecosystem: Host-associated > Plants > Peat... | reverse complement strand
AAAAAAAAATTTTTTTTTTTTAAAAAAAAGTTAATAAAAAAAAAAAAACATATAAATGAATTTCGAAGAAATATTGTTAGAAATATTAAAAAAAGAGTAAATTATAGATCAAAGTTATGTTTTTTTTTAATAGATCGTCTTATTTCTTATAAAGAATTGTTATATGGAATTTCATTTTTAAGAATTAATGTGAGTTATGATATATATATAATTAAATTTTTTTATTCAAAGATGATAAGAATGTTTACTAAATTTAATTTTTGAATAAAAAAAAAACATTATATTAGATATAGATTGATTCGTAAATATACAAATGATTATAAATTTCTTTATAAAGTTAAGCCTCAAGGTGAAGATGCTTTTTTAAGAAGTCAAGGTTTAAAATGAAAAGCAGTTAGGAATTGATTTAAAAAAAAGAATCGAAAAAGTATGAATTTAGGTAGTAGAATAAAAACCTATAGTTTAAAAAAAGTTATGATAAATGATTATAATGTTTTAGATAATTTGATATTAATTAATTTAAAAACTATAGTTAATTTTTTTATATTAAATCAAAATTATTATTTTTATAATTTTATTAATATAAAAAAAATTAATGTTTTATTTATTAATTGAATAAATAGAAATAAAATATATTTTTATAATAAATTATTTTTTTCTAAATTTTATTTTATATACTATAAAAAATATTTTATTCGTGGATATAGTAATATATTATTTTTTAATTTTTTAAATCAATATTCAAAAAGATTTAAACCTTTTTTATTTAAAGAAAATTTATATAAAAATTATATAAAAAATATTATAAATTTAAATTTAAATAATGTAGAAAAACAATTTGTTAAAAAAGAACCAAAAAAATTTGATTTAGAAGAAATGCCATTAAAAGATAAATTTAAACGTTTACGTGTATTAGAAGGAGGATCAAGAAGTTTGTTATATGGTTATAAATTTCATTTTGTAGGTCGTTTTACTAGAAAACAAAAAGCTGCTTCTTTATGATTTGCTAAAGGAGCTAATTCTGTTTCTTCTATGCGTGTTGATGTAGATTATGGTTTTTATACTTTAGCATTACGTTATAGTGCATGTACTTTAAAAGTTTGATTATATAAAAATAAAGGTTATAGTTCTCATTATGGGTATAGATTAGTATAATGAAAGAGTTTCCTAAAACATTTAAATATGGTAGAGTTTTTAGGGTAAAATTAAAAAAGTTTGAAAAAGCAAAAAATTTTTTAAATGTTAATTTTTTTGAATATGGGTTAAAAGTATTAGAAAATGGTAAAATTACTATAAAACATTTAAATTCTATAACACGTTTATTAAAAAAATTATTTAAAAAACATATTTCATTAAAATATAATATTTCTTTAATCACTCCAGTGACAAAAAAACCATTAGAAGTTCGAATGGGTAAAGGTAAAGGAGAACGTAATCATTGAGAATGTACGTTAAGAAAAGGAACTATAATAATTGAGATTGGTAACGTATCTTTTGATGATTTAAAATATGGATTAAAATTAGTTAAGGATAAATTACCAGTTTCAACGAAAATTGTTAAAATTGTATATTAAAAAAATATGTTATTTAAATAAGAATATTATTGTTTATTAGGAACGTCTAATTAAATACAAATTACCGGGCTAGTCTAACGGTAGGATCGTGGTCTGTCGCGCCATTGGTATGGGTTCGAATCCCATGCCCGGTGTAGGCCTGTAGCTCATGTGGTAAGAGCGTACGTCTGATAAGCGTAAGGTAATGGTTCAACTCCATTCAGGCCAAATACACACGTGGCAGAACGGTTAATGCGGCGGTTTTGAAAACCGTTGTCCTTTGTGACTTGTGGGTTCAAATCCCACCGTGTGTGTTTTAATTTAAGTTTTTTTAAATAAAATTTAAATTTTTAAAGAATATTTGATAAATGATGAATAAATTCATAATATGTAAATATGTTTGAGAATTTTTTATGAAATGTATATAGGAATAAGGATATTATATATATTCTATAAAAGTCATAGTAGTGAAAAAAAAAAAAGGGGTGTTTTCTTTTACCGTTTTCTTTTTAGATGTTGTTGGCACTAACCGGTTTTTGAATTTAGTTAGTGCAAAATAAGAAATAAAATAAGTGTTCTAACGATAAGCGTTTCTTCTAACGATAAGCGTTTCTTCTAACGATAAGCGTTACAAAAAATAAAAATAAACGTTTCTTTTAACGATAAACGTTTCTTCTAACGATAATTGTTACAGAAAAGAAGAAATAGAGATTTTAATGTTTTCTTCTAAAAAGAAAAATGGTTAACATTTCCAGAATTAAAAATAATGTAAATTGAATAAGCAATTAAGATTTATGATTTTTAGAGAGGAAGGTCCTTAGTTTAGTGGTAGAATATCACACTTTCACTGTGAAGACACGGGTTCGATTCCCGTAGGACCTAATACGCCTCGTTAGCTTAATAGGTAAAGCGTCCGGCTGTTAACCGGAAGACTATAGGTTCGAACCCTATACGGGGCGTATAGTATTTATTATGAGAGGAGAAAAATTGAGAGTAGTTTAATAGGTAAAATAATACATTGTGGCTGTAAAGACATGGGTTCGAATCCCATCTCTCGCTAAGATCCGTAGTTTAAATAGGAAAAACATTAGTCTGCGGAACTGGAGATACAGGTTCAAATCCTGTCGGATCGAAAAAGTGGCGATGTAGCTCAGTGGTAGAGCGGTAGCCTGAAAAGCTATGTCAGCGGTTGTTCGATTCAACTCATCGCCACTCCTTTATATATATATATAAAGGCTGAGTAGCATAACTGGTATGCACGCGATTGCAAGTCGTGGGATAAGAGTTCAAGTCTCTTCTCAGGTTGTATTTAATTTAGTAATGAAGTGGTTGGAAGAAGATAATAGACGTTAAGTAAATAGAAACAAATAAACAAAAAAAATAAAAAATGATAAGAAAAAATAGTGTAGTTACGTGTGTGGATAATACTGGAGTAAAACTAGTAAAAGTATTTCAAGTGGTTGGAAGTAGACATAGGCGAAAGGCAAATTTAGGAGATTTTGTATGAGTTTCAATAGTTGCAAGAAATTTAAAAACAAAAAATATGCAAAATGAAAAACAATTATGAAGATTTAGAAAAGGTTCTGTACATAAAGCAATAATTGTTCAAGTGAAGTCATGATATCAACGTAGAAATGGTACATTTATAAGATGAGATAGAAATGCTGCTATTTTAGTGGATAGAAATAAAATTCCATTAGGTAGTAAAGTAATTCAAGGTATACCTAATGAAGTTGTAAATAGATACCCAGCTATAGGACAAGTTTGTGAATGAATAGTTTAATGTTATTTTTTAATAGAAAAGAAATTGATTATGAGTTATATTTTAATTATACTTTAATTAAAGTTTTTAGTAATAAACAGAATATAAATAACAAATATTTAATAAAAGTTAAACCATCTCTACTTATTTTTTTTTGATTTAAAAAAATAAAAGAAGATAATTTAGATTTTATTAAATTATTTAATCATTTAATTTTATTATGATTGATTACAAGTTGTAAAGCAAAGATATTAAATTTAGGATCAGTATTAAATCGAGGTATAAAATATTTTAGATGTCTTTTTTTATTAGAAATAAAGGAAATATATATATTTTTTAATTTTATTAATGAAACATTAAAACCAATTATACAAGAAAGTTCAAAAAATATTCATATAAATCAAATAAATAAAAGATTATATTCTTTTTCAGATTTTAATTCATTTACGAATTTAAGATTATCAAGTAATTTATATTTAAATTCAGTTCATGAAAAATTATTTTTGTGAATAAAAATGAATAATAATATTAATATGCATTATTATTCAAATTGTTTAAAAATTTAATGGGAAAAAATAGTATAAAAAAAGATATTAAAAAGAGAAAATTTGTTGTAAAAAATGAATTTAAATTAATAATGTTAAAATATCAATTAAGTAGTAATAAATTAAATAAAAAAATAAAATTATTATTTCATTATAAATTTTTAAAAAATTTTCATTTAGATTCTAGTAAAACAAGATTAGTAAATCTTTGTAGAGAAACAGGTAGATCACATTGAATTTTACGGGAATTTAAATTATCGAGAATGTCATTTAGAAAATTTGCGGATCAAGGTTTATTTAATGGAGTAAGACGTGCGTCTTGATAAATAAAATGTATAATTATACACTATCGGATTTTATTGCGAGATTAAATGTTGCAAAACGTAAACATTTAAAAACAATTAGAATTAAACCATCAAATATTGTATTTAGATTATTGAAAATATTTGAAGAACTTGGTATAATTAGAGGTTATTTTATTTTAGATACATATGAAATTGAAGTTTTAATGAAATATAGTAGAAGTCGTTGTGCATTTAGTAATTTAAAAGTTATTTCAAAACCCAGTAAACGAATTTATGTTGATATGTTAGGTTTACATAAATTAAAAGAATTTCATGCTGGGAGTATTTTAATTTTATCAACGAGTAAAGGATTTATGTTAGATATTGATTGTGTTAAAGAATGTCAAGGGGGTGTGGTTTTATTAAAAGTAGATTTTTAAATGGTAAAGAATAAAAAAAAAAGTTTTTTGATGTTAAATTTTTGTTATTTTTTTTTTAAAAATAATAATATTATTATTTTTAAAAATTTATTAGGTTATTTAAAATTTTATATGTCATCATATTTTTTTATAAAAGAAAATTCTTTTTTGTTTATAAATAAAAAATCTTTTTTAACTTTTGTAAGTAATTTTCTTTTTTTTTATAATAAATTTTTTAGATTTTATTTTTTTAAGTTACGTTTACGAGGTTTAGGTTATAGAATAAAAAAAATTACAAAAAAATTATATAGATTTTTTTTTGCATTTAATCATTATTTTTATTTTCATATTTCAAAAGATATTTTTTTTAAACATCGTCGTAGGAATTTAATTGTATTGTCACATAATTTAGTAAAATTAAATGATATTTTTTCGCATTTATTGATGTTAAAAAAAATAGATTTTTATGAAAGAAATAATACTTTTATTGTTTCAAGAAAAATATTATTTTTTAAAAAACGTAAATAAAAAATGTTTAAGTTTAGGGATACAAGTTTATCATATAATTGTAGATTACGAGATTCATTAACGTCTATTTATGGTGTAGGTTTTCAAAAGTCATCATATATTTGTGATTTTTTAGGTTTAGGTTTAAGTTTTAATATTAATTTAATGAATAGTTATATCTATGAAGTAATTGTTGTTATATTAAAATTTTATTATATAGTAGATGAAAGATTAAGGAATATTATTTATCAACGTTTGATTTTTTTTTTTGAAAATAGACGAATTGCGGGATTAAGATTGTTTAGAGGGTTACCAGTGCGTGGACAACGTACACATACAAATAGACAAACTGCTCGTAGATTAAAACCAGTTTCTATGAAAAGAGTAGAAGTGGAAGTTAGTTCTTCTAAATCAAAAAAAAAATCAAATAATAAAATAAATATAAAATCAAAAAATAAAAGAAAATAAATGAAAAATCAATTATTATATTATTATTTTTCACGTGGTTTTTTTTATAAATTAAAAAGAGAAATTAAAGAAAGACGTGGTTATATAGGTAATTCTTTAACAGAAAAAAAAGATTTTTTATTTGATAATTATAAGAGTATTGTTATTAGAAAAATGTTTGAATTAGCGGAATTAAAACAACGTTTAAAGAAAAAATCATTACGTAGAAAAGCTTTAAAAAATAAAATTTTTAGAAAGTTTTATGTTAAGAGTTTAGCAGAGCGTATAAGGAATGAATTGTTATTAACTTTCCCAGAATTATTATCTTTTTATAAAAGAAAAAAATCTTGAAAAGTTATTCGTGGGAAAATAAGTTATAAAAAAAAATTGTATAAGCGTTATTTATTTAAAAGACAAAGAAAATTAATAAGAAATGTAAAAGTATTGACAATAGCTCGTTATCCAACTTATAGAGAAGCATTTGATTTACGTTTATGGTTAAATAAAACGTATTTTTGATTGCTTAATGCAACACAAAGACAAGTTAAGTCTGCTTTAAAATGAGAGCAAGTTAAAAGTAAACGTGATAAAATAAAAAATTATTTTTTAATAAAAAATAATTTTTTAAGAAGAAGATTATTTTTATTAAAAAAAAAATTTAAACTTTATTCTTATTTTAATAAACAAAAAAAAATTTTTTTTTATAGAATGATTTTTGTTTATTTTAATTTTTATAAAAAATTAATTTTTTTTTATGGTTTTTTTAAACATGAGGTTTTTTTAAAATTTTATTTTTTTAATATAATTAATAAATTATTATTTTTATTAAAAAGAACAGTAATAAATAAAATTTTAAAAACGAGTTTAGTTTTATGTTTAAAAGAATTAAAGTTAAATAAGAAAAAAAAATATAAAATTAAAAGAAGAATAAAAAGAAAATTGTTATTTTATTATCGATTATCTAAATATAAAAAAAAAATTTATAAATTGAAAGTTAAAATGGTGAATTCTAATTTTTTTATAACATTAACTGATTATGCTGATAATGTTATTGCTTCTAGATCAACTGGTCAAGTTTCGGAAAATAGAAAAAAAAAAGTTAAATTATCTCCGTATTTAGTTACGAAGATGATGCGTGTTGTTTTAAAGAAATTAAGAAAATTAAAAATTAAATTTTTATATTTTTTTATTAATACAAAAATAAATAGACATATAAATAATGTAATGAAAGTTATTAAAAATTTTCGTTATACAAAAATTTTAAAAATATTTTTTTCAAAACCGATTGCGCATCATTATGGTACACGTAAACCAAAATTACGTAGATTATAGAAAAAATGTTATGAAACTTGAAAGGTTTATTTCGCTTGAAATGATGATGAAACTTTTTTTTTGAGGTATAGCTCCTTTTAGGAACGATTTTTTTATATTTATTCCAGATATTTTTTGAATATTTTCAATATTGATTTTATTATTGTTCAGTATTTGATTATCTAAATATATAAAATCATTATATATAAGTCGTTTAATTATTGATTTAAGTGTACCAATTGTAATTTTAAGTTTTTTTTTTATTTATTTTTTCAAAGATATAAATTGTATTTCGATGGCAAATTTAAAAGTTGATAGTTTTTATTTTTTTTTTCGTGTATTATTTTTATTCTTTTTTTTGTTTTGTTTAATAGCGTCAAGAAATTTTTTTTTATTAGAAAAAATTTATTTATATGAATATCCGATTTTGTTATTGTTGGCAGCAGAAGGTTCATTTTTAATGTTAATGACGGATAATTTATTTATTTTTTATTTAGCATTAGAAATTCAAAATTTGTCTTTTTATATTTTAGCTTCTTTAAAGCGTTATAGTAATTTTTCAACGGAAGCTGGATTAAAATATTTTTTATTAGGTGCGTTTTCATCAAGTATTTTATTATTTGGTTTATCTATTTTATATGGTCTTTTAGGAACTTTAGATTTAAGACAAATTTATATGTTAATTGGCTTTTGTGAAACTTTGTCAAGTATAAATTTATTTTTATTAGTTGGTATTTTTTTTTTTGTTTCTGGATTATTATTTAAATTTGGTAGTGTACCTTTTCATTATTGAGTACCAGATGTTTATGAAGGTTCACCAACTGTTGTTACAATGTTTTTTTCTTTAATGCCAAAAATTGTTTTAACTTGTTTTTTTGTTAAATTATATTTTTATTTATTTCATTTTGAGATGGAATTTTTTGGTATATTATTTTTTATTTGTGGATTTTTGTCTTTATTTATTGGAATTTTTAATGCAATGTATCAATATAAAATTAAAAGATTTTTAGCTTATAGTTCTATTACTACAGTAGGTTTTGTTTTAATATCTTTTAGTACATTAACATTTGATGGATTTTTTGGTGGGTTATATTTTGTATTTAGTTATTTATTTTCTGTAGCACTATTTTTTTTTTTAATTTTGAATATTAGAAAAAGTAATTTAAAAGAATTTAATGAATTATTTGAATTATCGTTATTAAGCAATTATAATCCAATATTATTGTTATTTATTTGTTTTATATTTTTGTCATTTGCTGGTATACCACCTTTAATTGGTTTTTTTGGTAAATTTTTTATTTTTTTTTCTTTATTTAATAGTTTTAATTATTTTATTTTATTTGTTTTATTTTTTTTAAGTGTTATTTCTAGTTTTTATTATTTAAGAATTATTAGGTTTATTTATTTTAATAAAATCAATGAATATGGTTTTTATTATTATTTTAATTTTAATTATATATTTTTTTTTGTTTTTTATTTTAATATTTTATTTTTATTTTTTTTTGATTATTTTGGTGAGTTTTTTTATTTTGTTTTAATTAAAACATTTTTTTAAAAAATGAGAAAGAAGTTAATAATTAAAAGTTTTAAGGTGAATGCAAATTCTAATGATAGTATATCTAAAGCAATAGTAGTTGGTTTTAGTGCGTCAAGAGTTAATAGTTATTATATTGAGAAAGTTGGATCTTATTCAAAGCATCAAAATAATAGTTTTTTTTATGTTTTAAAATTGTCGAGAATAGGGTATTGATTAAATAGAGGAGCTATTATAAAACCGAGAATATCGTGAGTTATAGGTTTACTTGGAAAAGGTTTAAAGTTAAAGTTAAATGTTAATAAAAAATAATGAATTAGATTGAAGTTATAGAATATTTTTAAAACCAAAAAAAGAAAGGAATGAAATAGGTTTTAATATACAAGCTATTTATAGATTTGCTGGAAGAGTTATATCTATAGATGGTTTATGTTTGTCTAAGCGTGGTAAATATAATGGATTAGTTTGTACTTCATTAGTATTACAAAGAAAGGTTGGAAGTTCTTTTATGTATACAAGGTTTTTTATTTTTATTGGTTCTGCTTTTAGATATAAGATTGTGGGATTTTCTTATAAAAAAAAGAAAATTAATTTTTCGAAAATATCGTATGCACGTTATAAGTAAGTTATTTGTGTTTTTATGTTAGTTAATATTATAATATATGCGTAAAAAAATTGAAGAAACAATTAAGTATATAAGGGTGAAAGGAGCTAATTTAATAGAAATAATGCTTCAAAATTATAATATGATTTTTTATGGTTGTTTATTTTGAAATTTAAGTGTAATATGTGTAATATTATATAAAGAAATGTATTTAATTAGTTTTATTTTTTCTTTATCAATATTGGTAGTATTAAATCTTAATAAATTAATAAGAGTAGGTAATTTAAATTTATATGGGGATGCACATAAAAAGATATTATTTATAAATATTTTTTTATTGATTTTAAATATTATAAATATATTTTTTAATATATTCAGATATATATTTTATGACATTTTGAAAATTATAAGACAATTTACAAGAACTTTTTTATTGAATTATTTTAAAATTGAAATTCCATCGGAATTAGATTTTTATTTCGATAATTTAGTAGCATATATTTCATGAGATGTAGTTTATACAACTATAGTGATTATGTGATGATTATATATTGAATATATGATTTATATTGTATTTGATTGAAGTAAAGAAGATATATTATTAAAGGATGATGAATTAAATAAAAAGTTATTTTGATATTTTAGAAATAATTTTTTGCTTAATTTATCAAGGTTTTGTTCTATAACATGAAGATTATTGTTTAGTATACCTTTAATAGATAATTATTTTCATATTATTTCTAATAAAAATTTATTAATGTTTTTTTTGTTATTTTTTATTTTTTGTGTTATAGTTTCAATGGTTTTTTGATTTCAATATAATTTTATGTGGTATTGATATATTTATAGAAGAAATGAAAAATAAAAAGAAGATAAATATTAATAATCGTAGGTGGAGTGGAGAAGTTTTAGGACGTATATGAAATGGATTTGTTATATTTGGAACGGTAACAGGAGTTTTTTATAGTGCAGAATTTTGAAGAGGTAAAGTTTATCAGTCGAAGAAGAGAATATATGATATATATGATGATGATGTTATCGATGAAGTTAATGCGTTGATGAAAAAATCATTGTATAATCAAGTAGATTTGGATTATGATGAAACATTAAATAAATTACAAGAAATTAAAAATTTAGCTAAAATTGAAAAAAAAGATGATTAATGAATTTAATAAAATAGAGAGTTGAGTAGTTGGATTATTATTACAAATTAAATTATTTTTTAATATTGATAATGGAAAATTCTTTATTGTTAGAAAGAAGAAAAGGTTATTATTTTAGAGAATTAGTAAATGTTAGTAATGATTATGGTAAATATTCTTAAATGTTTATATAAAAATGATTTATCGTGAGGATTAAGAGTTGTTATATTATTTTTTTTTATGAATGTTTATGTAGATTTTTAAAGACAATAAATAAAAAGTATAAAAATTTGAATTATGTATGCGTAAAAAAATTGAAGAAACAATTAAGTATATAAGGGTGAAAGGAGCTAATTTAATAGAAATAATGCTTCAAAATTATAATATGATTTTTTATGG
>Ga0209611_10014493_pt1 | contig 10509 bp, 5 predicted proteins | sample S1TSphgellanicum_3_FD_187693 | JGI IMG/M metagenome (GOLD analysis project Ga0209611, IMG submission 187693) | Host-associated microbial communities from peat moss isolated from Minnesota, USA - S1T2_Fc - Sphagnum magellanicum MG (SPAdes) (version 2) | ecosystem: Host-associated > Plants > Peat... | reverse complement strand
ATAATTTCTTTTAAAAAAGATGGTTTGGCACATTTTAAAAACATATTAGGTATATAAAAAATTAAAGACTAAAGAAAAAAATGAACAAAGAAACATGAACAACAAAAGATCAATAAAAATATATCAATTAGTGAGTGCAAATGCCCCTCCAAGCAAAATATGGGTTTCTCAATGGTCTAAATGTTGAGGTGTGTTGGAATTGTTTGCAGAATATGATGAACACATATCTCCAATTGCCTTAGCATTTAAGGACTTATGGATCAAATCAACTTCATTAATGCCGAAAGAGTGGAACCTTCGGTTTGGAAAAATAATGCAACAAGATTTGTTTGCCAGTTTTTTGGAATCACAAAATCTACACCACAACATTTGTCCTTCGATTTCCAATTACATCTTAGAAAGGAGAAAAAGTGGATTTGTGCTTCCTTGTCTTGTATGTACCCAAGCTTCTCAAATGTTTTTGTAAAATTGTAACTACGATCAATTAGGACTTTGCTTTGAATGGAGTTGAATATGATGCAGTGAATGGTCAATGCTTAAAGTGTGTCAAGTCAAAGCATTTTGGATATACATCTTCAAAAAATCTAGTTGATGCCCACAAATAAAACATTAATAACAAGTAAAGACAAATAATATAATTGAAAAACCTTTTGACATATAGTCAAATATTGGAGACTTCCACTTGATCATGATCTACATCCTAGAAAGGACGAAATGTGGATTCATGTTCACTTGTGTTGTATGTAAGCAAGATTCTTAGATATTTTTGTAAATTTATAACTATAGTTTATTAAAACTTTGTTTTGAAAAGAGTTTGATTAGTATATGGTGTACATAATCAATGCCTAAAATGTGTGAAAACGTTGAATTAGTTCAAAAAGTCTAGTTGACACTTTTTTTCATTAGGAACTAAGTAATTGGTTGGATTTTGATGGCAGGTTGTGCAAGAGCTTTTCCAAGATGTATTTCTCCCAGATTCGATATTTCATAGCCCACCAATGCAACGCCTCCTGACCGCTACGAATGATGCAGTTTCCTGGAACAATGATATTTGGTCATTTCCAAAGGTGATAGTTATGCTCATCAATTTGTTCAATGTATGATATTAATTACATAGTTAATATCCTTATTATTGACAATAGTCACATGTAAATAATTGTTGCCCAAAATGGTTCAATTTGAAGAGTGCCCTTGAAAATTATTTATTATAACTTGAAACCATGTTAGTAACAATATGGCAAGGTATTTAGAAAACTTAAAGACCGTATTATAACTTGTTAAGTTAGGACATTTTTTTTTTCAAATAATTCCATAAGTAACAAGGAGTTCATAACCCTATTACAAGTTTATTATACCAAATACATTTAAAATATTGAAATGTTAGGAAAAAAAAGAACTCATACATCACAATATATCACACTTGGTGAACATTCCTCAAAATGTGGGAACAAATGAAATTTACATCATTCTTTAATATATATTTTATAAACATAACTAATAAAATCTTGAGTTCCAAATGTAATCCAAGGTCCTTGATATCTTCGATTTCTTAACATTTTAATTGATGTGGAATACAATTCAATCCACAACAGGAATTGGTTGCTGGAGAAATGTCGAATTTGGTGTTCTTAATTAGCAAAGAAGAAGGGTGCTCCTACAACAAAGCTGCAGAGATTGTGACCGAAATGGTGGTGGATAAGTGCAATGAGATGCAACTTGCAGCTATAGAACTAGAGGAGTATTGCAAAATCCATAAATTAACAACTACCCATAAAGTTGCAATTGAACAATACATTTCATGTTGCAACCATTGGGTCAGTGGATCACATACATTTCATTCCCGTAGTCCTCGGTTCCAAGTGGTGCATGCATAGATGATGGATGATTTTGTCCACATAAATACATGTCCCTAAAACATATACAAATATAATAAGTAATTACATTATACCTTTCTTTGCTTAAGATTCTCATAATAAGGGAAAGTCATGGATGTAGAATGAAATGCATTCCAAGGAATATCAAGTGCCTTCAAACTAGTTTAATTATCAAACATAGATTAAAAATGGACTTGCACTAGATGGTTGAAAATGCAAGTAGGACTATCAAGTAATGTTTTTATTTGGACTATTTACATTTGTTTAAAACCTATTATTTGTGAGTAAATTAAAGTGGATATAAATGTTGCCTTATGACTTTTGGATTAAGTAGTTCAAGTTGCAAAAAGAATTGGGAACTCACATTTAGGTGCACTTTCCATGGTTAGTTATTGTTGTTGCTTTTGGTAACCTTACATAATTAATTAAAACAAAACATTTCATAAGTTTCCCAAACTAAAATTTTCATCTAGTCATTTTTTATTTTTTTTTGTGACATGGGGGTGAAACATGGTCAAGTGGATCGGTTAGCATTTTTTTTTGCATTGAATTACAAGTATCACAAAATGTATCATAAAATTGTTGAATATATAATTTGATGGAATTAGAATACTAAAATTAATATGATTTAAAATTTTATATAATAGTTTTTTAGAAAATGATATCTAATAAATAGTTAAGTAGGTTGAAATCAACTTTTCATAGCATCAATTTAAATAAATATATATGTGTAAGCAAATTAAAATAGTTTAAATCAAAAAATTAAATTAAATGTAATATTAAGATATAACATAGAGTTTTTGAAATTTTTTAATCTATAAATATTCTATTATTTATTTTGAAATGAAGTAAGGTTTAGGTGAAACATGATAAAATCAATCACAATTGCCTCTTTGCCGACTACTTATTTTTGAAAATTTTAAATAATTTTAAAATAAAAATAAAATTCTTTATTCTTTTAAAAATATAATGTTAAATTTATTATTATTATTTTCCAAGAGATGTCATTTCAAAAATTTCCAAGTCATTCTATAAGTCATTTTATTATTTAAAAGCATTGGTTACAATGTTTTTGAAGTGTTTTTCGTATTTTTAATTCATTAAATCTATTAGAAATTATTCACAAGTTTCTATAATATATTATGAATGTTTTTATATAAGTAAATCCAACAATTTTAACATCAAATTAAATTAGCACTCTAGAACATGAAAAACTAATCACTATTCACACTTTTTGTGGCTTTTATTAATGTGACCACACATTTTTAACACATTTAAATAAATTTTCAAACATACTTATTATATACTTTTATGGTGCAATTGCTTCTCAAACTTTAAATTTACATTCTTATGAAGTCAATAAAGGTGTATGAGGTTTTGTATTACAATAAAAGGAGATTGTTTTATCTACTTTCATATTAACATGTGAATTTAGATGGTTTTACTTATCAAATACTATTTTTTCCATCTATTGAACTTGTTTTCACCCATGAATACCTTTTCTTCAAAATGACTTCCCTTGGTAACAAATGCTACTTGAGTTAACTTAGTTTGTAAACTTGCACAATTATATCATTGATGAATAATTTATGTTATGTTTCCTATTTGTTGTATTTATTAATGCTAGGTAACTAATTTAGCATATATTAACAATAGATGCGTAGTTTACAATTTTGTATCTACCAAAAAAAAAAGTTAATCCTAAGTAGTGTACCTTGTGTTGTTGGCGCAAGTGTGAACTAATTACCCAACCAATGTTTCCTTCCAAAACCTTTTTTTGTAATTTAATTAAAATTTCAATTATAAAATCTATTCAAATTTCAATATGTCTTGTGTTTGTTTTGATTTTGGGGGTTTAAATACTTGCATGATGGGGGTTTGTTTTGATCTTGGGAGTTCACACATGCATAAATGGTTGTAGGCTCACTAAATTTGTAGGTGTGTATTCAACACCGATGTGTTTAATTTCCTTCCATCAGTATGGCAAGAACAAAATTTCTTATGCTCCCATTGGAACATAAATTCTTGATAGGCTAAAGTATAGATGTTGTCACTGTTTTATTCAAAAGCTAACATTACCAAATGCATTAAAAAAAAAAATTGTCCTAACATGTAGGTGTTTGAATATGTGCAAATATATTTAGCTAGTAAGAATCAAATAGTCATCCAATGCACATCAAGATTAGACACACTAAATGAAAGTGATGCAAGTAGTTGGCAAAATAGGATTAGTGTTTTAGAGGGAATAGGGGCGTAGGTTGTTGTTGTTGTTATGTCCAAGAACATGACCCCACAAGTGGCAAAGGCAACAAGAATTCTAGAAAAGGCTTTAAACCATCCATCCACTCCCATGAAGGTAGCCCAAGACTTGAGCAAAGCTTTTGACAACATCATCATTATATTAAGGCTACCCAAAAATAGTTCAAGTTTGGGAATTAAAAAAGATAGTAGGAATAAGAAGTGAAAATACACATCTGCAACTTCAAAATGATAAATAATCACAAGTAGGAAATTCTAAAATTGGTAGGGTAAATAAAGTACCAATTTTTTACATGAACTTGAGGTGACAACACTTCTAGTGAAAAATGACAATACTTCAACATTCACTTTCTTAGTTTTATGAAGCAAATACAACTTTGAAATGAAAAACATATATGTGTAATGGAAAATATAACTTCAAGAATACAAAAACTTAAATTAAACTCAACATAAAAAAGATAATATAGAAGTTCTATTGAGTTTACCCAAAACCCAATGTCTAAGTATATCAAAACTAATGATGCAAATTTAAATCCAAAATGATGATCGAATAAAAAAAATACATTTCCTAAAATCTCCCTTAAACTAGCATATAAAATATTATTTATAGTCTAAAAATCCTAATTAATAGTTTGCAAATTATCATATTTTTTTATATTAAAAATAAACACATTTTTTTATAACAAGCTTATGATAATACAAATTTAGGTGTGCATATAATAAATTTTTTGGTAGTAAGGTTTGCCATCAAGTTTTTTGTACAAAAAATCCTAACATTTTTTTATAACCTTTAACAATTTTTTATTATGGACATTATTGATACATGGACCTCCAAGGGTGTTCTAGTGAATTAATTGACCTTGCCATTCCCAACACATTTTAATGAAATGTACTTCTAGACAAAGTTCATGGTGTAATTAAGACTTTTCATGGTGTGCTTATATAGACATGTTATATGTCCATTATATATATATATTTTTCTTTGGGTTGTTCTAGAAACATATGTTATTTGAAGGTATAACAAGGTCTATTTGTAGATGAAATCTTGTCATTGTGCAAGAAGTGCATGTTGAAAGAAATGAAATTAGACCATCCAAATCCATTTCTAAAGTTCCAAATGCCATAATGAGATCCTTGGATCTAATGATAAACAAACAAGGGAATTGCATCCAATGGTCATTTTCTTGGATTTGTAATATGTATTATAAATGACATCAACCCACAATGTGTACATAAAAAGGAACAAATGTAGAACATATCATTCTATGTCTAGCAGCCTTGAAATTAATAAGGTTTAGAATGCATGATTTTTTAATCTCCATCATGCATGAATTATGTTTTTATGTGTAGACTCCAACCAAGTTGAATGTTGTACCAATGTAAATACAATTGTAGAGGGCACAAAAAGGGCAAGTGGTGAGGATTAGAAGTCATTAATGTGTGAACAAGGGGTTGAAAAAACCAACCAACCACAAAAATGCAAGATTATATTCCTTGCAAGAAAAACCACATCAAGGGTTGTGTGGCTTTGGTCACTTATTTGATTAAACTAAAATCAAATTTTGTTTGATTTGGAGGTGGAGGAAAAACCTTTACAATACTTTGGTCATTGAATGCAATTTTTATTTCCTCCTATTTCATCCAATTTGAATGGGTATAGGGTGTCAACACACATTAAATGCATTTCACATTTCCCTTGTGCATAAATATTTAAAATCTATAAATATATTTAAAATTGTATATACAGATAATTATTCTTTAGATAATGAATTCAAATAGTCAATTATCAAACAATGATTTCAAATAATCAATTATCAGATAATTTAAATGATTAATTAATTCACATATAGTTAATTCGCATATAAAATTATTATATAATTATTTAGTTTACAAAATTGAAAACAAACCAAAGTGTGGGGTAACATTTTTTTACTTGCAACCCAATTTGTAACCAAGATGTGACCAAAAGATTTGACCCATATGTTTTATCCTTGAATCTTATCTCACAAACTATATAAAGAAGGTGTATTTTCTTGTGTTCTCACATTAAAATATATGTGTAAATTTGGGGTGAATTCAAGAAAGCTAAACCTTAAATGCAAAACATAATCATAGTATTGGCAAATTCAAGCTAGCAACATGTGTTGGCACTAGTGGATTCATTATAACAGGTACAACATGTATTTTACAAAGGCCAACCACAAAAACAAATCAACATTTGAAATTGTAAGATTGACTCCAACAACAAAATGAATGCCAACTTCAAACTTAAAGAATACATTGGGGATGCATATAAGAAAAGTCATCAAACTTGGACCAAAAGGTATAGTTATAGCTTTGGCCCCTAAATTGTTTGCTTCTAACTTCATGAACACCAATGTTGCAAACAAGTGGATTAGCTATCACATGTCTTTTGGCAAGTTTCACCTTTTGAATTGTACCTTCATCACTAGAGATAGATTCATCATGTTGTGAAGGGTATGTAATTGGTTGTACACGTAGTCTATTAACTATGGGTATTATTTTTTTTCACATTTTCCATTACTTTGGGCTTTTTTTAATAGATATTTCCTTCTTTGAACACAACATGCACAAACGTTTTAAATTTTTGTAATATACATATCTATTGTAAACTATACAACATATCTACATAATCACTTTTTCATCACTTGGGTCAATCCCAATCGACTGCAACATACAAATTGAATCACAACGTATAATAACCTATTTAAGTTAAAGACAATTTGTTACAAGATATAAGCTCATTCATAATTTGCTACAACATAGGGGTTCAATTTTCTAAACAAAAAGGTTTGAGGTTTAAAAATGTTGTCAAAAGAAAAAAATGAAGAAAAAACACAAAAACCAAGAAAAATGGATTAGAAGGGAAATTTTTTAAACAAGAAATGATGAAGAAAGAATATTTGTAGAAATTATGTTTGTCCAATTTTCTTTTCTTATAGGCTTTTAGAGGAATTTTTTAATCCTTCATTACACAAATCATAATAATAATGTTTTTTTTGTCATAATCAACCTTTGCATCTTGATTTGATTTAAGATTGTTCGTTCCCTTATTAGATTCCGAATTGTTGTCAACCATAACTTTGACCAATTTTTTGCAAAGTTGTGGGTCGTGTCGACATGGGAAATTCAAATCAATATGAAGTTTATTTTTCTCAATCTGTGATGCACTTTGTATCAGATTGTTAGCAATTTATTTGTCTTTACACAAAATCACAAACCAACTATGTAAACAAAACTAAAGAAAAAAAATTATTTTTCAATTGTGAAGGCGTTCATTTTTTTCTTGTAGCAAAGGAATTTGAGCAGTTTGGGTTTGCTATAATAATTCATGATAGAGTTCAAGGGTCACTCACTACTCTACGTATTACCCTACATTCATTTTGACATAATACTTTAATAAACCTTTGAAGCTTTTTTCTACTTCCATCGTATTGTTCTTTTCAGCTGCCATAATTGATAAAATATTTACCCCATAAAATTCATAAGATATTGTGTCAAAATATTATGGTGTGTCTTACAATATTGACCCAACACCTCATTTTTAGTAAATTTTTGAAACTTCCAAAAAATTAAATCTTTACCCATTGCTAATAAACAAGGAATTACAAATATAATTTCAAAACAATATTGTAATGTAGCCCAACGTCAATGTGCAAAAATATGAAATTATGTAATTACATATTATATGTACATCATCTTTTACACAGTTGTTGAAAATATTACATTGGCCAAGTGATGCACCCCCAAATTCCTTGGTAGAGTCAACTGCGAGTCCAAAGGTGAAAACAGTGGGAGGATAAGGAGTTGGGGTATGTTTTTTAGTTCGCAGCACTTTGGCGGTAGAAAGGTGTGTTGGAGCTTTGGGATGGGGATTAGGACAAATGACAAACGAGTCAATTATTCACATGGATTTTCACAAACCAAACAACAAGTTGGTTAATGCATAGTTGGAGCATTTTTGGTGCATGGATTCACCACGGGCAAACACAGATTCACAAGACTCACCATGGCCTGGACTTGAGGGAAACCACCACCTTCCCCCTTATAGTATTCTCTATGCTTGTCCATGGGGCTTACACCCAAATATCATTTTGTCCTAGGATTTTCAAGTTGGGAGTCTCGAGATTCCCAAAATTGGGATTTCCATGATTTTGGAAGCCCATAATTTCTTGTGTAGACCTCTGATTGAGATGAAGTCTAAAACAAATTTGTATCCATTGTCAAGAGCTTTCCAACGATATTTGGCAAGCCACCTACACATAAATAAATCAGGGCAATTCCTGACTTTTAGTTGTCAGGAGTCAAATTGGCAATTTGACTCTCAACCCTTCTTTTGGCCATAACTTATGTTTTAAGTGCCCAAATGGGTCATGTGAGCTCATTTTAGACATTTATGTTCCAAGAGCTTTCCAATGGTATAATGAATTTTTCAATCCAATAAGTTTTGACCCCTTTCATCACCTTCTAAAAATTCAAGAATTCATTAAGACTCCAACTCCCAAAGTGGCAGTTCACTTGGGAATGTGGAGGTTCATTCCCTCACACTCTCCTACATTCTCGAGAGCATGAAATGTGACTCCCATGCTTCACTCTTGGCATGCACCTTTGTAAGCATTTGCTTTGGTTGCGAGCCCAAATCTAAAGTTCTGACACCAAACTTTTTGTTCTGTTCTAGGGCTTGGGAAACCCATTGATAAGTTTAGGGTATTGTTATATTTAATGATGACAAATGTTCCCACCAAAACTATTATTAAACATGTTACAATATGAAGATTCATAACCTTAAATGAAATTGACATTACCATTACAAAGTAAGTGGGATTGGTTACAAAAAGAGCAAACATGTTATGTGTCAATTATTTAATTTGAGGTACAATGCAAGAGGGGATATTTTAAAAGGGCATGGAAATGAATAACAATGCGATTGACATGAAAGGAGATTTCATTATGTAAGTGTTATAACTAGAATAGGGTTGACACAAAAAGACATTTAAACAATTTGTAAGCATGTTATAGGGGAAACATAATGCTACATGCAATGAATATCTTGTTACAATGTCGTTTGTAGGTTACTTGAAATTTGGTTCAGCTGATTTTGCAAGGGCAACACAAGTACTTTTTGACAAATGTCACATGAAATTAAGATTACCATTACAACAAAAACAATCATGTTATGTGTCATATATCTAATTGAGGTAGAATGCAAGAGAGGATCTTTTAAAAGGGCATGGAAATGAACAACAATGGGATTGATGTGGGAGGAAATTTCACATTACAAGACATGTGTTATAGTTAGGATAGGGTTGACACAAAACAACACAAACAATTTGTAAACATGTCATAAGGGAAGCTTAAGGCTCCATGGAATGAGTACTTGATCCAAATATCTTGTAGGTTACTTGAAATTTGGTTCAACTGATTCTGTAAGGGCAATAAAATACCTTTGGTAAATCGTCACCTAAAATTGAAATTATCATCAATACAAGGTAAGTAAGTGGGACATGTGATAACAAGAACAATCATGTTATATGTTATTTTGAGGTACAATGAAAGTGGGGATCTTTTACAAGGATATGGTCAAGTTACATGGCCTGAACACACTTTTACAGTTCCATTAACATGCCACATTACAAGAATGATCAACAAAAAGACTTTGAAGGGAAATAATAACAACAACAAAAATCTTACAACAATTAGTGCAAAACAATGTTGTATATCTCTTCAATTGCAAGGACCTAGTCTAGAGTAGAAGCTAAGTATGATGGAAAGCGACTTAGGAATATTGTGTGAAAGAAACATGGAACAACATAAGATCAATAAGGTGGTCCGATTATAACAATGCTTTGGCAAATGGAGGTGCTTGGCAACTTTGGAACTTGTAGCCAAACGGAGGTAAGAATGAAGAAGAAAAAAACATCTCCACACAATGCATTGAACATGAGGCGCTTGGCACCTTTGGAATTCAAAGGTGAGAAGCAATCTTATGTTTGTAATTTCTACAACCAACCTTGCCAAGGACTAATAATCTTACTTGCAATTTTTGCAACTAAAATAGAGGGAATGCCCTCCAAATCAGGTAATGCATGTACTTAAAAGTGGATCACATGTTGTAAAACCATTTGCAACAATTGTTTATGAGTGATGAGATCAAGAAGAAAGACAATGGTTGTGAAAAGGCTTGGACAATGGTTGTGAAAAGGCTTTGACAATGCGTGTGTAGAGAAACAATGAAGAGTTCTATGAGTATTGTGTGGAACATAATGCAAAACATGTGCATGATGGAGGACAATGTTGATGCCCTAAAGTGAAAAGGTTAGTAGTGACGGCGATGGGTGGGCAGGCAGGCGGGCAT
>Ga0209611_10014492_pt1 | contig 10510 bp, 7 predicted proteins | sample S1TSphgellanicum_3_FD_187693 | JGI IMG/M metagenome (GOLD analysis project Ga0209611, IMG submission 187693) | Host-associated microbial communities from peat moss isolated from Minnesota, USA - S1T2_Fc - Sphagnum magellanicum MG (SPAdes) (version 2) | ecosystem: Host-associated > Plants > Peat... | reverse complement strand
ACTACTACTACTACTACTACCTATTCGTAAGAAGTACGGAGTCTGAATAGAGCCTACCCCAGTCAAAAATTTGGAACATTTCATTTTACGGCTCATTCTATAGACAACTAACTAATAACTCCGCAAAAGTTTCATTCATCTCTTGTATCTAGTGTGAGTCTTAGGGGTGTGGACTTGTCATCCAAAAGTAGTAGGTAATAGGATGAGAAGTAAGTAATAGGATGAGATCCAAGCCATGTTCCTTTCTCTCAATTGGGATATGACAACTTTAGGGTTTCTATTTTGTTTTGTATACGGAATCACTTCCGGCCTCAGTTCACAGGGTGTCATGAACTGTTTGCCAGGGCAATTTGAGTTGTCGATAACATCACAACCTGTCTTTGGGCCTGCTTTCACCCCAGGCTATCCCCTCTTTCAGTGAAAACCGCAAAGTAACTAAGCAATTAATGCACAAGGTTGGAGAGTAATTACAGTAGTTGTACAGGTTCCCAGGAGCACTGAAAATACATGTAGCAAAGACACTATAAAATTTGGAAAAGACAAGACAGGATAAAACTCAGTTTACCACCAAAATTGCTGGAAAAATAAACTAGTTTGGGTCCCAGTTATTTCGTTTTCTAAAATTTTCATTCCCAGTTACGTGTTTGATGCCGCAATATGCTGAAACTGATCATTCTTGTGTCTTAATTGCGTGACTTTAACTCTATTGCTTATGAAGGGTTGTTTGTAACCAGCTCACTAAAGCTCACAGTAGGCTATACCTCTCTAAGAGGAAACCTATTGGGTTTTCAGACGTTTAAACACATCTCGACATCAAATACCTTGTAAAAGAGACTTTTGTAAAAAACAATTCCAGGTTTTTTTTTAAGGCGAGTATCTTATTGTATAGATAGAATGTGCGAGTGTGTGGTGTTTGAGCTTGACTTCGTCCTCTTTTAATTAACGATACCCAACTGTGTGCCGTGCTTTTGGTGCTATAATTATTAATATTATACGAAGCTAAACCCAAACTTTGCCTTGCAAATTTCTCAAGATTCGTCATTCCGTCAAAAATTTCAAGATTCGTCATTCCATCCTGTCCAGTGCAGTCCGTATTTGAGATCCAAAAACATGTGGGGGAGCCTGATGTGGGGGGCCCTTGGATTCGGAAGTGCCAACTTCCAACCATACAAATTGGTGGGGGCTCCTTCCTTTCCAATAGGTAAATAATAATAAATAAATTGTCATACGGTGTGGGTCATGAGTTCAACCTAAGGTATTGAGTCCAACCCACCTTCCGTATCTCCTAGGTTATATATATATATATATATATATATATAACCAATGAGCTTCCTCGTAAACCCTAAAAAAATCCACCTCAAAAAATGGAACAACTAGGAGACAGTTGTCTGGACCATTGTAGCACAAAACAAGGTTCTAAAGTTCCACCTCCCCCGCTCCACCCCCCAAAAAAAATAACCCATTGCTAAAATCTGAAGAAGACGACAACAACGGGTTTAAAAGTTTCTCAAAACCAGCATAAGTAAATAAGCCGTCAAGAGTTTTATAAACTAATAGAGTTATCCCTAAAGTCATCCTGTCTTTGGGCCCTAGTTTGACCCTGTAATCCACGTTTCATTCCCAATTCAATTGTAGCCGTAGTAACATGAGTGAAACTGGGTATGTATGTATATCTATCTGTTCACAAGATTTGCAAGATTTCATTCAAGGAAAGAGTGAGTGAGTATGAATGGCAATGAAGAAGGCACATACATACATACATACACATGTAATGCAAATCCAAAACTGGACAATGAAACTCATGTGAGAACCAATAATTTAAATGAGACAACCAGTTTGGTGCCCTTCTTTTCCCCCCCCCTATTCCTATTTGCACTGTTTTCATCCCAACTTTTAATTTCATCCCCAGTTTTGCCAAAACTGCAGTCCAATGACCCCCCCACTTTAAGGGTTCCAGTTTGAGGTACTTTATGGATAACTTTCATACATCTCCAAAGTGTTGGTTTATTCCTTTCAAATTCTATTCCTAATATTGGGTTGGTTGCCACTATTTTTGGCCTGGACAAAAAATAGCCCTTCCTCACAACACTCTTACCCTATTCCCCCACAACCCCGTGTCAACCCCACAAACTATTAGGTGATAGGTTTTGCCAGAAATCTCCAGCTAGGTGATAGGTATTGCCAGAAATCTCCAGCTGTTAAAAGTTGGAGTTTGTTTTCAGTCTGGTCTTTGAGAATGCATGTGGCGCTCAACAGATTGTTCCTCTATTGCACATGCACTCTTCTTATTGTTGGTCATGTGTTTTTTTTCTCTCTCTCTCTCAAGAGCTTTTTGTGTAGGGTAACAGCTCCCTGGGGAGCATGGAGTTCATGAAATAATCATCTCCCTTGAGGTGTGAGAACAAGAAGAAGAAGAAGGAGAAGTACCAAGAAAAAAGTTTCAACTCAAATCAAATTTCCAACTCAAGACATGGGGAGGAGGACCTCATCATCTTTTGATTCTCTTTTCTCATCTCTATTATATACCTTGCCTACCCACTGATAATCAATCCATAGGTTTAGGTTTTAGGTTTAGGTTTAGCCAAAAATATTATATCTCGTACCTGCCACTGTTACTCGATAGGTTTAGGTTTTGCCAAAATGTTATATACCGTACCTTCCACTGATAAACAATAGGTTTAGGTTTTGCCAAAATATTATATGCCCTACCTATCACTGATAATTGATAGCTTTAGGTTTTGCCAAAATATTATATACCATACCTTCCACTGATAATCAATAGGTTTAGGTTTTTGCCAAAATATTAGATACCTTACCCTTCCACTGGTAATCAATAGGTTTAGGTTTTGCCCCAAAAAAAAATCAAAAACGGTCCAACTGCACCCAATTTTGAAATTTTAAGAATTTTGACAGTACACTATACTAAGTTGGGCTCCATACAAAGTTTGAATGTGAAATGCAGGTTTTTTTTTAATAAATGTTGTGATGTAGCCAAATTGGCAATCATCCACAAGAAGACTTTGCCAAATTTGGTTTACAGACTAGATATGAAAGTATTAAAAAATCAAGAATACTTTTATATTTTGACTACCTCAAACATGTTGTAGATTTTTGATAAAAGAATTAGAAATCTGGCAAATTAGGGTCTTTCTTTTTTTTATAAAAAATCCTTTCTACATGTGCTGAAATCATATTTTTCAGGTCAAAAATGATTAAAGAAATAAAAGCACAAGTACTACAATGGTAACCCAATGGCATCAACTCCTTTCAGCAAGTTCCGAGAACGTCTTGAGAATTATTCTCTCCTCGGTGAAAAGGAAGGTAAAAGTGGAAAAAGATAACTTGTTGAATCTAAGAGCATCCCCAATGGTGCTCAGTATGTAACCATGCAAAAATATTTTTCACGTCCAAGTTTACTTTTTTACTTTTTTTTGCAACCCCACCCAAAAAACTGAAACCAGGACCAGCAAATAGGTGGGGGAGTACTAATAGCAAACCACCTGGACCAATCATTAGGATGGGCCAATCAGAAACAGGGAGCACCAGTCAATTCATGATTATTACACTCTTTTCTGGCAGACTGTTTGTTGGTAGGTTCTCAGGTTATGGGTTTGAACTTTGAACTTGGTTGTTCAAATTCCTACACCTTTGTTCCAATTTTTGCATTTTTTTTCAAATTGAAGAAGATACAGTTGGTTCAAGAACCAGGTCCAGTTACATGTAATGTGGAGATTGTATAGTTAGAGTGTTTTAAAACATATCAAAGTTGGAGATTGTAGAGGTATGAAATTTTATAACTAATTAAAACAAATCATTTGCATATACGTTCAACCTATGTGTGATTTTTATAAAAAAAATAGAAATTACAACTTGCCCACCTAAAGAACATGAAAATGTGTTCAAGAGTTGTTTTTCACGATTCTCATTTTAATTCCATTTTTAATTAAACTAGTCCAATTTTAGTATGTTTCATCAAAAGGGTGTTGGTTTGGGGTTCAAGGCATAGGACCATAATCTTGAACCCCATGTTAAACACTAAAACCAAGAAATGTATCAACATCGATATATATCAATGTTGGCCAATTCTTGAAATTTAGTTGATTTCGAATATGATTCTTGGTTACTCTATCCGCAAGTTACTACAATGAAGAAAGTCATCTTCGAATTTGAATTGTGAAAATTTTAGTTTAATGAAACCTAGTTTGGAACTTAACTAGGGGTTTTCACCCCATGAAAAGTAGCGCATTACTACTATTTCAATGGTTTCACTTCAAATTTTGAAAGTTCGGGTTCTTGTACAATGCAGTATGGTTAGGGTTTAGAATTTCTTTGCAAGTTGCTTGTTCCTATAGCCGCAAATTCTTTAAGCCTTTCTATTCAAATGAAGCAAGGCCAAGGAGGATTGATTGAAAAAAAATATTTCAAATTTGTTTTTTGTTTACACAAAGGTAATTTTCTTCCTTAGTTTTTTTTTTCTTTTGTTCCATGTGTATCAAAGATGGTTGCAGCTTGTTTTTTAGAGCATTGAACTCATCGTTCTTGTCTAATTTGTTTTGCAAAGAAAAAAAACATGCATACATTGTTACAATTCGTTTTTTACAAGATTGTTCAATTTATTAGGGAAGAGGGAAAGATGTTGAAACCATTAATTTGGTTTTTTGTCTTCTTTCATAACTAGTCACAAATGACCTAAAAAGATCCATTGTTGCTTGCAAAATTCATTGGGCAAACTAAGGTGCAATTTTGTTTGCAAACACCTTTCCTTTGGAATTTCTTTTTCATTTTTTCATTTTTCAATTATTGGAAACATATGTCAAATATTTGGATTTTTAAAAAGAAATTATTATTTTTTAGATTTATTTTTGTCCATTTCATTTGTCTTCTATGAAATTTATTTTTTCAAACAATCATGCAATTGATCTAAAAACTTTGATGGATAGGCAATTTGTTTTGCAAATGTTAAAGGCATAATAAATATTAAAACATTTTTAAAACTTTACCTTGTGAGGCAACAATATATGCCTGGGCACATAAGGTAAATGGTGTAATTGAAGAGTTATTAAAGTCTACTGGTATAATGCAACTAAGGGTTTGTGATGATTGCCAAAAATTGGCCTAATGATGCTCATCTCAATTGTTTGGGAGGTGAAGAGTTTTCTATTTTTGCTTTCATGAGCTCCATGAGGAAAAATTGATGGATGATAATGAAATTTCAACTAAAGGATGAGGTTGTTTTTGAGGAGGATGCATAGTTGCAATCACTTTTTGAAAAATGTTTACTGATTTTATTTTCGCAACAAAAAATTCAAGTAATTAATAGTCTTTCTAATCTCTTTGGATTGTATAGTACTTTTGGAAAAACATGTATTTTGATTTCATCATTGTTTAACAAGTTTGTAATAAATGCTTACAATGTTGCTTATTTTAATTTTCTTAAACTTGAATTGTTATTTGTAATCCCATGACAATGATGATCTAACAAAACAAAGGCAAGCAACTAATTGATTCATATTAGTGGTTAGTTACAAAGTAAGAATGTCATGTAACTTGGCGCAACAATGGAGCAACAATTCATCAATATAATTCATCATTCGAAAAAATAAATTGAAACACTTTGATGAACTTATTGGTGCACAAAATTGATGAGCAAGCAAACTTAGTTTCTAAATCTTCAAATTTTTTGTGAGCATTAAGACCCATTAACCCTTCTTGTTCACTTGTTTGTGTACCCACCTTGTCTTATGAAATAAAGAAAAAATGCAAGCTACAACAATCACATTCCAACATGAAAGTTTACGTGCTAGGTTGTGATGCGTGCATGTGTGGTTTTTTGCATTGTTTGTTGATGTTAAAGTGTGTTTTCCCACTTGCCTTTTTTTATAAAAAATGTATGTTGCAACCCACATTGTGATTGTGTGTGTGTGTGTTTCTGGTAAAAAAATTTGCACATAAAAAGTGAAGAAATTGTCACATGTGGTACATTGCAATAATGTTGTGTTTTATTTGGCTCAATTGCAAAGTAAATTTGTAAACTTTTCACAACTAAATTTGTCATTAGGCAATAGTCTTTGAGAATGTTCACCCTAGGCAATTTAATTGGAATTTTTGTCACCAAGTAATAAATATCATTTTACAAAGATGGTTTTTATTTATAAAGTCATTATGGAAATTGCACAAATTTGCCGGTATTCAATATTGGATCATTTATCTAATCTAGTGTTACAAAAATCGAATCATGGGTTTGAAGGCTCAGCAAACTTGTGTAGTTAATTTTCAATTTTTTCTTACATATGTTCCAATAAATTTACTTTAATATCCGCAAATTTTTCAAAGGGTTTTGTTACAAATCTTTCACAACCAGAAACATGCATCATAGGGCTAGTTCTTGGGAGTCAAAACAAGTTTATTCAAATTTCAAAATTTAAGTTGACATGTAAAAAACCTTGTCAAAATCCAAACAATCGAAAAAATTTGTTCCACTTCAATCTAATTCTTTACAATACTTAGGATTTGTTGAACTAAGTACCTAGCAACAAAAAATTGGCCCTTGTTTGTTTTGCACCATTTCAACGGGTCTTCACATGACTTTGCCACCAAATATGAATTTAAAAAGTAACACAACTCGTGTTTCACCTACAATACTATCATAAATATAAGTAAAAGTAGATGAACATTAAACCTTATAATGCATTGAAAAAAAAACAAACACAAAACTATAGGGCACATGTATTTAGTCAATGTTTAAAAGAAAATAGGGTTTAAGGTTTAGATATTATTTATGCTTAACTACAATGTTCTTTAGAAACATTCCTACACCAAACAATGCTAATGTATAGTTGTGTGGCACCTACATTTGGTGCTAATTTTGCAAGAACATTTGATCTCCTATAAATTATCGTTAAAATGGGAATTAGGGTTTTAGTTCATCATATTGTGTGGCTACAATGATAACTTTCTTTTTCCTCACCTAATTGCTGATGCTAGATAAGTCCTTGAATATGATGTCAACCATTAAAACCAAGATCAAATGAGCTTTCTTATAATCAAGTTCATGTACACAAATAAGAAAAAGGGCAAGTACTCACAATACTTCTTAACACAACTAGTTGTTAACATAAGCAATTCAAAATCAAATTGAAAGGGCTTAAACTTCCAAGGTAACCCTTTCCTCCAATTGAATTTGGTGTTGAAAGTGATTGCAAGTTGCAAGTGCATCATTAAAGAACAAATAACCACATTGTTGATTGAACACATAGCTTGATGCAATTGATGACGACGTGAATGAAACAATTTATGTAATGGCACAACATTATCTAGTTGAAATCCAACCTTGCAAAACCAATTTTTTTGTATTATAATGAACATGGACACAACCTTAAAATGTAAGGCTTGCTAAAAAATGACCTTTTGAAACAAACCATGTTTTGACATGTGTGTTTAACTTACGTGGCTATATATATGCATCCGCATAAATTTTTTTCCACTCTTGCCTACTTGTGTTATATTTTTTGAGTCACATTATAACATATTTTATATTCACTACTCTTAAATCTCAATTTACCCTTCTCATCTTGAGTGTCATATAGCCAAGCTTGAAAAAATTGCCTAACCAAAACAAACATCTTCAAATGCTTCCATGATCCTCTACTTTTTGCAATTAACAATTTGCTTAAGAATAGGTGTCATGATACACAACTTTGTTTTTTCATCATTAACATAACAAATTATCTTGTTCAATTAAATTTAGTTTTGGAATTGAAACTCAAAATTGATTGGGAATGCCAATTCTAATCATTTGAAGACTATTGTCACATGTTTTGATTTCCAATCCAAAGTCAAAAGGTTTATGACAAGAAGAAATGTTACATTTGCACCTGTGCTCATCTACAAGTCAAGCATAGTTGTGATAGATGTTCCAACATTCACATAAAGTAATACAAATTTTATGAGCATGCATTAAAGAATGAAGAAAATAATACTTCTTTTATCAAAGCTTTTTGTGATAGAAACACCACCCATGGGTCTCTCCAAAAGCAAAATGCCTGATCCAAATGTTTTCAACAATGGTTGGTGGGGGAGTAAACTTTTGACAAGAACGAATACAAGATAATCAATAAAAGCCTACTATGCCTGAAGTTCACTTTCTTGTAAAGTGAAATACTACAAAAAAAAACTACAAAATGAAACTTCAAAGCATAACTTTTCAACTTTTGAAAGGCTACTTCTTGTTTGATTAGTTGTTATAGTGCATTGTAACGCAACCTCCCATTTGAAATAATACAAACAACGTCAATATGTTCACATTTAAGATGTTTCTTCATGGTGAAAGTCCTATAATCTATTTGATAAGAAATTAACCCCTTTTGATATTTTGTTTTTGCTTATAAAACATTAACACCCAAAAAAAATCATGGCATAAAATAAAATGAAAAACCTATTCATTTTCAAGTGTGATGGGTAGTTCACATTTGGTTTGTAAGAGGTTCAAGGTGTACAATGGGCCACGAGTTCCAAAAATGCTTGTTATCATAAGGCAACCAATTTAACTATTGGTATTTCATGTTCATGAGCAATTGGTGTATCTATACTTACAAGTCTACCACTTGACAAAAAAACAACAAAATTAAGGTTAGTTAGGAGGGTAGATCACCATTTTCAAATGACATTGAACCATGATCATCAAGTTTTTTGATGAATAAACATGCAATTGACATGGCAATATGAATTCTTTCGACTTAGACTTGAATGACTAATTATTACACATTTGAAACTTGACCAATAAATCACACGACTCAAACAAATCAAACAACAAACTCATATCCTAAACTTTGCAACAACTTTATTGATTTGTGAAATCAAAATCCTAAAAATAATACTAAATGTAGAAAACAACATTGGAAATTATATAACTTTTTTATTTCTAAAATCAAAATACAATATTTATCAATGACAATAACTTGAATGCAAATTGAAAGCCAAGTCAAATGGAGCCAACGATTGGTAAAAGAAATTAATTACCTTTTTAATGACCTTATGTAATTGATAAATATTTTAAACTTACCTTTTTTAAAACTCTACTAAATTAATATATATTTGGGGTTCATTGTGATCAAGGGAAAGGTAAGAAGCTTGCAATGTGTAGATATAGAATATATCATATATGTGAAAAATTATTACATAATATATGTGCATTGTCATATTTTGTAATGCATGTGACTATAATGAATTTGTTTGAATTGAATATATATATATTGACATTTAATTATTCTTTATTACAAAATTACCTTAACAAGATTCTTATCATATGATCATTAAATATTTTCATGTTTTCTTACCATTCACCATTATAAGAATGCTTCAAATGTATTCTTAAAATGTTGATTGGTTTCATTTTAGTTCTTGATAGGATGTTTGAAATATTCTAATTGATTTTTTGTTTATCCATTTTGACCTACATGGTGAACAAAAGGCAAATGATGAAATATTTACCTTTACATATTGCAATTACACATGATGTTCAACACTTCTTTGTCGAATATTTATTTATTTAGAAAATGAAGTTAGGCTATTTCAAATAGAATTTCCCATAATCTCAAGGTATTATGAACAACTATGCAAATTACACCTTTTGTTGTGTATTTGTAGAAATAAACCAATGGTTGAAACAATAAAACAAAATTTCAACAATTTTGACAAATATCAATCAAATCTTCCCTTTTTTTCAACTAAACCTTTTGTAAATGATTTTGTGCCAAACATCATTCATAGGCAAGGTATAAACAAGGTAAATGGATCATCTCATCATTTACATTTATATTGACTCGTATCGATAATTTTGTAAAACCTATATACCATTGTCCTTACCTAGGTTAGGTTCACAATGAAAGGTTGAGTTGTTAGAGGAGGATTTTCACCTTCCTTTCAAATTTTTGAATTTGATTTTCCTTTTGGGATAGGCTAGTGAAAGTTGACAAATGAAAAATTGATACTAGTAGTTTGTGTTGGTAGTTGAACTAGAAGGACATGAGATACTTGGTGTAGTAGTAACTTGGCAACTTCAACACAAATTATGTTATTTTCAGAAATTTCCCAAAAAATATTTTTTCCATCAAAGAACAAACTTTTTTGTGAAGGAAATTTCAAATTTTTTTTGATTTTTCTAAAAATTTTTTTTGGAATTTTTTTTTTTGGGTAGAATCTTCAAAATAAAACCATTATTCAATATTGAAATGTTGAACTTGCCATGAATACTATACAGTTCACATTTACAACCACTACTACCTGTCTCAAAATAATAATAATAATAATAATAATAATGATATTCAGTTCTTTCATGAAAATTGCCACTTCATTGACCTTTTAAAGAACACCGAAAGCCGATGAATATTTAATTTTGATTTTTCCTTAAAAAAAAAAACCCTGAATTGGGTGGGTGAATTCTTCACTTTTATAATTAAAAAAAAAAAAGAACAAACAAAAAATTATAAAAAAAAAAAAAAAAAAAAAAAAA